>Ga0209756_1004491_pt1 | contig 10841 bp, 7 predicted proteins | sample ETNvirenome_6_85_FD_184071 | JGI IMG/M metagenome (GOLD analysis project Ga0209756, IMG submission 184071) | Marine viral communities from the Pacific Ocean - ETNP_6_85 (SPAdes) (version 3) | ecosystem: Environmental > Aquatic > Marine > Oceanic | place: Pacific Ocean | collected 2013-06-19
ACAACTTCTATACAGTCTACAGTCACTCTGATTTCATGAAATATTTTGATGTAGTTGAGAGCGATGCAGAGCAACAGGTAGGAATGAGGGCAACAGACATAACAGTCAAGTGCAAGGCGCTGCTAAAGCTACTACCATACGACGGATTCTACCCAGCAACAAGGACTGTGCAGATGGCGACATTGTTTTCGTCATCATATGGAGGGAAAGTTGGTTATGAAGCCAGTGGTGGAGACGTACCTGCTGGCTTAAATAAAGTAAAACTAAGACCATTTCTAACACCAATGTTTGCACCAGGGCTCGTTTACAACACAATCAAATCAGGAATAGCAGTTGATTTCCCAGTTATGACTTCTGAATATACCGTATCCTCTTCAGCAGACTCGGGGAGCTTCTACATATCAAGTAATGACTTTAACTACAGAGTCCCATTTGAAGCATTAGTTGAACCACAGGTATATCTAAAGGATGTTTCATTAGTTGATATGGAGCCTCATCCGTCCTGCTCTATCAATGTCACTGCCTCTTGGAGCGGAGAAGGAGACGAAAGATATAAGTTGGCGATGAATAACTTCTTAGCTGAAACTACAGATTTCTTCCTAAAAAATGGAGCATACACGTCATTCTTTTCCGACACAGAAGAAAACTTCAATATTGCTGAAGCAGGAACAAGTTATAGGATGAGGACTATAATACGAAAAACGACAAATAGAGCGGACACTGACGGAAACAAGCCAGAAATAAAAACTGGAGAAGAAACAATGTGTATGTATTCTCGCCCATCAGCTTTTGGACCGCCATCAAAGGGTTGCACTACCGCAGCATTTAAAAGATTCGGCGGCTCAGAACATGGATATAACGCCCCGTTCACACCACCATATTATGATGGTGCTGCTATTGCTACAATAGAGTTCACGCCATCTGAAAGTAGAAAATACTCCCTTGACGAAATAATAGCACAGTCAACAGCCTCATACGAAAGATATTCGTCAGAGTGGACTGAATGCGGCGATGGCGGGGCAGGCGAAGGTCCACAGGACGGTTTACACATCAACGACAATGCAGTTCAAGTATCTGCTTCCGTAAATCTATTCGGAACAACTCTCGGGCTCCAAGACTTACTGAAATACGAAGGAGTAAACCTTTCAACACAAGAAAGCAGATGGTGCATCCAAACAAAATTTGAGACACCTATACTCAACTTTGTCGATGCCTCTGCTTCGGCTACACCTATAACGGATACTGACATTTGCCAAGGAGGTGAGTTTACTCGCCCTTACGGAATGTGGCATCAATACGGAAGACTTCCAAAGTCTGAAGAAGGAATCTATTTAGAACTGGATGACGCTGTGAGCGACAATTATGAATCTTTAGCTGACTTGGTTGGATTCAGTAAGACGTCCGAAAGACTCGGGCAAGTCGCCTCCTCCAAAACCATTAGCGAAGCGGTCGTAGCAGTCCCATTCATAGAAGTTGAGAACTCTCGTCAGTTCTTCGATGTAACAGTCGGAGAAACAATGAGCGACTCGGTAACAAAAATGGTAGACGCAATGAGTAGATTCGTATTCCCTCCGAGTATGGACTTCGTAAGTAACCCAGAAGATGTAAATCCGTTCGCGATGTATGTCTTTGAGTTTGAGCATCAGTTGAGTCAACAAGATTTGACTGATATCTGGCAGAACTTACCTCCACGCATTGGACGAGCGTTTGACACTACAGCCCCATTAGACTCTTCCGAGATAGTGCAAGAGAAACAAGTGACTCACTCTCTCGTATGCGGAGAGCTTTTAGAAAAAGCCGACGCCAAGCTTCAATGGATGATTTTCAAAGTAAAACAAAGGGCTCAGACAAACTACTGGGATAAAACAGTAACAACCAATCCAACACTTACAGATCCAGACAAGTCTGGTTTAGTCGTCACGACGATGCCAAAAATCGCACTCCCAACAGCGGGCGCTGGAGGAGTGCTAAAAGACAATACCAAGGAATACAACTATAATTGGCCTTATGATTTCTTCTCTCTCGTAGAACTAGTAAAGATAGACGAAGAGATAGGATTCACAAAGGACAAAGTTTCAGGAACCGATACTCTAAGAGAATTAGCAGACGCACTTGTGATGTCCAATGCAGCTTCGTCGCTCGGCGCAGTAAATACTAAAACAGATATAGCGATAAGAGAGACTAATTTATCTGATTTGACAAAATCGTCGAAAGGCACATCAGAAAACGCTCAGGCGGGTTCCGTCCAAGAGTTCATCGCAACTGATGGCAAGGCAACGCTCACTTCTCTTCCCAGTAGTGTTCCAGATAAAATGTCAACTACTAACAAACTAAAATAAACCCCAAGGAAGCCTATTTAATACAGCATGGAATTTTTTAACAAGAAAGAAGAAGTCTTAGACTTACAGCTAACCCAATATGGTAAGTATCTATTATCAATTGGAAAACTGAACCCTGCGTATTACACCCTCCACGACGACAACGTTATCTACGACCGTCAATTTTCTAATAGCTCTTCTGCGGAACTACAAAATGAGGCGAGAGTAAGAATACAATCAGACACTCCAATCCTAAAGACGCAATATAACTTCGTATCTTTGGATTCAATGCAAGCAAAACCAGCAGACTTCCAAGACGACAAGGAAAGAACTGGCATAATGGCTCGCCCCCTCGCCACATCAAACCTCGGTTCGGACAAAATACCATCGTGGAACATAAACACGCTTGGCGGAACACTCCTAACAGGAAGCACTACATCAGTTATAACATCTAGCGCATCGTCAATAGTCCAAGAAATACCTCAAATAGGTGCAGAGGTTGTATATCGTGCCGACCCAGTGATGATGAGCAGTGAGTTCTCTGAAAGCGAAATAGAAGACGTTAATCAAGGATTCGCAGATGGAGTACCACAAGATGCATTAGAGGGAATAAGCATTTCTTTTGAAACAGAAGTTCTCTCAGACGGAAGTTCATTCCTGATAGACAAAGACGACTTGATACTACAGATAGTTGAAGACAATGCACCAATGGGAAATGACAACTTTGAAGTAGAGATATTTCAAGTCGAGACAGAAACAGTTGACGACATTGCTACCGAAAAACTCATACCAATGGTATTCAAAAAAGAGCCAATACTAATAGTAAACGACATTCTTGTCGAGGCAGTCGAAGAAGACGATGTAGAAATAGACTCAACATTCGTAGAATATTACTTTGACTTGGAACTTGATGGCGAGATAAGTTCAGATGTAATATGTCCAAAACTCGTCAATGCGGATAAAGACATATACAAATACGCATTCAAAGAGTTCGCTTGTCCAGACATTCAACCAAACTATCAATATCTAAGTCCGTATTCTCAAAAAGAAACTGACACAGAGTGTGGGGATTAGATATGGAATGTAAACTACAACCAAAAGTGGATGTTCTTGGTATTGAAATACACAATCACGATGCGGACTTTGTGGAATTGGGAGTCCGAGTCAACATCGAAGGATTGCAAACTTACTTAGATAAAGATATTGACGGACAAGACGCTACACAGTATGTAAAAGTAGTAATGTTGTTTTCTATGCATGATCCAGAAACTAGCAAAGAACACATTGTGACAAGCGACAGCACTACCTCAATCTTGACGCAACTTGACTACAAAAATCATTGGGAAGGATTAGATTGGCTAAACTTCGATAGTTATACTTATGGTGAGTCTGTTTCTATTGACTATGACAGAGCAGAATTCAGAATCCTCGTGCCGAAGGAGTTAAGGTGGGAAGAAAAGTCTACTGATGGAAGCGACGAAATTATTGAGCAAGGAAGGACAACAATCGATGATTACTTGTCATACTTCACATACATTCAAGTAAATACGAGCGGGCTGGAAACTGATTATTCGATAGACATTCCTGATATGTATGATGGGATGGCAACAGATTATCAAACTGGTGTTTTGCTTAAAGTTGAAAACGGAAAACAATTCATTAGTAGTAACGTTATTGATTATAGAGAGAGTCAGGAAGACGAGACTTGTTCATGAAAAAATCTAACTCACATTTCACAGACTTAATGATAACCAAAGATATTTCTGGCAACGCAGACTTCATCTTCGGCGTAGATATGAACCGACTAATGATAGACAACTCGGCATATTCCGCCCTCATAGTAGACATGACTGATGTCGCCAAGAGGCAAATCGTAGCAAATAGCGAGATACTATCATTCAACATAGTGCGCCGTCAAGTAAAGAAGGGACTGTCTCTAAACACCCTCGGCAGTCCAATGATGCCAGAGATATTCAGCGACGAAACAATATCACATCCAGTGTTAGGCTCTATGAATGAGATGAAAGAAGTGCCGATAACAGTATCTGGAGGATCAAGCGGAATAAAATACCTAACAGCATCAGATATAGGACTATCAAATCAGACAGCAGGGACATATCAATATGAACTTTCCATATCAATCGTAGATGGTTTCATTCCGACAGTGAATAATCTCCTCAAAAAACTATACAAAACAAGCAGTGAGTTGGACAGATATCTTGCTCTCCTCGACATTCCAGAGAACTATGACTCAAAAGGACGAAGAGTAGAAATATCAATAAAAAAATCAACAACCGATAGAATGTCTAAAACATATGTTGATGCTATCTCATATTTTAAAAATCTGAAAGATATCGATGTAGAATACAAGAGAGCATCCTCTCTGATTGCATCTCGTGGAGCAACAAAAGAGAGCATAGAAACTTTCCAAAAGAGACTAAACTCTGTTGTAAGTAAAATCGAAAGGCTAATATCTAAGACAGGGACGGGAGTCTCGCCATCCAGCACAACAAATAAAGCCGCAAACTCTGACTTCTCCAATGTTTCGATAGTAGAAATAAAACAGTCGTTTAATAACACTATAAGTGTCGAATGCAGGGACGATAAATACGTTGACTATTTCAAAGGAAAGGGCAACATAGGCGGAGGATTGAACACATATTCCAGCACCGAGGTTAAAAATAGCACACCAGAAACTATTTATACAGAATGTGCGAAGACTCCACTAGAGATGTTACAAACAAGAGGAGTATCACTCTTCGTAAGTCCTTCTTCTGAAGACATTGTGTGCGAGACAGACAAGAAAGAAACAATGAAAACTGAAAAGTATATCGGATCATCCGCAATATCAACAGGTGGGTTGCTGAAAAACGACTTAAGTCCAATAGATTTATCAACAGTTTCGATAGGAAGTCTCGTGAAGACAATAGATATAAGCGCAGCAGTGGCACCAATGGTATCAAAACTATCTTCCGCAAGCACTTTTAAATACCCTATCAACAATATCACAAAGATACAGACAGATCCTGTGGTAGCTTCATGTGCCCTTGATGACGCACCAGTCATGTCTTCGCCTATTCTCTCCGCTGCTATATCAAGAACAATGGTGCTCGTCGCATCTCAAATCGCAGATATGGAAATGTGTTCAACTGGAGAAGCAACACCTATGCTAGGATCTCTCGAATGGAAGCCAATCGAAGAGATAAGCGGCATAAAGGGAGCAACCATGTTGTGTATGCAAGATGACGGCGAAGAAGAAGTAGTAAATGCATTCTTCATAATGGAGTGGAAATAATGGCAATAATAAAATGCGATGAGGGACTTCCACCAGAACTAACCTCTACAGGAAGTGTGGGCGATAGTGTTCCTGTTGAACCTTATGTCGAACAAAACAAAGTTAGTTTAGGCAAAACACTCTTAGCAGTGGAGTCTGAATTCTTTATAGAAGATACTATAAATCAGGTAGTTCTTTCCAAAGTTAACGAACATTATTTGGAGACTCGCCCACAAGACATATCAGACACTCTCAGAGCAGACTGCAACAGGTATTGGACATTAGACGAAAATGGAAATATGAAATATATGAATGTCAATGTAGGGAAAACTCTATCAGAAAATGTAAACATAGAGTTTCCAACCCCTCCCTTTTGGATGTCTCGCTATACCAATAAGACGACAGAAGTTGGAACTACAGATCTGGGACTACCCATAATAAAAGAAGAGTATGTCATCACGGAACGGAATCAAAGCGACCTATGGGGAGTATTTATAGAAGGAGGAGAATATACTGGCGAAACAGAAACTTTCTCTCGCCCAACGCCACTAATACCAGTCGGAGAGACTTTCACAGATCACGCATTCACTATGAACACTCCATTTTCCAAGAAAGAGTTAGAAATGTTTGCAAATATAGAGGGAGATATATATGTAGCAGATGCAGAGTCAGACTACGACTTCTTCGCCAAGGCATATGAAGAGGGGATAGCATCAACAAATGTCCCTGAAAACGCCTTACCTCATCTCTATACAGAAGTGCAAAGAGGCGAGTCTGGCGACGAGAATACAGATAAAGTTGAATTCGAGGCAGGTTATTTCCGAGAATGGATAAATACCGTTCTTTCCAATCAGGACACGATGAACGCTATAGCAGAAGACTACGAAAATGTAGCAATACTTGATAGTGTCGTAGACGAGGAAAATGCATTAGACTCTAAAAACCCCACAACTAGCGCCTTCGAAATACTAATGGCGTATGCAAACCGAGAGAACTTATTCCCGATGAATATAAACATCGAGGTTGGTGTAGATAAAGAAACTCCTTCGGATTTGATGCTCCAAGCAGAAGAGGTAGGAATGGTTGATGATATAGTTAAAATGCTAATGGGCGATGGAGATGTAACTGACTCAACGTCGTCCGAAGACTTTGCTGATTATGGAGATTGGAATTGGGATGGCATGGGTGAACTCGGAAAAGACCTCGCGGAGCAAGGGAATGTTGACTATTCTCTTGCAGAAGAAGACGACGAGGTGATTTATAGTTGGATAACAGTGGTTAGCATTATAAAAATGACTGGGAACAACTATGATTATAGCAAAAAATATGAAAAAGAGTATGACGGCGAAGCACGGTTCAGTTCTGAATCAGGCGAACTTTATAAAGAATTTAGAGATGCGATGGAAGCGTCAAAAGTCAAAGACTTTTATAAGAGCGGAATCACAGCAAATTTTGAACCAGTGTCACTCTATGCCGACTTCATCAATTACATGTTCGAAGATATCAATGAATTTATAGAAGATAAAGACTGGGGTTCTGATGGAAAAACGTACCCCCAATCTAAGGACTACAACTCTATCAAATCCGTCGAAGGATCTGTCTATATCGGCGACGAGTACGACACTAGAGTAAATGTAGAATATACTCAGGATTCAGATGGATATACTAGAATAACTGTCCAACAGTGGCAAGAGGTATAACAAATGTCTAATATAATAACAACAAAAGAGTTCGCTATATCAAAAGAGATAGTGGCAACTGAAACTGAAACTGAAAATCCAGAAACTCGCCTCGTCAATGAACAAAGTAAAGCAAACGTAGAACTCGTTGATTTTGAGGCGTGGCTGGCGTCTTACCTCGATCCAGATATTGTATACAGCAATGTTTTAGAAAACACAACAATAATGGGAGAGCCAACAGAAGACTGTCAATCGTTCTTCGATACTATCCGAGCACTCATCCTCGTAGGGAAGATAAAAAACATAGTAAGCGATACCAACTTCCGCACATATAGAGAAGTTCTAAGAGGAGAAAAAGCATACAACGAAACTCTCGTCTATGAAATAGAAAAAACCTCCCCAGACAATTCTGAAATCATTCAGAGAACGTTTATACCAAACTTGGAAAAACTAACTCTACTAAGATATATCGACACACAAGTAAAGTACAACAAAGAATACACCTACGAAATATTCGCACATCAATTCATACTTGGGACTGAGTATAAATACGGAGATAGCTATAAACTAAATGGCGGAGGAGACTATACCGCAACATTCTCTGTCACAGAAAAACCTTCTCTGAAAATAGCCAGAATACCAATATTTAAGAAAAACGCACGACTACTTGACGCAGCGCCACTCCCACCAAACGTGGAACTCGTACCATACAAGGGCGTCTTCAATGAGTTCCTCATAAACCTAAGCGGAAACTCTGGCGACATAGAGGAGATGCCCATAATAATAACCGACGCAGACGCAGACTTCTACAAAAAATACAGAGAAGCAAGAGGACTTGACGAGGATGCTCCAATAAGGTTCGCCAATGACGACGCATCAGGCAGGTTCGAGATTTACAGAACCGATGTCGCTCCAAAGTCTTACGAAGATTTCCGAACAAGCCTCAATGCCATTATCGGTGCAGTAGATGTCGCATCTGCATCCATGAAATCTAAAGTCGAGACAAATAAAAAATACTATTACACATTCAGAGCAATCGATCAACACGACAACCGCTCAAACCCATCCCCAGTATATCAAGTAGAAATAGTGGAGAACAATGGAATGATGTTCTTCCTCTCGTCAGTATACCAGTTTCCGACAATAGAAGACAAAACTACACACACAAGAACATTCCAGAGATTCCTAAAAATAAATCCAAACATGATTCAGTCATTGGTGAATGTGGAAGAAACATTTCCCACTTTCACTATGGACATACTTGGCAATACATATAGTATGGACGCTTCGGACTATTCCAATGCATATAAACTTCCTCTTGGCAAAGTCATCCTCGGCAAAGCAGAGCACGATGTATGGGAGAAGAACTTCAAACTAAGAGTGACTTCTAAGCACACTGGAAGGAAGTTCGACATAAATCTCACTTGCAAGACTCAATATAACAAACAAGACGAATGAAAACAACTAAAATTTGGTAGTTTATTACTATCCAATACTATTTATAACGAAACGGAGAATAAAATAAATGGCTTTCCTTGACAACTCGGGCGATATCATCCTCGACGCAGTATTAACAGACACAGGCAGAATGAGACTCGCTAAAGGCGACGGCTCGTTCAAAATAGCTAAATTTGCCCTTGGCGACGATGAAATCAACTATGAACTATACGACAAGAACCACGCAAGCGGTTCGGCATACTACGATATTGAGATAGTGCAAACACCAGTTCTTGAAGCGTTCACTAACAATACTTCTATGTTGAAATCAAAATTGATGACAGTCAGTAGAACGAATTTATTGTACCTTCCACAAATTGTAAACAACGCCACAGTTGGACTTCAATCGAACTCCACTAATAACATCTTAACAGTATTAGTTGATCAAACAACCGTAGAAGATACTACAATAGCAGGAACTGGCGATTACGTCAACGGCTACCGCATTGGAGACACAAAGAATCCAATAGTTATGGATCAAGGAATAGTATCCAACGCTATAGGCGACGGATCAAGCGTCGTTCTCGACGCAGACTTGGTAGAAACTCAGTTTATGATAGAGATGGACAACAGATTTGGAAACATTTGGGACGCCAAAGGGTCGTCACAGGCAACACCTTCATTTGTAGATGACGACAATGTTGCTACATATTATCTATCAAAATCCACAAACAAGACTTACTTCGGCAAAAATGGAACATCAATGAGCGGAGAAGTTATCTCAGGTCCAAGAGGCAACAGGCTTCAGTTCCTCGTAGCTCCTTCCGTTGACTTGAACTCAAGCACTTACTTATTCACTCAACTCGGAACAACCGCTACTCTTGGCTCCGCTGTTTATCAAATAGACACTACAGTCCGCATCACAGGCGTAACTACTGGTTACCGACTTGACTTACCAATCAGATTCGTGAAGAAGCAATAAGGATAACAAAATGGCTACAACTTTTAAAACACTAAACTCAGCAAACGATGTTACAAGCACGAGAACTCTTCTTCACGAAGCAATCCCTCTCACTGGAACTATCGCATCTGGAACTTACACTGATGGAAATATCAAGACTTATTCTCACGGAATGTTTGAGAGTGTATACGATTATCCGTATCTAAGTTCATCGGCAAACCACATCTTTGACATCACAACTGGATACGCATCAAACTCATCCCTCTCGGGAGCGGCAAGCGTCCAGAACTCAAAGAAACTAAATGTATACAGCCAAATGGCACAAGTCCTCGTCGGCTACGACGCAACAGGAAGTATCCAAAGCTTCGATCAAGATGGCGACATTGCTGGAGGCGGAACAAAAATCAACGAAGCAATCTTCGTAAACTTCTCCCGCCTTCTAACAAAAGACGAAATAAAGAAGGGATCTTTCATTACATCGTTCCTTACAGGAGGAACCCCAGATGCCAGAACTGACACTCTGACTCTTCAGGATCACAATGCCGCCACTTCTTATAAAGTAAACTCTCCAGCGGGCGAATACGGCATACTCTACACCTCATCTGTCGGAATAACCGCAGACTCAGGCGTAGGACTAGTCTATTATCAAGCAGGCGTAGCAGTCCTAACGGGTTCCATATTTGATGGCACAATGGGTCCAGGATATAGTTCTGGAACTTATGACTCTTTAGCAACTGGATCAAGCATCGAAGTGATGGCAAATTCTTTCCGAAACCGTTTAGTAGACATCTCGTTCAACAATACTGTAGAGCTAAACTCAACCGTTTACTTCTGCCGAGCATCACACAACGAGTTCAACTACAGCAATAACCCAACTTATCTTTCAAGCAGTCAAATCCGAGTCAAGAACAGCACAACCGACAATCCAGTGTCATACGTCACAACCGTCGGACTATACTCTTCAGACAACGAACTTCTCGCAGTAGCAAAGCTATCAGAACCACTGAAGAAAGATCCAAATACAGAGGTTACCCTACGAGTTCGCCTCGACTTCTAATACTTCACAAGAGACAAAGTGAAAGATTATAACAATCTTCTTTTGAAAGTCAAGTATTTATATGCTAAAATAGATTATCAACAGGAAGTTTTCCAACAAGCAAAACTGGACTTCG
>Ga0209756_1004492_pt1 | contig 10841 bp, 20 predicted proteins | sample ETNvirenome_6_85_FD_184071 | JGI IMG/M metagenome (GOLD analysis project Ga0209756, IMG submission 184071) | Marine viral communities from the Pacific Ocean - ETNP_6_85 (SPAdes) (version 3) | ecosystem: Environmental > Aquatic > Marine > Oceanic | place: Pacific Ocean | collected 2013-06-19
TGGTAACGCAGTAACCATAGATGCAGCTTATCTAAAAGCAAGGTTGGTTAACGTACTGACTGCTAGAGTAAGGTCTTACGATGAGGGTAGGCAATCAGTATCGTATTCGAGTTTCTCTCCTAGCTAGCTATGGACATTCAAAATGTCTTGAATGAAGTGAAAGATGCGAGAAATGATTTGGCGAGATTAAAAGGTAGAGTCGGATCAATGGATACTTTGCTTTTGGGTATAGCAATATTGCTTGGTGTAAACTTGGTAGCAACTATCGTACTTGGAATAGCGGTGTGGAATAATGGTGGATAAAGAGGATAAAAGTTCAGCCCAATTAATAGGGAGAGAATTATGTATAAATTATTTAAGTTGAACACAATTAAAACATTTGCTAGAAAGATTGTTGGGTCCATAGCTCTGACAACCGGCATTATTGGAATACCAATTTCCATTCTGTATTTGTTACTTATAAATCCTGTATCTCTGCTTGCCCCAATATTTCCTATAGTTTCTAGTCCTTTTGGATTAGAGTTTTATATAACCCAAGTAATGGTTCAAAATTATTTAGTTATATTTGCTTCCCAATCAATACTTGCTACAAGTGTTTCATCTGTATTATTACTGATGGGAGTAGGATTACTTGCACCAGAACTATGGAAAGGACTTAAAGCATTTGGAAGATGCGTGAAAGCTTCTCCAATGGCGATTGTACGATCACCTATAAATACCTATAGAAAGGTTGCTGCATGGCGTAATTGGATATTAGCGAAAGTAAATTATTTAAATGAAGAATCAGCTAAATGGAAGATGGCTTTTAATATTATGAAAGCTCCATATTCTTTCTTGAGAATGATGGGCTTGTCTCCACAAATGGCAATCGGTTTATTAACAGCCACTACTGTAGCTGGAACAGGTGTTGCAGTAAACGAAACAGTTTTTGCTGAACGCTCATTTGCCAGAGGAGATTCTGGAGTATATGCAGCATCAGTTATTGGTGCAGATTTACCTCTAGATGTACCTACTGAATATGTAGAAGGGTCAAATACGCTTAGAATTGACTTGGGTTCTACACCTGTGAGGGAAATCACAATAGAGAATGTTTCTGTAGGAACTGTTTTCACAGGATCTGCCCTTCCATCTGGAGAGGCTAATGTAGTACAGATTAGTGGAAACACTATTAGTGGAGGGACAAATACACGATTAGAAGTAGGGACTTTAATATTTGAAAAGTCTAGATGTAAGAAATTAACACTTACTGATATACAGGCTCATACCCTTATAGTTAAAGGAAACGCATCAGATGGACAGAGTATAGCTCCAAGTCCTGGTACGTCTAGAATGAGAGCTATAGGTGGTGGCCATCATCAGGCTGAAGCGATGGTTACCTCTGGAGGCACATATGACCGTATCTGGATACAAGCTCCTACAAGTGGAGTTAATGGAAAAGTGGGAACTTTAACACTCTCTAACTTGTATACCAAAGGTGGTGAATGTGTTCTTTCAAAAATGAACGTAGGAACTATGAAGATTGAGCTTAATGAAATAGGAATGGGAAATGGTTTTGCTACCAAAGAGTTTGCAATTGCTACTACTGTGACGGCGGCTAACATGACAATTGAAGACAATGTTGAAGTCACTATTGCTGAACCATCCACACAATAATTAATGGCTAGGAGAATAAGTGTGAAATGATATGGCGAAATATAGTCGTAACTGTTTACTTGATAATTTGCATATACGACTTTATGGTAGTTCCAATTTATTATGGGGTAGCAAGAATGGGATTAGATTTGACAGATTATATGAGTCACCTTCAAGAGATTGAAGATCCATTAGTGCAAATGGAATATCTCAAAAAGTTGGTCAGCCAGCATGAGCCATTCACGTTAAAGGGAGGAGGATTATTCCATCTCTCATTTGGAGCGATAATAACTGGAAGTGTATTTGGTAAGAAGGATTAATTAAAATGAATTGGATGGGTAAATTAAGACCACAGATATTTCTTGCAATCTTGATGCTTGCTGTACTTGCGATGATAGCTGTATATCAAGATATCCCAGAAGTTGCGACTGCGACTATTGGTGGTATAATCGCACTAGGAATGAAAGTATTGGAGAACGAATAATGAAGAAAAAAATAGCAGCAACAGCATTAAGTTTAATAGCTACTACAATTGTTAGTGGTTATCTGTTGTATAAAAAAAGGAGTAGACCATACTATGTTTAAAGCCATAAAATTAGCCCTGAAATACCGTGATTTGCTTGAGCCGGCAATCGATCTTATCAATACCGTCCAGGATTCTGTGCAGGATGGGAAACTTACCAAAGCAGAAAAATCAAAGGTAATGAGTAAAATGTGGGTTATAATAAAATCCGTGCAGAAACTTAAAGCTGCTTAATTAAACAGGCTTACCACATTGCGAACAAAATCTATCTTTGCGTGAATGAGTGTGCTCAGTACATTTGTTTTTATTGTAAAGCACCTGGCTCGGATAAAATCCTTCAGGTCCTTCTGATTCAGCAAAGTTATCTTTGTGATCACTATAATCAAACAAACCTTCCCTATAATGAAGAAGCATACTGTTATCACTCCATCCACCTATCTGCATGATTTTATAATCAGCAGTGCCTTTTATAGTTTCCCATGCAGCAAAGGTGTTTCTAAGTTTATGTACCAGTCTTGTGAGGTGTAATCCACATTTAGCTGCAAGAGTTGCTATATCAAGATATATGGTGTTTCTACCCATGTTAGCTGTTCCATTTATACTAACCCATAAAGAATCATGGTCTTGTTTGTTTCTAGCCATGATTTTATTTCTAGTATCAATATATTTATAGAACTGGTTTCGTATTCCAGGGACTATTGGAATAAGTCTTTCTTTTATGCCTTTGCCCATTATTCTTATTTGGTGGGTATTGAAATCTATGTCCTGCATTTTAATGTTGGTAAATTCAAAACGCCTTATTCCTGTTGATATTAAAAGCAGCAAAGAAATCTTTATCCGCCTCCCATAAAAGTTTCGCTCATCACAGTGATCAAGAAGCATCTCCACTTCACGTTCACTTAAAAAAGTTGTAAGTGTTTTGGGAGCTTTAAGTTTTTTTAATTTAACAAGATGGTTTACATCAAGTAAAACTTTGTATTGCCCCCTGCTATCCATCTCATCTGATTCATATTCACTAGCCCAATTGAAAAAAATTTTTATTACAGTAATGTAGGAATTGATCGTAGATATTTTTGTTTTTTTATCCTGTAAAACAATAATATATTTTTTTACATGCGTAACATGAATCTGTTCAAGGCTGTTTATGTCAGGATATTCTTTATCAAGCCATTTAAAAAAATACCCTAAATATTTTTTATAATTGCTAATGCTGTGAGGCGATAAATTCCTATACTTACAGTCATTGTAATATTCATCGGTGATCGGTATCCACCATCCTTGACCACCGATGAACGATATTTTCCCAGTAGAAACTGCACCATTGTCAGGGGTAGTAATCGACAAAATCATTTTCATATATTCCTTTAAAGTATATTCACAAGAAGTTTACCTCGTAGTGTGGGCAATGTCAATTTATATATAAAAAATAAAAGACTTGTAATTTTTAATTAAAAAATATAGTATAGGAGAATTCATACTAATAGAGAGCAAGATCAATGACAAACAAAAACAATAAGTGGGCGGATATCGTATTGTTGCAACTTGACCTAAAAGAGCGGTCACGCTCATGGCTTGCGAAAAAGATTGATATCGACAGATCAACTTTTAACAAAATGCTCCACGGCGAAAGGAATTTTCCACAGGACAAACGACATATACTGGCATTTACCTTGAATCTATCGGTCAACCAGATTTTCGATTAATTAAAAAAGGAGAAAGTAATGCAGCAGCATCATCAGGATAAGCAAATATATGTGAATGACCTACATGACACCCAAGTCAGGTTATTAAAAAGGCAGAACGAGAAACAAGACGATCGCATTAGAGAGTTAGAATTCGCAGTACAAAAGCTACTGAAAACAGTCTATGGTACAGAACCAAAATATAAATTCGTATTATAAATGAAGGGAGAACAGAATAATGACATTAGATCAATTCGGTAATAACAAAGAAAGAAGTAGTCAGGAATTAGAAAAAGTGATCCTCAACGCAGATTTATCATCGTTGAGTGGCGAGCAACGAGTTAATTACTACATGCAGGTATGCAATCAATATGGGCTTGATGCTTTTACTAGACCATTCGAGTATATACGTCTCAATAATAAATTGGTTTTATATGCTACCAAAAGTTGTGCCTCAGCACTCCAGGAACTCAAATCTATTTCTGTAGAGATTGTGAAGCAAGAACAATTCCAGGATGTTTGGATTGTGACTGTCAGAGGAACTCGTGCTAATGAAAAGGCAGCAGATGGGCGTGTAATCGCTGAAAATGTTGGCATAACTCCAATTAAAGGACTCAGCGGCGATGCCTTAAGCAACAGCATAATGAAAGCAGTAACAAAAGCACAGCGTAGATTAGTGTTACAGATGGCAGGTTTAGGACAGACAGATGAATCAGAGATTCAAAGCATTGCTAATACATCATCTGACAACGCAGTAGTTAGGGTCGAGGTTGATGAAACAGGAGAAATAGTAAACGAAACTCCAATTCAAAAAGAACATGACAAAGTAATTAAAGATTTTCAAAACAGTCCTCAGCATATAGAGATGGATGCCGATAAACAAAACAAGATGATGACATGCTGGAAACATGATGTTGACTGGTATACCAAACCAAACACAAGACAGGATGAAGAAGAGCCTGTATTTAGATCACATGGCTTACCTGATAAGCCTAATGGAGAACGTGGGGGCTTTTGTCAGTTCACTGAACTACTTAGATTACAGGTATGTGAAAAACTTGGCGTACAACTTGATGAGAAAGAGTGGGCTGGAAATGATTTAATAAAACATTTCCATAATCTCGTAGCTGAACATCATCACATGCGAAAGTTCAGGCAGATAACAGATTTACAAAAACTACAGGTGGTCGAACTATTTGACCGCATGTCTATAGCAAGTCTCTGATGCCTGGCAAAGAAAGAACATACAACATTGAAGGACTTGAACTGCCCTCAGTAACAACTGTGCTGAACATAATTGAAAAACCTTGGCTTTCGGCATGGCAGAAAAAAGAAATGGGTGGTGCTATTCGGACAGAATTGATGACCGCTGATTTGCCTAAAGATGATTTGGAGCGAATGGATTTCTTAGACGAGATCATAAAGGAATCTAAAAAAATACCTGCACTGATTGGCAAGGAAGCTATGAAACTTGGGACTCAGATACATGAAATAATTCAGCAACTTTCGTTAGGTCAAGATGTAGAAACAGACGAGGATACAAAGATTGGCGTAGCTTCCTGGAAGTTATGGCGAATGCAGTCAGGTATGGAACTGGTCGAGGCTGAAAGACTGGTATATGACAAAAACCTTGGATATGCAGGTACAGCTGATGCAATATTCCAGGATAATTTAGGCCGTAAATTTATTATTGATTATAAGACTAGTAGTTCAGGGATCGTGTCAGATTCCTATGCCCTTCAAGTTGCTGCTTATGCGGCAGCTTACCCTGATATTATCCACGGCGGATTTATCGTCATGTTGGATAAATTTGGAAAGCCAAATTTTAAAACACATAAGGTGAATCTAGATGAATGTTTAGAGGGATTCATTAATTGTTTGGAACTTTACAAAAAATTAAAAGGGGGCAACCTGTGGATGCACTAGAACTGGAGACATATCGTAGAAGCCCATTTGTATCGGCTGAAGCATTTGAGGATGCAGCACTTGCAAACCCAAAAGCATTTTCTGAGCTGATCAGAGAAGATTCACTGCTTGACGAATATAAAATACTGAGAATGAGCATAATCAGTATTGAAAAAAAACTCGACCAAATGATGAATAAAAACACCACAAAGGAAATAAACAAAGAATCCGGAGCAGTGCATAATCTTTATGATTTCGACAACACTGATACAGCCCAAGTACGATAAAACAGAAGATAGCGTTTGGTATGCTCGACCATTAATAGATAATAAGTTTTTATATTATGTGGTAAAGAACCTTCGCTTTGAAAAAACAGGGATACATGGCACTCTGTTCTTCTATATAGGTAAAGACGGCAACTCCTTAGAAACTGTAGTGCAGCTTTTGAGATACAGCGAATTCAATATCTCTAGAGAAGCTGAACGCAGAAAATTAAGTAAAGGTGCTTTTGAAGAATTAACCCAGACTCAGCAGAACAAACTGCCACTGACCATATTACAGCATGAAACTGATTTATTCTGCTTAACTGCATGGGACGTAAGAAATAAGGGTGGTTCAGCTAATATGGTAGAAGGAAAGCCCCCTGCTCAGACTGACTGGCTGTGTGATGGTTTTGTACTTAATGGAGCAGGATCTATTTTGTTCGGCCAACAAGGAATGGGTAAGTCAACTATATCGTTGTTAATAGCAGCAAGTATCGATGCAGGGGATAGTAATTTTTTCAACGTAAAACAAGCTAATACATTATTTGTAAACCTGGAGCGTTCATCTGACTCTTTAGCCAGAAGATTAGGCAGGATCAACGAGATTCTGGGTTATCCTCAAAACAGATCTATGCTGATGCTCAATGAACGTGGCAGAAGTCTTACTGATCTTGAACCTGTAATCAGACAGGCTGTTAAAGATCATAACATAGGCTTTATGGTACTTGATTCTATATCAAGGTCTGGAACTGGCGATCTCAATTCCAACACAGATATCAACAAGCTGATGAACTCGCTCAACAATCTTGCCCCAAGCTACATGGCACTTGGCCATCAGCCTAAAGGCGGCACTTCACTTTATGGCAGTGTCCTTCAGTCAGCAGCTGCCGACATAATGATTAAGCTACATTCTACAAAGGATGACGATGGACGAATAGCTGTAGCTTTACAGGTAACAAAAGCAAACGATATATCTTTCCCTCCAGTACGAGTATTTGAATTTGGATTTAATGCCTTTGGTTTAAGCGATATAAAGGAATCTTCGCTTGACGATTGGCCAGGACTACAGGAATCGATTACACCTTCTACAGCCACATTGATAGAAGACTATGTCACATCTAAACCAAACGTATCTACGGAGGAGATAGCTAAAGCTGTAGACAAATCACGCAACTATGTTAGTGAAGTGATCAATTCAAGTAATAGGTATGACTATAAACAAGAAGGAAAAACAAAATTATTCAGCATAAAAAACAGGAGTTAAAAATGCAAGAAGTACAAGAATATTATGGCAAAGAAAAGAATGATGAAGTAGTAACCGAAATATTTAAAACATGGGAATATGACAGGTTTACGTTTTTTGAGGGCAATAGAAATATCAAGCCGCATCATAAAAACAAACTGGCAGAATCTTTTAAAATCAAACAGCTGCCGATTCCTATTATCGTTGATGAATCGTTTCGGATAGCTGATGGACAGCACAGGTTAGAGGTTTGCAAAGATTTAGGACTGCCTATTTACTATTCTGTAATTTCAAACATAGAGATGGGCGATGTTCAAAGAGTGAATGAAAATATGATGAAGTGGGTCTATAGTGATTATTTGAATCTTTTTTTAAAGCAAGGAAAAAATAGTTATTATGAATATCAGCACTTCAAAGAGACATATGGATTCAATCACCATGAATCATTGCATTTATTGTATTGCACTAATCCGCAATACAGTAAAATGCGAACTAGTGGTAGATTATTTAGGTCTAGTGGAGCTACTTATGATTTCACAAATGGTTTGCTTAAAATCTACGATTATGACGAATCGTGCAGACTAGCTGAACAGATATTGTTGACTGAACCTTATTATGAGGGCTGTCATAAAAAAAATTTCATGTTAGCTCTTCTGCGATGTTTTGGTAACGAAAGCTACAACCATAAAGAGTTCATAAGAAAACTCGCCATCCATTCTGAGAAGATGACAGACCACACTTCAGTAGACGATTACCTGCAAAAGATTCAGAAGATCTACAACTTTCAGAGCAGAAATAGAGTACGTCTATATTACCCAAAACTGTAAGGAAAAATAGCTAACCTAATGACCGCCGACACATCACCGACACATCAAAATATGTACCGCCGACAGTTAATCGACACTACCGCCGACACTACCGCCGACACTACCGCCGACACATTTTCGACAGGTAAATTTCTGAATATCTGCAATATATATAATATATATATATATAAGAATAAGAAGTATAAGGAATCTAATTACTCTTATATCTTATATCTGTCGGTAATATACCTATTAAAGGATTACCGACAGATATATAAGAATAATAAATATTATACCGACAGATTCCGACAGAAAGGTGGAACGAGATGAAGACAATCGATCCACCAGATTATTTTGATACCCTTACAGAGAAGCAGTTCGGCGGACAACTTGAGCAGCTATGCAAGCTTTTTGGTTGGAAGTACTACCACACTCATAACAGTAGGTTTTCAGCTCCAGGATATCCTGATTACACTTTAGTCAGGGAACGAGTAGTATTTGCTGAACTAAAGCGGCAAGCCAAGGCATCTAAATTAACAGATAAACAAATCGAATGGAGAGATGCTTTACTTGAAGCAAAACAGGAGTGGTATCTGTGGCGGCCAAGCGATATGGATAAGATAATCGAGATACTCAGATGAAATTCGATGAAGCAAGATTTATTTCGGACAGGGACAATAGGTTGTTTGATACTTTTGTGGAACTCAAACGACTTCGTGGGAAAAGAATCAGGCTTAAGACAAACAGGCAGCTTATTGCGAAATACAATGACCTGAGTACAATTGATGATCCATGTGTGTTGGAGACGTTCATGCCGATAGGCTGCTCTCATCTTCCAACCTGTAAAACTGATGAGATATGTAGCGTTACCAGTCACAAACAGGCTTTAAGAAAAAGGACTTTTTACAATGAGCATGAGCTGTTTGAAAAATTAAATGAATGTGTGTGCGGACACGTTGAGCAACTTGTTCTCAATGGGTATCTCTTCGATATTAAAATAAACAAATTAAGGTTCAGAGTAGGTAAGAGTACAGATCTTCTTGGTGCTATAGCATGTCCTGAGTGCAGTCGAGTACTCTATGCATACTGGCTTGAGTTAAAAATGAATCGTTACAAGGGCTTTATAACACCGCAGCCACGACAGAAGTTGTACCAATCCCCCACCAGGCAAAAGAAAAGCCCTCTAAGGGTTAATTAAAGGGCTTTACAGTAGGGTAGGGGGGGTTGGTCTACCCTACCCTATTAAGCTACAAATCTATTTAGTTGTATTGACCTATTCGTTCTAATTCATGTCTGCATAGGAATCTTTCTGGAGCCATGTAAGGTAAACTTGATTTAGCTACCCACTCCCCTGATAGAAGTTGGATCACGTTGCCGTTGTTCAATCTTGGATAATCATTGAATGCAATATCGCTGCATCGACAGAGGCCCTCTGTTTTGCGTGCTGATTCATTACTAAACCATTGCCTGACAGTATCTGTAAATTTCATTATGCACCTTCCTTTTTGTTTTTATTTACTTTTATTTTAATTTCTAAAAATCTAGTTACTTCATCTGCTAGTATTTGAATTGGACTACCTTTCAGTCCAGGTTTATCTTGTGTATATTTTATAAGTTGTTCTGTATTTTTTTTCAACTCTTTGTATTGTTTTCTATTTGCTTTAGTATCCAGTCGATCCTTAATTTGTTTCTCAGTTTGTTTAAAGATCTGAGCAAATTTAAATACACTATAATATCCACGATAAAGGTGGTCGTATGGCTTTGGGCATTCATTCATAAATCCACTATCTCCCCATATTGATCTCTGGCTATTATGTTTCCTTCACTATCACGTTCTGGATTTTCAAATTGTCTACCATCTATCATTCTTACATCATCCTTAGCTAGTATCTGAATCAAGGGAATTAAACCGCCATATCTTATGTACTGTTCTATTGCCTTTGATAAACGTGGTAGCCCTACTCCTATAATTCCATTTTCTTCAATTACTTTATCTATAATTTGTTGTAGTTCGTCTATGTATAATCGCACTACGCACCTTCCTTTTTATATTCTTCTTTAGATATAGGCAGGTCGTATGGGTCTAGCTTACCTATAGTTCTCTCTAGCATAGAGATATTCTCATGCACTCGCCTAAATAACATTTTAGTAAACCTGTTAGAGTCTCCCCATTTCCTGTATTCCTCTCCAATACAATTGCGATAATCTGTTAGCAATTCAATTGATTCCTTCAATGTCTCAACACCAATAATCTGTTTCATTACGCACCTTCCTTATTAGATTTGTTATCCACATTTTCATCAATGTCATATCCACAATCACAACCCATATTTCTTATCGCTTCTTGAAGATGTTCACATAGTTCTCCAATGTGAGTATCGTCTTTGATATCGCCGTACTGTATTATTTTATCCATTACGCACCTACCTTATTTATATCGGTATACTTTCCTTGATGTTCACATGAATAGCATTGATATTGGGCATCATCTTCGTTTACTATATTCCACCCATCAATACGATCTGAATGTTCTGGTACATCATCCCAAATAATCCACCTTATATTTGCACCAAATATTTCTATGTCATCTAAGTTACATTCCGCACATTTCAACTTTGTTTTATCCATTACGCACCTTCCTTTTTAGTTTTATGCACCTTCTTTAATCCTGACATTGGTTCTGGGCAGTCACATGGGTAATCTTCCTCGTCCAACTCCTCATGTAGTACCCCTTCACTATAGTGGTCGTAATCTGGTTCAATAATGACTTGTACTCCGCTATATTCT
>Ga0209756_1004496_pt1 | contig 10832 bp, 8 predicted proteins | sample ETNvirenome_6_85_FD_184071 | JGI IMG/M metagenome (GOLD analysis project Ga0209756, IMG submission 184071) | Marine viral communities from the Pacific Ocean - ETNP_6_85 (SPAdes) (version 3) | ecosystem: Environmental > Aquatic > Marine > Oceanic | place: Pacific Ocean | collected 2013-06-19
CATTATAATAAGAACCTGTATCTGTAATCGTAACTATACCATGTTCATAAAATACATTACCTATACAACTTCCACTTCTATCACTATCAGGAGTTCCTGCTGCAAAACTTGATGAATATGCATAATCGTATAATTGTCCATGTCCATCATCTCTTAAATCTATAGTTACATCTGTGCTATCATCAAGTATTTTTACTGAATAAGGTTTAACCTCTTCTCCAAAAAATTGTTGTGGAATAGTTATAACATTTGCCGTACTATGTAATTCACGTGGAACAATTGAACCCCAACTTTCTCTACCATGTGGATGTTTTCTACTCCAATTTCCCCCTGAATATATAGGATATCTTGTTACAGTAGATTTAGGATTAGGAATTGTATCATATCGATAATATGAATTTCTTATTTGATAATATAAAGGAAGTTTGAAAAAAGTTCCATTACTATACCACGTATCCCACGGGTGTCCAAGACTTTGAGAAGCTTCATTAAAAGTTCCAAAACTTTGAGACGCGGCGGAACCTGTATTGAAATTATGATGAGAGCCACTTACACCTTGAAGTCCAAAAACACCACTTCCACTATCAGAATTTGTAAAAGTAAATTGTTTATAGGTTTTGAATTCTTTTATTGATCTATCATCTGGAGATATATCCTTAAACATGGGAATCTCCTTTAATAATCAAGTTTTACTTTGATAAGTGCTTCAGTATTTGGATCTTTTTTGAAAGGTTTTGACATTTTGGCAACTGCCAATAACTCATTATTACTATTATAGAGTCCTACTGTTGTAATATAAGTACTTGGTTCTAAAATAAAAGAATTATGTACTAATTCAGCATTAGATCCAGTAGAAAATGATGGATTCTGACTATGATTAAATTCAAAATTTGGAACTCTACAAAAATAATATGAACTCCGTTTTCTTTCTTCTCTTCTGGCTGCAAAATAAGAACCAGATTTTATTGAATTATATAACTTTCTGTGATTATAATCATTAGTAGCAGTACTTGTTCCAACAGGTTGAACTGCGGCACCAACTGCAGCGGAACCAGAAGCTATAGAATTTGGATTCAAAATAACCATCCCCATTTCTGGATAAAACAATCCATATGATCCTGAGTTTGTTGCTGCTGCCTTAGCTGATGCGGTCTGGTATATCCCATTTGCAATTGAACCAGAAACTACATTAAATTCTCGTTTTGATTCTGCAATAGTAGGATTTGAAGATGCTCCGCTATCATCAATTAGAGTTACCCATCCATTATTATATGACAATTTTAATTCCCAATTACCAGGATCCATTTTTTCTCTGTATCTAGCTCTATTAGTAACTATTGCAAAAACATCATTACTATAATAATCTGTAGAACCACCACCACCAAAATTAAATCTTGTAGATTCGGCTGCAAGTAAAACTTGTCTTAACTGTGAATACACAGCCTTAGTTGGGTTAGTTTCTCCAGAAACAGTTCCTCCCTCTGAACCAGAACCAACTATATGTCCATAGGTTACTGAAAACTGAACTTCTGCAGTTTGGTCATCTGCGGCGTGAATATCATAATAGTATTTTCCAGTATTAGATTCTTGAACTGAACCAGTGAAAAATGTAGTCAAGGTTCCTGTATTACTAGACCACATGGGCTGGGATACAGTAGATACTTGATTTTCTATTTTATCGCCGAGTTGAAAATCTTTAAAAGACATTTATTATCTCCTTCTCTTAAAAATCTAATCTAACTTTTATTACAGCTTCTCTATCTCTCGACTTTAATAGTGGTTGACTTAACTTGGCTACCGCTAACAATTCATTTGTGCTATTATAGAGTCCGACTGTAGTAATATACGATTTAGGATCTTGAATGAAAGTAGCATTTCTTATCTCAGCGTTAGACCCTGTATAATATGTTGGATTTTGACTCCAATTATATTCTTCAGACTTAACTCTACAGAAATAATGAGAAGATTTAATCTGTTCTTCTCTTCGTGCTTGAAAATATACTCCTGTATTCACTGCGTTATATACGTGTTTTGCCGTATCATCATTTGCTGCTGCTGATCTCGTCAACGTAATTGCTGGATAAGGTGAACCTTGGCTTAATGCATAAGCATTTAAGACAATTACTCCAAGTTCTGGAAAGAAATATCCAAGAGATCCAGCTGAATTTACAGTTGTTTGATCTGCTGCTGTAGTTTTAATGTTGGCAGTTCCTGTTGATATTGAACCACTAACTACATTAAAAATTCTCTTGGAAGCATTAACAGATGAGTCTGCAGTTGCACCACTATCGTCAATTAATTTGAGAGTCCTACTGTTTGCAGTCAAATGTAATTCCCAGTTACCTGGATCTAATTTTTCTCTATACCTTGCCCTATTTACATTAATAACGAAAACATCATAGGCTTTATAAGTAGTTCCTTCACCATTTCCATCAAAATCAAATCTAGTTTCACTAGATGAATTTTTTATACAAATGTTTCTAAACTGACGATATATTGCCTTTGAAGGGTTATTTCCAGAAGAAGTAGATAAAGAACCACTCCCATCTATATGTCCATATGATACTGCAAATTGAACTTGTCGTGTAGTATCAGTCTGTGCTTTATCATACACGTCATAGTAATAATCTCCACTACTCCCACTCTGTACAGAACTTGTGTAGAAAGCGGTTAATGTTGCCGTACCTCCAGACCATACTGGGGATGATATAGTACTAAGTATATTAGTCCTTTTATCCTCTTCGTTTAATGGGGTAAAAAAGTTATCTGTTGGCATTGTTTATCTCCTTGTGTATAAATATACGTTAAATATATTCTAATTAAATTTTAATAAGGTCTACGACCTCCTATTTAAAGGGCCCTCTCGGTGGGCCTTGGCTGCCGCCACCTTTTTGGGCCGCTTTCCATGCTTCGTAACTAGGATAACCTTTGTATCCTCCGCCGTCGTCGCCGTTACCACCATCACCGTTACCATCACCGTAACCGTTACCACCCGATCCGGCCGCGTTAACTACTATTGGTTGTGAAGCTTGGTTTGTTCCATTCTCGTTAGTTACTGTTAATATGCACGAATAAAATCCGGCAGTCACATAAGTATGAGTTGGGTTTTGTAATGTTGAAGTATTACCATCCCCGAAATCCCAGTAATGTGTTAAATTATCTCCCGTAGAAGTATTTGTAAAAGCTAATGTTAGAGGTGCTGTTCCCTGTGTTGATGACATTGTTTATCTCCTTTTCTACATAAATCTTGTATTAAAACTTGCTAATGGTGGACTCCCAGGATCTGGCATTCCCTCGTCTAACTTTACAGTACCAAAACTTGCTACTGGAGGTGACCATGGCTGGTACATATCAACTAAATTATCATGACCAAGAATAAAAGTATATCTTTCTCCCTCTCCTGTCACGGGATCAGGCGGCCAATTATCTGTTATAGGTTTCACTTCAATTGAATCTCCAAGTCCGGCCAATTGAATTACACTTAATAAATTTGATAATACAGGAGCTCGTGCTGGCATCGGTGGCGGGTCAACCAGAAAATAATTCATAATTTCTTGTTCATTAATAAACCCTTCCAATAATGGCATATTATCAACTACCCTTCCTTCTAAATTATTAGATTGTGTTTCATCCCACAAACCATAATCTACTTCATCATCTCCAAGTGCAAATTTTGTAATTATATAATCACCACTCGTATTGCCTGAAAGTGCATTTGCTAAAGTTTCTCTACCTCTTTTGGTAAAATGTGCTGTTACAGTTTGAGTCGTTTTATCTAAATATCCCATTATATTGGTCCAACGTAAAAACTTGCTACTGGTGGATATGTGGGTGGTGGGGGAGCTATAAAATCAAAAACAAAACTTGCAACTGGTAAAGGTGGAGTATATACTTCAACTGGTGGATCAAAAAATACCCTTCCTCCAGGTCCAACTATAATAGGAATTGTAAAAGTTGCTCCACTTTGTTCCCCTAAAATCGTTAAACTAGTTTCCTTTTGAACTTGAATATCTTTTGCCTTCAAACGAACCGCAAAACTATTAGTTATTGTTTTCGGTTGTCCAATTCCATCCACTCCTGATTGACTTGAATCTAACATATTTTATATCCCCAAATTAACTTGGTTCTGGAATCCCCCATCTAAATAAAAAAGTTCTCATATTTTCATTTGTACTAATCATTGGTTCTGTTAAAGGTTGATTATCAATCACTTGACCATATGGTTTTACAAAATTTGAACCACTTGGTGTAGTATCCCATAATCCATAATCTATTTCATCATCACCTAATGCAAATTTTGTAATTACGTGTTCAGCGTTTTGATTTTCACCAGATACTGCAGTTCGTAGATAATCTATACCCTTTTTCGTGAGAATCGCGTCTGCTACTAAAGTAGTTTTATCTATAAATCCCATAATTTATCTCTATGTTGGAGTATTATCTACATAATTAACTAATACTGGAAGTACATAAATAGCTCCAGACATTTGACCTGTTATAATAATAGATGTTTCTCTATTAAATGTTATTTGTTGTGTTCTGAGAGTTACTGTTTTTGAAACAACTTTTTTACTCAACCTACCCGTTTCTTCATTATAAACTGCCCCGATATTAAAGTTTACATCATCACCTTGTCCAGTTCCCACATCAACTACATTTTTATTCAGTACCAAAAAACTATAATTTTCAGCTGAAAATGCTCCATCAGCTCCGGCTGTAACTGGATTTATAACATGGTCGTTATACGTCCACTGTGGATTATTATCTCCATTATATTCAGTAACTAATGCACTTGTTCCAGTTAGGGCGGGTGGTGTTACATTACTAATATATGGTAATGCCTTCGTCCCTACTGGCATCGTAAATAATTTATATTTCATAATAACTTCTGGATCCACACAAGCTTCAATCATCGGAGTACTTTCTAATACCGCACCATAATAATTTGTTCCTTTAGGATGTGCCGTATCCCATAAAGTATAATCTATCTCATCATCTGCCAATGCAAATTTTGTAATATTAAATTTACTATCACTTTTTGATAAATACTCTTTACCTTTTTTAGTTAATACCGCGTTTAATATATAAGATGTATTATTTATAAATCCCATTATTTACCCTTATGATGCTGCATAAGTAATTGTTACATCAAATTCTATCATAGCTCCTGACTGGTCTCCTGTAACTAAAATTGAAGTTTTAACTGGAGAGCTAGCCGATTTAATTTGTTTTGGATAAAGATAAAGTAATCTCTCATTATCAAATATAAATTGAGTACCATCTAAGGTTATCCCCGAAATTGTTTGTGATATATGTTGAACATTATCTACAAAGGGGACCCATAAATAATCTCTACCAGCCCATGCATTTGTACCAGTAGTTTGAATCGCATCGAGATCAGTATTAAAACTTGGTGCTAAAACTGCAACACTTGAATCCAATAAAGTAATAGTAAAACTTTCACCTGCATAAAGATTATAATCTGAATGTCCACCGACTACTCCTCTATTATTTACATGACTGACCCCAAATGTAGTTCCACCACCAACTCCACCACCAACTTCTACACTTGTAAAATTTGATACAGCAATTCTATTTCCTTCAGCACTTGCATACCATTTTAATGCTGCAAGTCCAATGGCACTTCCACCAGTATCTTGTAAAATAGCCATCGCCTGTGTACCATCTGACCTCGTAACGAGTTTATACTTCATAATTTCAGAAGGATCATTAAATGGTTCAAGAGCAGGTAAATTATCAATTACCGCACCGTAATAATCAGTTCCTCTTGTATGAGTAGTATCCCATAATTGATAATCAATTTCATCATCACCAAGTGCAAACTTAGTAACATTAAAATTTCCACCAGATGACAAAAGTTCTCTACCCTTTTTGGTTAGAATAGCATCTAATACTCTCGTTGAATTGTTTAAATATCCCATTTTTTTCTCCTGTATTCGGATTTTATATAATTTTTATAAGATTCGATATATTAAAACTTATTATTCTTCACTTATAAATATAATCCTTTTTAGTTTTTAACGTTTATTATTATGTTCTACCTATCTCATTTCGGTTGAAAACCCTTATTAACTACATTCAACCTTGAATTAGGATTTGTACCAGTAGTTATCTTAGTTGGTGTAGTAAAAGTTACCTCTACTGCTGGTGTTTTATCTTCTGTTGAATCATCATCTTGAACACATCCAAGATAAAAAAGTCTCTCAGTTCCAGTTGATTCATCCCATCTATTATCAAAATCAGATAATACAAAACTTGAAGAATATGGTTTATGTAATGATGCACTTAATGATGAAGAATAGAAAAATTCTTCCTCACGATTAAGTTCAGAAAATACATTATTTCGTACTCGTGGCATCACTACTTCTTCAAAAATTGATTTTTGACTTCCCTCCTGAATAGTTGCATTATAATAATCACTTCCATACCAACCACTATAATCTATATCTCCTATGTTATACAAAGCGGGTCTTTCTAAAAATTCTTTTCCTACAAATGAACCTGTTCCTGCGGCAATTTCTGAAAATGTATTTGTTGGTGCACTATAATAATTAAAATCTGCTGACATTGATACTCCCGACCCTGTTAATTGTGTGTGACTATTAACCAAAAATGGATCATGTAAATTAATACTTGTGGGTAAATCTTCATATCCGGCAGATGCAGAAATATATGAACCACTTTCATTTGTATGAAAATTAACTCTAAATGGATCAGTATAATTAAAACTTACTTCATAGTTTGGATAATTAGAACTAGCTGAAACATATGACCCAGTTTTTTGATATGGTCCAGGCCAGAATTCATTACTATAATTTAAACTGGTCTCCCAATTTGGATAGTTAGAACTTTCAGAAATATACGCCATCGTATCTATAAATGTAGTATGATGTTGTGGTTCAAATTCAGGTTCTTTACCAATTATAATCTTATCTCGTTCAAGAATAGTAGGTTCAATTAATATACCAATATTTGCATTTGCACGGGCAGGAACTAAATCTCTAAGTTGTTTATATAATGAGCTATCATAATATTTTAATAATCTCAGATAATCCCAAAAGTTATTTGGTCCCGAATACTTTTGCCAATATAGATTTCTTGCTGTGACCAATCCTGTGTATTGTTCTTTATATTGGTCTCGTGGATCTCCAATATATTGGTCAAAATCAAGATTAGGCATTGATTGTATAATATCTTCGTCAATTACTGCAGACGGTGAAAAATAAATACCAAGTTTATTAGAATCTATCGAAGCATTATCATATGCAGGGATTGTTATACTCTCTCTAAATTTTAATTTAGGATTCAAATAATCTGCACTATCAATTAATTCATCATCCTCAATCCTAATTTTATTAGAAGACCTACGAGAAGGCCCCAAATTAGGAACTTTCATTTTGTTTTCATCTACTACTGATGAAAAATGATCCCCCATTCCACTTGTATATCCAGATGGAACCGCTGATGAAGTAAATGATTGGTCTGCACTTGCATCTTGAAACCATTGATTTGCACCCACACTTAAATCTTTATTATCATCAAACGAATATCGAGTAACTAAATCTAAATAAGAAGCTGATGGTGTATTACCATCAAATGATATTGGGGATGCCACATGATTATCAAATGAAGATTCAATTAAAGGAGTTGTCCAATTTCTATATTCCATCATAGAACCACTCAATGATTCTCCAAAATAAGTATTCTCTTCGGGACCACCTATTGTAACAGTAGTTCCACTCCCCGTATAAGAAGCATTATATGATTGAGACACCGTTCCTAATGAACCACTAGCCACTAACGTACTCGTAGATTCATATATAATTTTACTTCTACCAGCATCATACTTTTTAGTATATAAACTATAAACAACATCTTGACTTATACTATTATCTGCCAAGTGATACCCAGATGCAGATGTTCTTGTCAACATTACGGACCAGAATTCTCCATCATAAACAGGAAATTCTGAAGATGATATTTCATTATATCCATTACTACCACTTAACATAAATGATACATATCCATATCTATCTGTTGAACCATTATCTTTTAATCTAATTGCCCAATCATCACCTCGTCTTACTAATACTTGATTTGATCCTGTAACTGTTTTGAATCTAAATTCTACGGTATCTGGATGTCTACTTGTCGGTGCATCACCAAGTGTAACTGGTTGCCAAGTTTCATTTTGGACATAAGTATTATTACTCGCTCCAAAGAAATCTAATGCCTTTGTAAATTTTCTTGTTAATAAAAAGTCAGGAGGTTGTCCAGGTAGTTTTGGTCCTCCATATTCAATAACTCTTAAAATAGACGATGGAATACCATAACAACTTATTAAACCTTTAATTGCCCGAGACGTTCCTTTTGATTTTAAGAAATACGGCATATTATTAATAATCCTACTCCACACTTCTCTTGATATGTCCCTATCAGAAGTACCAGAATATTGCCATGGAGTTTCAGAACCAGTTTGTTCCATTCCAAAAATATATCTTGGTAAAGATATTAAATCTTTTCCATTATAAACTTCCCAACCGAGAGATTGTGCTACATTATGTAATAAATCTTTTGAAATTCCTTCTGTTAACTTATCTCTCTTATCATGTACGTCTGTTATTGCCTTAATAAAAACCCAAATGTCATCAAAATAATGACCAATCATATCTACAAAATTAAGAAATACATTATTCTCAGTATCATCTTGAACAAACATTGGTAAATGACTTCTAACTCTATTCTTATTTGCTTTATCATATGCAGATGCTGAAACTAATTGATTGGCATACCAAGTTGTAGCAATTGATTGTGAAGTTCTTGCAAGAACATATGGATACGAATATGATCCCGACCCCCCTCGTTTCGGCCAGGCGTTATCATTAAATACACCAATAGATTGACTTGAATACGAAGAACTTTGATTAAACATATACTTTTCAAATTTATCAAAGTTATTAATAGTTTCTCGGCGTTGTCTTTCCCACCATTGAATTTGTGTTAATGAACCACTTACAGGAGTATATGATGGATTTAACGATGTAGAACCAGATACATTTAAATATGAACCTGCCGCTGGATCTGCAACTATTCCTATTCTACCAGTAGACCCACTTCCAGCTCCAGATAATGATGCACTTCTATCTGTATATTGTTCTATTAAATCTAATTTATATTTGAAATTTCTAAGTCGTTTCTCTACCGAACCAAAATGAACGAAATTAGAAAATTGTGAATGATCTACGTTAATATCTGCACTTAAACTACCACTTAAAAGTTCATCTTCTAATTTCTTTTTAATATCTGCATCCGTAGTTGTTAACTCATTATAATTCTTAAACTCAGTTTGTCCAGCTCCTATTGGACTATTAGTATTAGCAAACTCAGGAGTCCTAAGAACTATATCAGTTATTTCTTCTTCTACAAATGGAATTAAAGTACAAACTTCCTCTACTGGAGGAATCATTTCCTTAACAATATTAACAAAATCATGTTTCTGAACTTCATCGGGTAATGGTTCATATAATTTATAAGCCACCGAATAAGGATACTCATTATAAGTTGTAGTATCTATTTTAAAATTTGTTATTAAACTATAATTGTCTGGTCCCAATCTTACTAATTTACTTAAATCCTCACTATTATCTGCAGGATATTGAATAAACCAATTATTAAATTGTGAGTTCTGACCTATTCCAAGTTCATTTTCAAAGTCATGATCTAAAGACTCTCCTAATTCTGAATAAGAATTTTTAAGAGTAATTGAATTACCACTTATACTTTCAATATCTCCCCTAAATGAACCATACGTAGCTTCTAATGTCGAAAGAGAAGAAGTATAATCAACATAAAATTCTGTAAATGTATTATATGAATATATATTGGCATTATTGTCTGATATATAACCGTCTGGAGCCATCTCTTCATATGTGTCTTTTAATACAAGAGTATTTTTATCACTAATACTATTAATCTCTCCAACGAAATCCGCTGTAACTGGTTCCGTACTTACTTCATTTGAAGTTGATACCAATTCAATTTGAACATTTTCCGCCCACAATATTCCTTCGGGTCCTGAATTACCATAAACATAAAGACGTGTTACTTCAGATAAATCCCAATCTTCCTCTACTGTTGAAATATAACTTACCTGTTCCCATTCTCCTACTTTAGAACATGGTATAAACTGTAAAAACTCTCCAAAAGATCTACCATCACTACTTTTTAAATAATGATATAATCCAACATTAGCCCCTTTTCCTTCTGTATCTGTCTTTTGCCACCATGTAATCTTAATTTCATCACCAGCTTCTATTCCCTGTGATGCCATCGTGTGTGGTAATTTTTGTGAAATTCCCAACCACCTATGAGTCATTTCTATAGGATCTGGTCCAGAATAATCTCCAGTTTTATGTAATCCAGTATAATCTATATGATTTGGATATTCAAATTCAGAATTTTTATCAATAAATTTCATACAAGTTCCACCATACTGACCATCATCTTGTACCCACTTTCCATGATATCCTATCCAACCACTATTATGTCCCCGACTGGCTGGATTTTCATGATCTGCCTGAAACCCATTTGACCAATGTTCTGGATGTACTGCATCAGAATGTAAATTTGGATCCCAAACTTTCCAAATCCTATCTGCTACGGGAACAGGTTCCCATTCCCAAACAAGAGTTTGATTATTTTTCTGTTCTTCCGACCATATCCACGCACAATCTTCTAAATCATCATGTATCCATTTCTTTTTCCAAAAAGAATGATCACCATCTGTTTTATAATCATGAATATAATCTACA
>Ga0209756_1004502_pt1 | contig 10818 bp, 12 predicted proteins | sample ETNvirenome_6_85_FD_184071 | JGI IMG/M metagenome (GOLD analysis project Ga0209756, IMG submission 184071) | Marine viral communities from the Pacific Ocean - ETNP_6_85 (SPAdes) (version 3) | ecosystem: Environmental > Aquatic > Marine > Oceanic | place: Pacific Ocean | collected 2013-06-19
TTTAACCAAAAAATTTCTATGTGGTCGGTCGCCCACTTTTTCTTAACCATTCCAATAGGTTTTTCTTTTAGCTTGCTCATGCCTTTCAAAGTTACAAGGTCACCGGGTTGAATTATTGTCGAGTTGTTTTTGTTCATAACTATTTAATTTGATCGAGGAGCAAGTATGTTAGATTGTAAAAATAAGTTTTTTAAGAGACTTTTGTTTTTTTCATTAGTGTTTTTTGTTTTTAGCTTTTTTTACAACCAACTTACATATGCTAGCGGATCAGAAAAAACAAGCATATTAAAACAAAACGTTGATCATTTAAAAACTCAGCAAGAAAGAATTATTTCCTCTTTAAAGAATATAGAAGATTGCTTGTCGAAACAAAAGGAAGCAGAAGATGAGTGAACCGACCAATGTTAACAATTTAAAAGACTGGCTTACATTCATCGCAGCCGTCATCGCTTGTGTTGCCGGAGTAATATTTTGGGTTCAATCTTCTAACAACCCTAGATTTGAAAAAATCGAACAAGAAATTACTATTTTAAGACAAGATATCAAAAATATCAGAGTTGGTAATAGTGAAATTCTTAGAATCGTAGGAAGGTTAGAGGGAAAATTAGAGAATTAACAAAACTTTATTTTTACACACTCCTTTTAATATAATATAAAAACAATATTTCTTCTATAAAGTTAAACTATTTACTATATGGGAAATTATTATGAAGATTGATAAGGTACTAACCATCAACGACACTTTGCAGTCTGGTTTCTGGCTGAATAATGTTCTTGACAAGAAGATCTCAGCTAAATTAACGGCCGTCGCAAACAAATTTATTGATGAGTTAGGGCTCGACGATGTTGATTTAGGAGATATTACGTTTACTGGATCACTGGCCAACTACAATTGGACAAAATATTCTGATATTGACCTTCACCTGCTTGTTGACTTTTCTAAAATCGACGACAACACTGAACTAGTGAGAGAATATTTTAATGCCAAGACTGGTTTGTGGAACAAAATGCACAATATTTTGATAAAAAACTATGAAGTTGAGATCTATGTGCAAGATATTAATGAAGAACATCACTCAACTGGTGTATACTCTATAATGAATGACGAATGGATAGCAGAGCCGGTGAGAATAGAGCCGAAAATTAACACTGATATGGTAAAAAGAAAGATAAAATCTTTTGTTGACATGATTGAGAGAGTCGAAGACCAATATTATGACAAGAAATTTGAAGATGCATACGAATCAGCGATAAAGTTGGCTGGTAAAATAAAGAAATTTAGAAAAGCCGGCTTAGAAGACATGGGAGAGTACTCAAACGAGAACTTGGCGTTCAAATATTTAAGAAATAAAGAGTTTATCAAGACACTTTATGATGTTCGCAACCGTTCATACGACAAAATGATGTCATTGGACGGCGATTACGCTAAAAAATTCAAAATTTTTACTTCTCAGGATGATATTGCGCCTTCAATAGGCTTTGACAAGCTTCAAGAAGAAGAAAGATATCAGAGATTAGTTAAAAAACGTCATTCGCGCAACAAAAAAAGCTTAATCGGACTTGGAAAACAAAAAAATACGGTTCCTTTTAGTATAACCCCGAGTTTTAAGCGAGGAAAGTCAGCGCCGGCCGGTGCTGGAGGATCATAATGAACAATTTGTTTAAAATTAACGGAAATCCAGAACAATATGAAGATTTAGACGTGTTTCACAAGTTAGCACAGCAGTTTCTGCCTTATGCACAACAAAGTTTAGGTTTTGACAAGCCGGTAGGCGTTAATTTGCTGTCAGATCCCGAAAATGTCAAAGATCCTCTTGGAAAAACGGCGTATTATGACCCAAACAAGATGGAAATAACACTTTTTGTTGATAAGAGGCATGTAAAAGATGTATTGCGATCGATGGCACACGAGTTAGTGCATCATACTCAAAATTGCAGAGGCGAATTTGACGGTGGGGTGCATACCGGCCCAGGATATGCACAAGACGATGCGCATATGAGAAAAATGGAAGCTGAAGCCTATTTAAAAGGAAGCGGTTTCTTATTGAGAGATTGGGAAGATTCGTTAAAGGAGAATAAAACAATGTCAAAGAAAGAATTGGTAGAAGACGCAGTTGAGGAAGAAACGGTGGTAGAGGGCGAGGGAGTAATGTGTGAAGATTGCGGAGGGGTGCATGAAGGTGCATGCATGGAAGAAGAAGTAATCGAGGAAGAAGAAGATTATGTAAAGCAAGCAGGAGAAGCCGCTAAAAGGGCGGCCGGAGTGGTTAAAAAGCACCAAGCCAAAAAAGCAGCTAAAGACGCCGCGGATAGAATTCTTCCCGACAAAGATGTTGCAAAAGTAACAAAAGACGATGAAGATGATAAGAAGAAAGTTGCAAAACCCGACACTAGCCCGAAGCGTGAAAATTGGACTAGAGGAAATAAAAATCAACTTCTATTTGAACGATTAGTAGATAAGTGGATTAAGTAAGGAGTATATTATGGGCGGCGCTGCAGGACACATGGCACATCCGTTTGATTGCCGAGAGGTAAGAAACGGCCGAGATCTGGTTAATTTTTACGTAAAGGCGGTAAATGCAATACCTCTTTATGATGAGGAGACGAAAGGAAGTTCTGTTTCTGTAAAATTAGATGGTGTTAATGCATCTTTTCGTCTACAAAAAGCAAATAATCCTGCAGGATTTATGTTTGTGTTAGACAGGGGCGGAAAAACGCCTGGTCCGGTTACAGGAATAGATTTTGACGGTGTTACTTCGGACAACGTATTAGCGAGGGTTAAAGGTAATGAAGATCATGGATTAATTCAAGTTGTTAATCACATGACAAAACTTCTAAATCATGATTTAATGGATTTAAAACCTTATGTGGAGGCTTTGGGTCTTTTTGAGCGCATGGGCCCTGAAGGTGTTTTCTTCGACGCTGAATATTATGCAAATGGAGATGATCCAGATGGACCGAACGCAGAAAGAGGGTACAAACCAATAAAAAACAATGTCAATTATAAGCAAAATTATATTGCTATTCATCGACTTTCAGAATTTTATATTGACACTAAAGAAACAAAAGCAGGAAAAGTGTCCCACAGGCGCCTCTCCAGAGGTTTTTATTGGGAAACAGTTGCAGAAATCAATGATCTTCTTAAGCAAAAAGATCAATTGCTCTCTCAGCGTCAAAATACTGAAGAGGTTGATAAACTTATCTCTCAGAAAAATAACGAACTTAAAGAAAAAAAGCAAGAACATCAAGAAATACTCAACAAGCTTGCAGAAGCTGTGCAGAAACATGCTACCGATCTAGACATGGGATTTAATGTTTATACAAAAATTGGTTTGCGCTTCAAAGAAGGACTTACCCGAGAAGTAGTGTTAAGAAGAATTGAAAATGCGCTGGATATGAAAGTGCCTTACAATTATTTAAAAATTAGTGACGAAGAAAGTATTGGACCAACGGCAATTAATGAGCAGACAGGAGAAACCGAGCCTAGAACTTTAAAACAGCTGCTTTTATCAGTAGACAAAAACCCTGCGCATATTGCTTTCTACCCTGACACTCCTGGCTTTACCAAAGATGGTGAGTCTGTAAAAGGAAAAATTCAAACTAAATCTGGATACAAGAAAGATCCAAAGCAAAGTGCGTTCGCTCTTCAAATTTATGAAGATATTATGGTGACCGGTCATGAGACTGGGATCGGACCGTTTGATATTGGCAATAGTCCTCGTGACGCAGAGGCGATCAATAGCGCCGTTGTTCTTTGGCATGCAGTACGCCATATTGGTAATGCAATAAAAGAATCTATTGTTACTGATGTGGATTTAGGTGTTGAAGGCGGAGACAAAGAGCACGAAGGTATTGTTATACAGTCGGCAGATATATGTGACGGTATTGCCTTCAAATTTACCGGTGAATTTATTGTCGATAACAGAGCTGGAGGTTTTGGTGTCACTCCAAAAGGCGAAGATGTACCTTCTGACTCTGCAGAGGCATTGTATGAGAGTAATATCAGATATGGAAAACTCATAGAAAGTTTCATGCCAGAGCCCATCGATCTGTCTGAACAAGAAGAAAAACAGTACGTTATTCTTATTCCGGGAGGATTCAAACCTCCAACTGGGGGCCACTATCACTTAATTAAAGAGTACGACAAAAACCCTAATGTTAGAAAGGTTTTTGTGGTAACAGGTACTAAGGAGAGGGAAGGAGTCACGCTGCAACAAAGCAAGGAGATTTTCGACATATATGGAGGGTTTTCTGACAAGGTAGACTTTATTATGTCTGAAGATCCTACTCCACTTACCACATGTTACGAATTAGTAAAGAATCAAGACTTTATAAACCAGTTTCCAAATCTACATTTTTCTATTGGAGCTGGCGACAAAGGTAACGATCCGAAGCGTATTAACGATTTTGTAAAATATTTTAACAGTAATCCAAATCTGACAAGCGCGAAAGTTTCCGTACATCCCCCAGCAAAAGCTCATTTGGTCGATGGTCAGCCGGCATCTGCTTCAAGATTAAGAAAGGCGTTTGCTGAAGGTGACTGGGAGACATTTAAAAAGCTTCTTCCAAATGAAGCTTTTTACGATGATATTGTACAGGTACTGAATAGTCAAGGAACAGGAAGGGTTAACGAAAATTTTCTTCTGGCGGTCCCCCGATCTTTTTTGGTTGAAAAGAAATTATCTTCAGCCGAAAAAGAAAAAAGAGAACAGGTTGCACAGGCGATCGCAAAAGATAATCCAAATATGGCCATGGGTAAAAAAATGGCAATTGCAACCGACGTAGCTAAAAGAACGGCCGAAGGATTAATGCTAGAAGAAGAAGAACAAGTAGAAGAGATTAGAGAAAAAATAAAGTTATTGATTAACAACCTAATGCCAAATATAGAAGAAATATTAGGAAATGCTGCAACTAATATGAAAGATATATTTGAACCTCTCGCAGACTCTATTACTAGTCAAATAATTACGAGTATTGCAGCTAGAAGCACAGAACTACCAGAAGAAACATTAGAAGAAATGTCAGCCGCCGGCGGAGGCGCCGGCGGTGTAGGCGCCGTTGCAGGATATTCAGGAAATCCATTTATAGGAGAAGATGATGATGAACAGAAAAGAACAACTGCTTGAAGAATTCAAATTAAGAAGGCTTATCAGAAAAGCTCTTAAGTTAAAAGAAATAAAAAAGAAGAAAGAGCAAAAAAAACAATTACTAGACGAGCATAATTTAAGACATGTCATTCGTCATCTTCTTTCAGAAGGAGATGTTGACGCGGATACCAATCCTGCTCCTCATGCTTCAACTGCTTTGTCAGCTTTAGCTGATGCATTTAATCAAATTCTTCCTGTTTTAAAAACTGGCCTTCGCAAATTAAAAAGGCCGGAAGAACGTCAGTCTTATAGGGCGCACGTATTACAGAAGTTTTCAGACATGTTTCGCAATTTTGAAGGCCTAGACGCTAAAGAATCTGGCGTTGTCGGTGAATCAGATATTAATGAACAAGAAGAAGATGACAGTATAAAGGTGAAAATTGATGATCCGGACAGAATAATGCCTTCAGACGGAAAAGAAGACGATAGATTCAAGGAAGAGCCAACTCCAGAGTTAGCACCTGATGACTCTGACATTGAAAAACTTGCAATTGAGACAGAAGATCCGACGGGAGCTAGGTTTGCTTTCAATACAATTAATAATTCCAATATTGAAAAGTTATTGTCAGACACCAGAAAGTTGCTACCTCGGGATGAAGACAAACAAGAGTATAAAGAATATGCTATGTATAATGTTGACCTTTGGCTTTTAACTTATGAAAAGGAATTATCTGATGAGCTTGGAGCGCCGCCGGCTTTTGATAAAGTTGTCACGAACAAACCAGCCGGCGCACAAGTTCAAGGAGCTGCTGCAGATTTTGCTGCAGACGAGCTTCCAGAAATGCCAGCAGATGAAGAAAGCCTTGACGATATAACTGCGGATTTAGAAAATATTTTAATGATGGAGTAATATAATGTGGGAAAATAAAAGATCAAGATTTAAAAAACCAAATCAAGATTATTATAGTATTGCTAATAAACTTAAGTCCGAAAACAAAACAGATGAAAGGTTTGAAGTAATGCTTTCTGCTTTAACACTAGAAGAAATTATTGCTTTAAGATTAGAATTGGCCGCAAAAGCTGTAAATTATAAACTGTATGGCACAAACATTTGGCAAAATCTTCCTAATATTGTACAGGAGAGTGTCTTAAAGTATGCTTATTCTGCAGCAAGAACAAAAGGAGAAATAGCTAGCTTTCTAGGAATTAACAGATCAGCACTAAAAGGCCTTTTGAAGAAATATAATATTGCTAATTACTTTACAAAGGAAACAACTGAAAAATGAAAATTAGTAGATTGTTGTTGCAGCAGATTATAAAAGAAGAAGAAGAACGTATTCATCTTGATGAAGCTTCTTGGTACGAGTCTTTGCCTTCTTCGCTGAAACCAGAAGAAGAAGGCGGCTGGGGAGATGCGTTAAAAACTGATAGAGAATTAAGACCGCAGGGAATGTATGATCCAGGATCGACTGGAGAAGAGCTAGAGAAAGAAGACGACGACGCAGCTTACGAAAGGCCAGAAAAAATAGATTTGGTTCAAACTCTTATCGATGCTTACAATCCTCTTGATTTTACCATGCAAAAAGAAGTTTTAAAGTTTGTTGCAGGTATGATCTATGACCCTATAGTTTGGGGCATGGTCGGCGAAGTTGCTGCAAAAAAGCTATGGTTTAGGTTATTTCCAGACGAAGCGCTTCCTAGAGTAGGCTTGGCCGGCTTAAAAAAAATAATCAAAGAAAGGGTTTTAAAATATGCTGAAACTGAGTCTGGAGCCGCTGTACTCGGAGTAGCAACTGAAACAGGCGCTAAGGCTGTTGGAACTGCCGCGGCTGAGGCTTCTACATTGGCCGGCAGAGAGGTGATAAAACAAGGTGCTAAAGGTACGTTACGTTTTGCGGCTGCAGCAGCTGGACCTTTAATGTTGGCGTGGTTAGCCGCAGATGCGCTAGCTTTAACTTTTGAATACATACTTCCAAAATTTTGGTTAGAACTTCCAGAGCAATATAGAAGCCAATCAGAAAAATCTATGATCTTACATCATAGAAAAGATTACCTACTCAGAAGAAACAACCCAGATGTTTTTGATCCTAGATACCCAGGAACTACCGCAGATGATTTACAAAACATAGTGACTTATCTTGAGAAAAATTTAAGTGATAAATACTTTTGGGTTAAAGACAAGCAAGGCGTCACCTGGCTTGGCGGCGGGTATTTGTCTGATGAAGCAGCTTATTGGATGAGATTGAATTATACAGATATATTAAAAAGAATACAAGATGCAAAAAAACAGCTTGTTTCTAAAACAGAAGAACAACCATAGTTTATCATAAAAAAAACTTATAAAACCAGCATATACAAACTAATTATAATGATTCGAGTCATTTCAGGAGACATATAATGAGAATTAGCAAAGAACGCTTAAAGCAAATTATTAAAGAAGAAACACAAAAAATTATATCCGAGGCGCCTGCTCGTCGAACTCGTGGGAGTCTAGGCAACCCGACAGCTGGCGGAAATTGGTGGGACCCGCTTAATATCGCTGGCGGTGGCACCACACCTGAATCTGCGATGAAGGACTTGGAAGATGCCGCGCTCTATGGCGCAGAAGAAACCATGGGCGCGCTTGGAGATCCTTTCGGACTCACTGATGAAGATCCGGATGCGGATGCGGCCAGAGCAGCAGCAGAAGCTCAAGCGGCAGCATTGAGAACTGCTAGATCTGGGATGCCCACCGCTGGAGGAGCATTGCGACCCGGAACTCGTCCTTTTAGAGTTCCGCGGAGAATTTTGACTCTAGGTAACACCGCCTTTAATAAAATCCTGAATAGACTAGACGATCAAGGTTCAATTGATAAGGAAACGTGGACGCTAGCACGACGTGCGTCGTATATTGTGGCAAATGCGCCAGAAAAAGCTAAAGAAGCCGCCCGTACTAAAGCAATGATGATTTTAGCAGATCGAGCAAACATTTATCATGATAGCCCGAGTTGGGAGACAGCAGAGGCTAGAGCGACCGGGCGTCAACCGAGAGCGCTAACTGCGCCGGCTGTAAGCCAGGGTGGGCTTAGCGTAGAAGATTTCCAACAGGCAATTAGAGTATTAAGAACTTCCGCCCCTGGTTCTGATATAATTGCTATGCTTCCGGCCGGCCGAATTAGAGATGGTTACACAGCCAAGTTTAAAGAAAATGTAAGAAGCATTCTTGCTGATTATCCAGATCTAGAAATGGACGTTGTAAGACGTGAAGCACAAAACTTAACAAATGATGAACTTGTACCTCGTCTTCGTCAGATGGCTGAAAAAGGACGAGGATTGGCTCCTCCTCCAGAAAGTATGATGGCGGGTGATGATGCTGAAGATCCTCTCAGAGAATCAAGGCGTGGTAAGATTACAAAAAGACAACTTCAACAAATTGTTAAAGAAGAGTTGTCAGCTGCGCTAACTCAAAAAAAAAGACTAAATAAAGAGCGCTTGTTGGCGGAGCAGGGGTTGGCCTCGACCTTCAGGACGATGACGAATACCGAGCCTGAGCCCGAGGCGGCGGACAATCACGACGCCGAGGAAAAGAGAGAGCCCGACGAGGCGAGTTGGTGGAACAGAGGCTTGATGCCCACGCGCGGTGCCAGAGGATCTAAAGAAGGCTATTCAGGGGATCCCGAAGCAATTAAAATGGCTAAGCAGAGAAAAAGAAAAAAAGAGATAGCTACGGCGGATGCGAACATCGCGGACCTGGCGTCTCCGCAAGATCAAGAAGCGGGGGTGTCACAGACTCAATCCATGGCGGTCGCAGGTAAAGATTACGACATAGAAGACAAACCAAAGAAAGGCTCCAAAAAGAGAGTGGCTAGCTCGGGTCGTCTAACCGGAAGAAAAATTAACGCTATGCATAAATCCGGTAAATTTGGAAAGTACTTGGGTAATCCCATGAAAGTTAAAAAAGGAGATGCTTATAAAGCTTGGTTATCAGCTAGACGGTCTCTTTCCAAAGGAGATACTGCAAAGGCTCAACAAATAGTTTCCGCCGCTACCACTGTTCAGGGTGAACGCTCTGGAACAGGACAGAAAGTAGTAGCAAAATCTGGAGTTAAACAAGGCATTACTGACAGAGATCTTGACATTCTCACCCAGACTAAAGAGGCAGATTGGAATTCTGAAGAATTATCTCCTAAGTTGAAAAAAGAATACGACACGTATTTTTCCAGGTTGCAACAAAGAGAGGACGAAAAAGGTCGCGAATCGAGCGCCGAACAGATCTCAATGGCGGTAAGAAAAATGTTAGGTAGAAAGTACAGTCTTGCAGCAAATACTGCTCAGCAGCAGAAGGATAAGATGATGGCCAAAACAGGCGCAGGGGATTCTAAACGATGAAAATTACAAAATCACAATTAAAACAATTAATTAAAGAAGAGTTGGAAGGTGTCTTAAACCAAGGCCCTGAAGAATTTTATGACGTGGCTGATAAACTAGATCTTTTTGAATTACCTGCTAAGCTTGATCAAGTAGCTGGTTTATTTACACAATTTAATATAGAAATTGAACCAGGAATAGGATTGAGTCCTGAAGAGGCAGGTGAAAAAATAAGGCAAGTCTCTGAAATGTTAAAAACACAATTTTTAGATTTTTAATTACGGGGGTGAACTGGTGAAAATCACAAAACAACATTTAAGACAAATTATTAAAGAAGAGATTATCAATGAGATTGGAGTTCCGCTAGATCAGATTGGTGGAGGTGCACCTGTTGCTGATCCGCATACTGCGGCAATTGATAGTTTGGAAGATTATGTTGCCAACCATTATCCCGGCGATGACGCTCTTCGTGAGTTGGTGGAAAATGTACAAGATCTTGTAGCAGAATTTGAAGACGATATGCAAGATAGGTTAGCCGGAGAGGGTTCGAGTGGCTTGGCTCCTAGGGAAATATAATTACTATGAAAATCACAAAATCAGAATTACAACAAATTATTAAAGAAGAAACCGCAGCAGTTTTAAATGAAAGCGACGATTGGTACGACGATGAATATGAAACATTGGCTGATCGTAAATTTGCTCGTGATGAGGCTGGTGAGTGGCCTGGTGTTGAAGATCCCGACGATGATTCAGACGATGCTGAAGAACTTGCGGCCGGCTTAGACTTAACTGGCTTTGAATTAACAAAAGATAGAGGCTACTATTTTATTGTTGATAAAGAAAGCGGCGAAAGAGTGTTGGGACCTTTTAGAACTGAAGGGCAAGCTGAAGAAAGAGCAATGAGATCAGACACAAGATCTGAATTTGAAGCAGCGCAGGACGTATTAAGCAAGCTAGGACGTTAAACAATGAAACTTCTGTTTGAAAACTGGCGAAAGTATCTTACAGAAGATAATTCTGGCGATACTTGGTATCACACAACTCACGAAACAACTGCAGATGCCGTTGAAGAAGAAGGTATATACACGGATCACGGCGGATTCGTTGGCGGTTTTACTCTTGGAGACCATTGGGCTGACGAGATATACGAAATGAGACCTGTTTACCTTACGAAAGAGTCAGGAAAGTCCTCGACGAGACCATATGACGGTGTTGTATTTGAAGTTAACATTGGGGATGATATATTATTGCCAGACCTTCCTTCTCTCGCCGATGAGGAGGGCGCCAATCTAGAATTAGGTGGCGGAGAGTACGACGAGTACGACGAAGAGCGCGACGAACTTCAGCGTGGTCCTCATGTTTGGTGGTCAGACAGAGACGAAGT
>Ga0209756_1004506_pt1 | contig 10812 bp, 14 predicted proteins | sample ETNvirenome_6_85_FD_184071 | JGI IMG/M metagenome (GOLD analysis project Ga0209756, IMG submission 184071) | Marine viral communities from the Pacific Ocean - ETNP_6_85 (SPAdes) (version 3) | ecosystem: Environmental > Aquatic > Marine > Oceanic | place: Pacific Ocean | collected 2013-06-19
TGATTATACGATACTCAAAGGTGCGGGAAGGGGTTACGACCCCAACCCGCGCAAACCCTTCGGATGCCGGGCTCGATGTATACTTTTGTCCCGAGAATACCGAGGATAAATGTCGTCTCCAACCAGGAGACAGCCGGATTTTATCCACAGGTTTAAAGTTTGAGGTACCCCATGGGTATATGCTTGAAGTGAAGAATCGATCCGGGATGGCTGCAAAGCGCAGCCTTGTTGTGGGGGCATGCGTGGTTGATTCAGGTTACGAAGGAGAGGTGTTTATTAACCTTCACAATGTGGGTTCTGATACTCAGCATGTTGAGGTGGGCACAAAAATTGCACAACTAGTGCTGACCCCTGTGATTCATTTTCGACCGCAAGAGACAGCCTCGGAGGCCCTCTATAGCGAATATCCAATGACTATTAGCGATAGAGGTGATGGAGCCCTAGGGAGTACCGATGGATAAAGCAACTCAAGTCGTAATGTTCTCAAGCAAGAGCGGAGAGTGGTCGACCCCCGAGGATTTTTTTAAGAAGCTCGATTGGAGATTTGGTCCTTTTAATTTGGACCCGTGCGCTACTCCACATAATACTAAGTGCGCCAACTTCTATACGCCCATGGAGGATGGCTTGAAGAAAAGCTGGCAGGGACATACCGTTTTTGTCAATCCCCCATATGGCCGCGGCATCGATGCGTGGATTAAAAAGGGGTATGAAGAAGCGCAAGACCCCGATACCAAGGTGGTGATGTTAATCCCAGCACGAACCGACACAAAATATTGGCACGACTATGTAATGAAGGCAGAAATGGTTTTCTTTATCAAAGGACGATTAAAGTTTGGGGATAGTGAAAATTGCGCCCCTTTCCCGTCCGCCGTAGTTGTATTTACGAAGCCGCATGCAGGATGGTCCCCCGCACCCTTAATGGGCGCCCTCGCTCGATGAATAGAAAACAGCGCAGGAAAGCGGAGAAAATAAAGAAAGATCAAACTCCCAGTGAGCGAAATCTTTCCGAAAAAATTTTCCTGTTCAATCAAATACCAGACGCATGCACGGCATGTGCAGAACCATTTGACAAGAAAGACAAGTCCATGGTAAACTCATGGAGGGTTGTTGTTCGCCAAGAAGAACAACAAGTAAGACTATTTTGCCCAGAGTGTATCAACAAAACAAAGGAAGCTATTGATGATAGTAAAAAGAATTTCAGCTAAATCGTTAAACGATATTCTTAATGGCAACACTACAAAGCCGGTTACATGCATGATCAAAGTTTATTCTAACGAATGTAACTATTGCCACAATCTTAAAGAGTATTACGAAGATATAGCACAGAACTATAAAGACATATATTTTTACGCATTTAACATTGCAGATGATATGAGTCTGGAAAGCCGCCTAGGCTTTAATGGTATTCCAACCATTATTAAAGTTCACGCAGATCCTCCCAATGCTAAAGTTAATATATTGGGAGATCCAGATAGTCCTAACAAACTTACTTGGTATCGCTCCAAGGATATTAAAAATTTTATTGAGGAAACGCGCGATGAATAGCACACTATCATATGACGATGTATTGCTTAAGCCGCAATATTCGGATATTAAATCCCGGGCAGAAATTGATATATCAACTGATCTTGGTAATGAACTATTTCTTGATATCCCCGTTATTTCGTCTCCAATGGATACTGTAACAGAAGGCGGCATGGCTATGGCTCTCGGATCTTATGGAGCAGTAGGCATCGTTCACCGCTATAATTCTATAGAGGGGCAAATAAGACATATCGATGCAGCTAAAAGCAGAGGAGGGAATATTAACGTTGGAGCCGCAGTTGGCGTAACGGGCGACTATATTGATCGCGCATCAGCAGCCTTTGAATCCGGCGCCACTTTCTTATGCATCGACGTCGCTCACGGCCATCATATTCTTATGAAATCGGCGCTCCATGAACTTCGCAAAATCTTTGGAGACAACATTCATATTATGGCAGGCAACATCGCAACCCTTGAAGGGCTTAACGACCTAGCTGATTGGGGAGCAACTTCAGTACGTTGCAATATTGGTGGCGGCTCTATTTGTTCCACTCGTATTCAAACGGGACATGGCATACCGGGACTTCAAACAATTCTTGACTGCGCTCAAACTGATCGTAACGTTACCATTATTGCTGACGGAGGCATTAAAAATTCTGGCGATATAGTTAAAGCCCTTGCCGCTGGAGCAGACGCAGTAATGTGTGGCTCTTTGTTTGCCGGTACTACCGAAGCGCCTGGAGAATTATTTCGTGAAGCCAATGGTAATGCTTGGAAAAGTTATCGCGGAATGGCCTCTAAGGAGGCCCAAGCAGACTGGAAAGGCAAATATTCCTCACTTGAAGGTATCGCTTCTCGCGTTCCTTATCAAGGCAAAGCCAGCGTAGTTTTAGAAGATCTGGAGAGAGGAATTCGTTCTGGTTTTTCATATACCGGCGCAAGAACACTAGAAGATCTTCAAGCAAAAGCAGAATTCCTGCAGCAAACTACATCTGGTTTATCGGAAAGCCATACTCATATTTTAACGAGGAAATGGTAATGTCAAACGAAATTGATTATGGAAAACTAACAAAAAAAATTGTCTTTACGGAAAATGACCATCGTCAAGCAAAATTAATTATTAAATTAAGACGAGATGGTTTAAGCCAATCTGCATTTTTCCGGCACATGGTAACTGCTTTCCTTGAAGATGATGAAAGAATCGTATCTTATATTGACGATGTTAAAGAACAATCAAAGGCGCGAAAAGCTAAAACAAAAAAGTTACGAGATGAAGGAAAGCAAGCAACAAAGGATCTTGGGTTCTCTGAACAGCAACTTGTAGATATTTTCGATCTTATCGCAGAGGAGCATCCGGACCTATAAAAACTTGTTTTTTTGGGCTTTATTGAAAGACATAACTATTTATTTTTGAGTTAGCATCTTATATGCTCAAGGAGAATAATAAATGGCTCGTAAAAAACTGTTATCAGAAGGCGAGGTTAGGCAATTCATGAAGCTAGCCAATCTCGGTTCGCTAAGTGAAAATTATTTTTCCAACAATCCTCTGGACGAACAACTTCCCCCCGAAGAAGAGGAACTGGAAATGGGCGCTGAAGAAGCCCCGGGCGCAGAGGCGCCAATGGACGATGCTCCCTTTCCTGACGAAGAGGGCGGCGAAGATCTTGAAGGCGGCGAGGAAAACGAAGAGCTTCTTGCTCGCGTTGTCCGCGCAGTCGCAGATGAACTCGGCGTAGAAGCCGACATCGAAGGCGTTGGCGACGAAGGGGGTGAAGAACTTGAAGTCGATGCTGAATTAGGAGCCCCGGGCGATGAAGAAGAGCTTGATATGGCTATGTCCCCCGAAGAGGAAGAGCCTGTTCCTGGAAATACTGCTATGTATCAGGAAGGCTTTGGCGCGCCCAAGTCGGCTAGTGGTTCCGGCCCCACCAACAAGGCTGGCAACACAGGACGTAGTGATGTTGCAAACAAAGCTTCTGGCCGATGGCTCAAGGAGGAAGAGGAAGAGGAAGCCGATGACAGCCAATTAAATGAAATCGCAGAATTAGGTCTGGTTGTAGCCGCTCTTGGTAAGTTAGGACTTACTGGTGCCGGCGCCGAAGCGCTAGCAGCTGCTTTGGGTGGGCTTGGCCTAGCAGGAGGCGCGCTGGTGCATGCGATTGATAGAGCATCAGAAAAAGCCGATCCCAAGTGGACAAGCGGAGAGTTCCAGCCCGACGAGCCCGGCGTAGGCGCCGGAGCAGCCGTGGGAGGTGGACTTTCCGAAGAGGCCATAGTGGCTGAGGTATCTCGTCGAGTAGCCCGCCGCTTAACGGCAGACAAGCGCAAAGAAAATATGGCCGGCCAGCTTACGGATCGTATTTTTAATCGATTAACAGCAAAATAAACTTGACAAAGCTTTTACGAGCAGTTATAATTAACCACTGAGACCCAATAGTTTCAGTGGTTAATTTACTTTGGAGTAATATGTGGAATGGACACTCTTTACATTAGCGTTTATCTTAGGATATATAACTTGTAAGACATTTTATTTTTACAAGTCTGCACGCACAAGCATTATTGCGTTAAAAGTTACACATGTTACCGCCCTTGCAGTATTAGCTAAATCATTAGAAGATTTTTATTATACTAAAATCTATCGAATGGAAAAAATGTTGGAGGCCGGCGAGACCGACCATAATATTTCTGCGTTTTCCTTCCTAATGGAAGAAGAAATTTCCCACTATAAGAAAAAATCCATTGAAACCTTAATACACGCACACCCAGATTTTTTTAAACAAACAATAGAGTTTAAGGACTGGGATTCGGCAATGACTTTTTTGCAAACCCACAAAGATCTCGCCGCTCAATTTCTCATGAGGAGTAAAGATGATTAACCGCATTAAAGAAGTTATCGATATTTTTGTATCAAGCAAAGAAGAAGAAGAGGAAGAAGCGACTAAGCTTATAATTGTAGATCCAGCTTCGTTGGGTCTTCCTAAAGAAAATGAGCCTGATTCGCACCTAATCGGCTTATTTGCTGAAGTCGCAGAAGAAAAGATTGCTGAGATTATTCATGCTCTCTTGATAATAGCTGAAGACACAAGAAAAAAAGAAAAAGAAGAAGAAAAAAAGCCTATTGACTTTTATCTTTCGACATATGGAGGCTCTGCTGATGATATGTTTGCGTTATACGATGTAATGCGGATTGTGCAAGAAGATGTGGTGATTAGAACCGCAGGTTTGGGAAAGGTAATGTCGGCGGGAGTATTATTGTTGGCAGCCGGAACAAAGGGCGAAAGACGCATTGCTAAAAATTGCCGTGTAATGATTCATTCGGTGGTGGGAGGCAACCAAGGAGACCTTCATAATATGCTTAATGAGATGGAGGCTATTGAACAACTACAACAAATGTTTGTAGATTGTTTGGTCTCGGAAACAAAAATGACAAAAAGTAGACTTAAAAAAATGCTAAATCGTAAAGTTAATGTCTATTTATCAGCAGAAGAAGCAGTCGAATTAGGCATTGCCGACATTATTATATAAGGGAACTACAATATGTCAGATTTACAACAGATTTTAAAAGAAGAATATGAGAAAAGCCTCGCTGAGATTATGGATCCCCACGCGCTGATGGTAATGATTGAAGAAGCATTAGGGCACACAGGGCATGAAGTAGAGGCGCCTCCGCCACACCTTAACGAAGCTGAACGCTTCAGCATGCACATTCCCATCCCGAAGCTAAATCCCAACGAAGCCTGGGGGGATCCCGACAGCCAATCGAGAAAGGATATTGATAGGATCTTTGCCTCCATCACTAGGGAGCCTAGTGTGCAAGCCAAAATCGCTCACGTTAACAGCTTTGTCGATCCGGCACTGGCCAAGAAAAAGGGCACCGGCATGAGATTTAATGCCATTCTCAACATGATGATGATTATCGAAGCACTGCAAGCGTGCCTCAATGACTATAGTGAGTCGGCCTCCGGGTTCGTCTTTGAAGGGTTTATGGCGGCGGTCACGGGAGGCAAGCAGATCTCCGGCCGCGTTGGAGGTACGCTTCCGATTGAGGACTTTGTTACGGGCGTCGACGAGCCGGTCAGTCTTAAATTGTTGAGCCCAAATACTGATATTCACGGTAGTTTTACTAACCTTATAGATTTTCTGTTTATTCGGGGGGGCGCCGGCGTCCCTTCTATAAAGTATCTAATTGGGCGCAAGAATTCGGATGGTGACGATGTTTCTGAGTTGGCCCTTTGGGACTTTATTATTTCTCGCGAGAACTTTATGACTGTCATGATAGAGTCAAAAAACGAAAAAGATCTCCTTGGAAAAATGGGCGGCCGCCTCGCGCAACACATCGCCGCATGGCAAGACTCCCCCGAGTGGCGGTTGCAAATGTTTGAGATCCTTAAGCAAACTCCGGGCTATACCAAAGGGAAGGGCATGTTTTATAAGAACCTGGACGTCACCGGCACATTTGATGCCGCGGCAGGCGCCCCCCCAGATCCTGCTGTCAAGCAAAAGCACTTCGGTTCAGCTATTTCACAGGGTTACGCGTCTGAGTTCAGAAAGCACGCCGAAAAAGACGCCGTGACCGGAAAAGAAGCCAATTTCGAAAAGTGGCTCGCACAAACCCCGGCGCTCCAAGGTGTCGCCCCCCGCGCATTGAAAAAGGTGCAAAAGGCATACGAGGAAGCGTATATGACCGCCGCAGAGGAATCGGCAGAAAAAGCACAACAAGTCGCAGAGTCCTACTTTGGAGAGTTTCACGAGAGAGAAAAAAGGATCATGCAGGAAGAGATAGCACTTATGGAAGCTGAAGGGCGCGAGGGCGGCAGTCAGTGGTCCATCAGTAGAACCCAGATGAGCAATATGGAGAAAATAGCCACTGTCGAATTCTATGGAGTTCTCAATCTGTCAACCAAGAACATCAAAGCATGCGCCGATATCTACATCGGGAAGATGAAAGGCGACGTAATGACGCTGCTGGAGACGACAAAATCTTTCACCGAGGACATTGGAAAATACTTTAGTACTGATGATAGACGCACTGCCATGAGAGCAAACCAGAAGGCGCAAACAGAAGGTCAAGAGGTGGTAGACCTGTTAGCGAAAGATCCAGTTACAACCGCCCCCGGTACAGAATAAACAAATATAACTTGACATTCCTTTGTCGAGAGGTTATAATAATAATAGAGGTGTAACTTGAGCAGAGCTTATAATAGCCAAAGAGAATTACAACAGAAGATCATGAACGGCGTTAATATATTAGCCGACAATGTGGCATCCACTTTAGGACCACGCGGCCGAAACGTTCTCCTACAAGAGAAAGGACAGATGCCTTTCATTACAAAAGACGGCGTAACCGTCGCGCACTTTGTTGAGCTAGACGATCCATTTGAGAATGCGGCTGCCCAAGTTATTAAACAGGCAGCCATTCAAACAAACGCTGATGCCGGAGACGGTACAACTACAGCTACAGTATTAGCGCGCGCCATACTAAAGGAGGCCCAACGCTATATCGCAACGGGTGTCTCTCCTATTGAATTACAGAGAGGAATTGAAATTGGAGTTAAAGAAATTACCCAGAGACTTAAAGAAATGGCTAAGCCGGTTGCTAGCACAGACGATATTGCGCATATCGCAACTATTTCGGCCAATAATGATTCTACAATTGGAGAGCTTATTGCTCTTGCTGTGGATCGGGTGGGGCAAGATGGATCTATTACAATAGAAGAATCGCGCTCGCTAGAAACCTCATTAGATATTAGTGAAGGCTTTCGATTTAATTCAGGTTACTGTGCGACAGCATTTATTACAGATGAAAGACGTGCTATGCTTCATTACGAAGAGCCTCTTATCCTTGTTACTGATCATAAGATAGCCGCAGTAGAGCTTATTCTTCCTTTGTTGGAATTGGTGGCACGCGAAGGGCGCCCACTTATTATTGTTGCCGAAGAGATAGAAGGTCAAGCTTTGGCCGCCATGATTATGAATGCTATGCGGGGTACTTTAAAGATTGCTGCTATCAAAGCGCCCTTCTATGGACAGGAACGTCGAAATACTTTGGATGATCTCGCACTCTCCATCGGCGCAACTTTCATTAGCCGAGAAAGTGGCACAAAACTTAGTGATGTAAAGCTCCAACATTTAGGGAGCGCAAATTCAATTGAGAGCACTAAGTATACTACAACTATTGTTGGTGGTAATGCTGATTTTGAAGAAATCGAAAACAGGATTGCAAGTCTAAAAGAAATGATCAAAGCGGCTAAGTCTATTCAAGAAGGTGAGGTTATTCAAGGAAGGGTAGTGCGGCTTGCTTCAGGAGTGGGAGTTATTAAGGTCGGCGGCGCCACTGAAGTTGAAATGACAGAAAAAAAGCACCGAATTGAGGATGCGCTAGCGGCAGTTAGATCTGCGCAAGAAGAAGGAATTGTACCCGGGGGTGGCACTGCTTTGTTCAGAGCTTCTGAAAATATTAAACTTGAAGAGCTGGGAAATAATGATCAGACACTTGGAGCTTCTATTGTTAAAGAAATATGTAAAGAACCTATTAGACAAATGGCATTAAATGCCGGCGCTTCGCCTGATTTAATATTAGAGCAAGTAAACAACAGTAAAGACGAACAAGGTTGGGACTTTCGCAAAGGCGAATTAACAGATTTATATAAAAATGGAGTAATCGATCCCGTAAAGGTCACGCGAACCGCATTGCAAAATGCTGCGAGTTGCGCAGGTACTTTGATTACGACCAATTTCGGGATTATACAAACGGAGTAAAAAAATGAAACAAGGCGACTTATGTTATATACCACAAGCGGTTCAATTATTTAATGAACAAGAACCCCATGTTATAACCACACAGAAACCAATAGCAGCTATTTATCTTGGAGAGCAAGCCGAACAGCATGCCCTTCTATGGGTACAGGGTCGACAAATGTTAGCCCAGAAACGACACGTATATCCTATGGAGGAAAAATGTTAGTAAAACTAACAGAAGTGTGTGCGAATGGAGCAGTAACAACTAATCAACAGTACACGTTACGAGAGGTATTAGTTAATCCCGAACATGTTATTATGATTCGCGAAGAAGCACGCATGCGACAACTCAACGAGCGCCATGTTATAGCTCCGGGTCTAAATCCGGATCACGCATTCTCAAAGATAACAATCAATAAAGGCCATACCGGCACAGATATTGTGGTGGTAGGTCATCCCGAGATCATTGAAGAACAGCTTAATCAATCAAACACACCAAAATTATTACGAGGTTAAAATGGGACAACGAGTAAATATTCAGTATTCAGTGGATATGGATGAATTGCCACAGGAAGTTTCATCTCTTATCAACAAAGCTCAAGCTGCAATAGAAGAACTTTCAAGGGCTAACAATTGGGATATCGATTTTCTATCAATAACCACGGTGGATAAGATTAATGAAATGCGCAAACACATGACAAATATCGATTATATTCTAAACGATGTAACTCAGATTATTAATGGTTACATCCATTATAAGAGCCAACCACCAGAAGCGCCCCCACAGCCGGCAATTTCGATAGATGATTTTGAAGAAAAACTAAAAGCATTTAAACAATCACTAGCAGACCAAGAACCAGATGAAGTCTCCGATTAAAGATGCGACAACGGATTTTAAATGTTTGGGCATTCTTAAAAGAATGATTCCTGTCGGAAGCGTAGTTCATTCTTTTTTATTTTATAATGGCGCCCTTGAATTTGGACTATCGGAATCCCAACGATTTGTCCGCGCATATACCAATCGCTATGTAGTTTATGAATTTTGGAAATGTGTTTTAGAAAATCCTAAAAGAATATCCGAAATGGTGTCGGGAAATGCATTACGATTTGAAAACGAGAATATGTTTCATCTCTTACAGGAAAGTTGGCCCACATTTGCGGATCCATATTTACGAGCAAGTTTGTTTTATATTTTAAACAGATGCTCTGACCAAGGGCTTATATCAACAGGTAAAATGGATATAAAAAATTTCAATGCTCTTGCCATTTCTCATTTACGAAATTTTAAAGTGCAAAATTTCCACCTAGATCTTATGAAAGAAAATGAAATTTTTGATAAAATTCCACCTACTACTGATGCTGACTATCTTTTATTACCTATTGGGCCGTTTGATTATAATTTTTTCGATACCGGCAAAAGTCGGGGATTTGAAACTACCATTATTAAACATAAAGAAATAGCAGAACAACTTAAAGAAATGAATAATCAAAAGTGGATATTAATATATAAAAATCATCCGCAAGTGTTTGAACTATATAAAAATCACAATATTATAAAAGCTGATCAATATGGCAAACAGACAAACGATATAGGACAAGCAAGGGATGTGATAATTGCCAACTTTTAATATGATAGCGGGCGTCGGCTTCTTTATTTTAGGCCACATGTTCGCATGGTTTCAGCTTAATTCACAATTTGCGTGGAACTGGTGGAAGGACAAGCCTTTCCTAGCAGTGGGAATTTACTCTATTCCCGTGGGATTGTGCTTTTGGTACGCTACAAAGTTGATTTTTGAGGAGACCGGCGCTGCTTGGTCTGGGCGCTTTCTAGGATTTGCGGCTTCTTATTTCGTATTTCCTATTCTAACTTATGCCTTACTGCATGAAAGCATGTTCACTCCTAAAACATTAACGTGCATCTTCTTGTCCTGTCTAATTATGGCAGTCCAACTCTTTTGGAAGTAATGTAAAATAAGCAACTATTTACAGTGTTGAGGTAAAAATTAATGAGTTACGCAACCGATAAATGGTTCAGCTATCTACGCGAAGACGTATTAACAGAGGGCATTCGAGACATCGGACTCCCAGAAGTGGTCATCGACCGCATCGAAGCCACGCTCCCCGATGCAACCGAAAAAGCAAAGACTTGGATGGGACACCAATGGAAGGACACGCGCCTTCACAGCATTCCTGTGCGCGGTCAAGAACGCGGAACCACCGCCCAGGAGTTTGGTCATAAGTTGCTTAATATCCTTTCGGCTTACACCGACGAGCAGGCATGGGAGGGCGCGCCCGAACCGGGCGAAGAACCCAAAGGGTCTGAACTTAGTCCCGAAGCCAAACGCAAGAGAATTCTGTATATTATTCAAGACATGGCTTATTCCGAGGGCGTAGTGGTCACCAAACCGATGGGTCAATGGCCTCGCGCTTTCAAGAAGGCTCTCAAAAACTTAAGCAAGCTTGGCGTCCCGAGTGAAGTGGTCGAAAAAACCAGAGAGCAATTCCACTTCTTGTTTGTGATGACCTTTGAACAATTCGCTCGCAGATATG
>Ga0209756_1004511_pt1 | contig 10805 bp, 6 predicted proteins | sample ETNvirenome_6_85_FD_184071 | JGI IMG/M metagenome (GOLD analysis project Ga0209756, IMG submission 184071) | Marine viral communities from the Pacific Ocean - ETNP_6_85 (SPAdes) (version 3) | ecosystem: Environmental > Aquatic > Marine > Oceanic | place: Pacific Ocean | collected 2013-06-19
AATACCACCAAACATGTATAATTCACAAGAAATTGTAAAACCTATAGCAGACTCTTCAAAAATAGTGTATAATAGTAATAGTAATTTTATAGCTGATAATACAAAGCCACAGTCAAATTACATGAATATTAAAGGAATAAAATAATGATACCACCCACCAGAATAGAGCAGCTAAATAACTTTCAGGATGCAGTACAAAGTCCTGATGGATTAGATAGACTACGAGCTTTACAAGCTGTTGAACAGGCTTTACCTTCGTCACAAGGATTAATGGGTATGCCACAAGTACAAGCTCCTATGCCTATGGTTCCTAGACAATATGGTGGTGAAATAGGAACTGGTGGTTTAATAAATGTATTAGATGATGGTACACAAGTATTTGATAATAGTCAAGAAGGTATACTAAACAGATCTATACATGGTGGTATAATGCAAGGATTTACTCCATCTACATCTCAACCTACTTCTAATATAGATACAACAAGTGTTGAGCAAACTAAAATAGGACCTTATAATCTTTCTGATTATTCTAATCTTGATATTCCTCAAACTATTAAAATGGAAAGTAGTCCTCAAACATCTTTTAGAAGTCCATCTGGAAAAATACCTTATGATTTATATGTTCCACCTGCTGTTACTGATTATGCTCAAGGATATGATATGAAAGATGTTCCTTATTTAGTTGCTAATAAAATGGCTCAAGATGCAGGTGCAGATAGATTTATATATAATGAACAATGGGCTAGAACAGAAGATTTACCAGATGATTATGACTATGGTAAATTTGGTACACAAGTTTATAAACCTTCTGTTTTAAGACCTAATGTTGATTATTCTTCTGCATTACAGCATGGTTATCATCAAGGTAATTTACCAGCTCCTAATCCAAATAGTATATATGCTAAAGCTGCACAAGGTTTATTTCAAAATCCTCATACTGGAGCATACGAATATCATGGTAAAGGAACTGCTCAACCATTAACTAATCGTAGAAATGTATATGGACCAGAGAATTACATGAAAAGGTATGGTGGTCAAATTATATCTAAACAATATGGTGGTGAAATAGGTACTGGTGGTTTATTAGATGTATTAGATGATGGTACACAAGTATTTGATCATACACAAGAAGGTATACAAAATAGAGCTTTACATGGTGGTATGTTAGAAGGATGGAATCAACAAACATCAACAGCACCTAGTAGCTCAACATCTAGTAGTTTTAGTGGTGGTCCTACAGCAGCAGGTACATTAGCTAGTGGTACAACAGCTCCTTCAAGTTTTACTATATCAACTGGTCAAGATAAATATGGAAATACTATTGGTGATCTTACAGGTACACAAGATTATTATGATTTAAATTTTGCAGCTAGAGATGCAGGTCAAGATACATTTATGTATGGTGATAAATTAATGCAAGTTGATACTGGTTATTTAAGAGGTGGTGGTATTAATCCTTTTATAAGTAATAAAGTAAATGAAGATATGATACATAATCCACATCTTTATTCAAATTATATGAGTGGAAGTCCACATACTAATAATATTTCAGCAACAAAAAGACCTGATATATTTGATACAGGATTTTATAAAGAAGCACCATACGCACCAACAGGAGATTTTACTCAAGATGTATCTGGAAGTTATGATAGTTATTATGATGCTAATTTAGCAGCTAAAGAAGCAGGTTCTCCAGCATTTATGTGGGGAAGTAAATGGGCAAAAACAGATCCAGGATTATTACCTGATTATATAGGAGGTATGAAACCTTTTATAAGTAATGCAGTACCAGAACATTACGCAAATGCAGGTGTACATTTACCTCAAGCATGGGCTAATATGTCAGCAAGAGACATAGCTAAAGCACAACCTGATGCTCCTATTGGGTTGAATTGGGATGATCAAGGTCGTAGATATCGTAGTGGAGGTTACCCTGGTTCAAAAATATATTTTTCTGATGGTGGTCAAATTATGAGTAGAGAAGGGGGTGGACAAGTAGATCCTTCACAAGCAGCAGAAGGTCTAGCAAGTTTTGGTAGATATGGAGATAACATATTAGTCCATATGAATCCTGAAGAATTAGAAGGACTAGCATCACTTGGTAATCTAACATACAATCCAGTAACAGGATTACCTGAAGCATTTAGTTTTGGTAAGATATTTAAAAGTATACGTAAACTTGCACCTATTGCATTAGCGATAGCTGCACCTTATGCTTTTGGAGTAGCAGGAGGTACTGCTTTACAGATAGGAGCAGCAAGTGGAGCTGGTTCATTCTTAGGAAATATTATTGCAGGTGCTAAACCTAAAGATGCTTTAAAACAAGGATTACTTTCAGGTTTATTTGCAGGTGGTGGAGCTTACTTAGGTGGAGCTGCTTCTGGATTTGGTGATGTTGCTAGTCAAACTGCTGGAGGAACTTCTGCTATTACATCAGGAGGTATTAATCAAGGTGGTTTAAATATTAGTAATCCTGCTTTTCAATCTTCACCTTTAAGTGTAGCTTTAAAAACAACAGGTGATGTAGGTAGTATTGCAGGACAAAATCTTGCTAAAAGTATAAATCAATTTGGAGGTAATGTATCAGGTGCATCTTCAGCAAGTTTAGCAGGAAGTGCTAATAGAATGATACCTCAATCAAATTTAGTTTTTAAAAGTTCTGCTATTCCTAAAACATATAGTCAATCAATAGGTAGTGCTAATCAAATAGGTTTAGGAAATGCTAATGTAGCTTCTAATATTGCAGGAAGTGGTTCATTTAGTCCTAATGTTACAAATCAAATTACTTCTTTTGGAGGAAACCAAGGAGCAAATTTAGCAAGTAATGTAGGACAAGGACCAACAAGTATATTTGCAAAAGGTGGATTAAGTAAAGAAAATTTAAGTAGAATGGGTTCACAAATATATGATGATTATGCTAATCCAAAAGGTATAGCTAAACTTGTAGCTATGGATTTATCAACACCTGATTATGATGTTATGTATGCTAATGAAGCTAGAGAAAAAGAACAACAGTTAAGAGATGCAGGATATACAGTTGATACTGGCTTTGATGGTCAAACAGTTATAAGAGATTCTTCTGGTGTAACTCTACCAAGAAACTTAACAGCATCTATGATATTAGATAGAGCATTAGGAAGAGCACCACGTACTAACTTAGTAGCACGTACAGATTATGCTACTGCTAAAGAAGGTGGTTTAATAAGTTTAAAACATGGTGGTGAATTTAGTGGTATGGTTCCAGGTCAAGGACATGGTATGGAAGATAATGTTTATATGCCTATAGTAGAAAAAGAACAAGGTAGTCAAGTAGGTACACTAGCTGTATCACCTTCAGAATATGTAGTAGATAGTTATACAATGGCAGCACTTGGTAATGGTAATGCAGATGCAGGTGCTAAAGTAATGGATAGAGTTGTTAAGCATGTACGTAAGAAAGCTTATGGAGATACAGAACAACCAAATGAAATAAGTGGGTTACAAGCTTTAAAACCCATGATGGAAAGGGTATAAAGAGATGGGAATATTATCATCATTATTTCAAACAGGAGCACCTGCACCACAAGTAGCAGGTCCAATGTTAGGAACTTCAAAGTTACCTGAAGAGTTAGCTCCATATTATAAAGATATATTAGGTAAAGCTCAAGCTCTTTATAATGAAAGAACTGGCGAAGGTTTTCAACCTTATCAAGGTCCTACGATTGCAGACTTTACACCTGAACAACAACAAGCTTTTACAGGTATATCAGGACTTGTAGGACAACAAGCTCCTGTTTTTGAAGAAGCTATGGACTTAACAAGATCTGCTGCAGCTCCTATGACATCAGAACAAATGACACAATATATGTCTCCTTATCAACAAGCAGTAACTGACATAGAAAAAAGAGAAGCTACTAAACAATATGAATCACAAGTACAACCAGCACTAGCTGCTAAAGCTGCAACTACAGGTGGTTTTGGTGGTAGTAGACAAGCTATACTAGAAGGTATGGCTGCAGATACACAACAAAGATTATTAAGTGATATACAAGCTAAAGGTTCTCAACAAGCTTATCAAGATGCTGTAAAAAGATTTCAAACAGATCGTACTGCAGCAGGTCAAGCAGGTGCACAACTTGCTACTATGGCTCCTAATCAATTTAAAGCACAACTAGGTGAATTAGGTGCAGTACAAACTATTGGTGAAGAGAAACAAAGACAACAACAAACAGCATTAGATGAAGCCTTTAGACAATATCAATTAGAAAGAAACTTTCCTTATGATACTATGAGTCAATATCAAGCTGTAGTAACAGGAGCACCTGTAAGACCAACAACATTTGCTCCACCTCCAGCACCTACACCATCTATAGGACAACAACTAATAGGTGGAATAGGTACACTAGGTGCAGCTTATGGAGCTTTTACAGGTAATAATCCTTTAGATCTTATTAGAAGAAAAGGTGGTGGTGGATTAAGTGATCTTCCTATTGTTTATAGACAAACTTCTGGTTCAGTTTCTTTTCCTGAAGCTATAGATCCTTATCAAAGAAGACAAGGTGAAAGTGTTCAAGAGTTTGGTGCAAGAGTACAGTCTTTAAAAACTGGAGATCCTAGTATATATCAAAATTGGTTAAGAAATAATAAAAGAACAGGTACAACAGATATGTCAGGTAGATCAGGTATTGAAACTGCTGTAGCATTAGCTGAAGCTGCTAAAGCTGAAGGTCAAGGTAAAGAAGTAGAATCAAATATATTTCAAGATAATATGGTAATTCCAGAACGTGAGTTAGATTCAGATGTTCAAAAAACTATTGATGAACGAAATGAATTAATGAATAAAAATAAAACTAATACTAATATTATAGAACCAATAGAAGTTACACGTAATACTAATACAGGTGATGGTGGTATTACTGCAATAGATGCATTACAATCAGCTACAGGTAATACTTTTTTTGAAGGAACACCTAGACCAGATTATCCTACTATAGATGCTTCAGGATTAGAAGGTTTAAGAGCATCTACAAATCAATTAAATACAGATATAAATTCTTTTATAAAAGCAAACGAAGGTAGAATGAGTTCTGAACAATTAAAACAAGAAATTAATAAAAATTTTGGTGCTGATTTAAAAGCATTAGAAGAGTTTCAAGCAAATGAACAAAACATATTAGCACAACAAATGGCAGAGGATGCTGAAGAACGTGGTAAATATTTTGATACAGAATCAGCTACTGCTAAAGATGCTATGCAAAGACAACAGTATGGTAATCTAGCTCAATTTTTTGCAAGACTAGGTACAGCATCTCCTAAACAAGAAGGTCTTGCTGGTGTTCTTGGTGCTGGTCTTGAAGCTGCAGATGCAACATTACCTCAAGCTATGCAAACACAACAAGCTTATCAAGCTCGTTTAGCTGGACTACGTGGAGATAGAAGAGCTGAAGAAAAATCAGATAAAGTTATATCACGTACTGAACAAAAGAGTATACGTAAAGATCTTTATACTGGTAAAAAAGATTTAACTAAATCAAAAAGAGAAGATCTAATAGCAGCTAATGATAGAGATATAGACATAGCTTCTAAAACAATAGCAGCTAGAGGTCAAGGATTAGCTTCAGAAACTGATCTTGTTAATGCAGAAATTTCATTAGGTGCAGCACAAAATGAAAATGCTATATTAGCACTTCAGTTTGCTGAAGATACAGACTTTAGTGATATTTTTCCAGATCCAAACGAAGGTAATAATATTATGATACCTATATTAGGAGGAGATGCTTATAAAAATAGACCTGACTTAAATAAAAAAATAGGATCAGCATGGAATAGAGCTTATGCAGAAGTTGTAGCAGAAATTAAAAAGCAAGATAAAATTCTTCGTAAAGATGATTTAACAAAACAAGAAGTAACATTTGCTATACAAAATCTAGCTAAAAGTTATTTAGATGCTAATCTACCACAAAAACCACCTCCAGGAAATAATGTAGAAACAGAAGATTCTGCTACACCAGATGATATATTAACTTTAGGTTAGGTTTTATTAATGGATTTTAGATCAGAAACTTATCAAAGAGCTCGACAAGAATTAAATTCTATACCAAATTTAGATTATAATAAAGCACGTGCTTATTTAGAATCAAAAAATATTGATATAGAAGAGTATCGAGAAGCTAATAAAAAATATAAATCTTTTACAGATTCAGGTAAAACTATTAGACCTGAAGGATTTCCTCTTGGTCGTATTGCTGGTAGAATGTTAGGCGAAGCAGGAGAAGATATAAAAGATATAGGAACAATGATTGCTCCTAAAACAACAGAAGCTATTAGTCAATTTGCTAGTGATATAATACCTGACGCTGCTGAAGATTATATGGATAGAATGTTTGATCCTTATATGGGTGAAGGTACTGGATCAGAAGTATCAAGAGTTGCTGCTGATATAGGCTCTTTCTTTTTACCTGGTAAAGCTATTAAGTATGGTGTTAAAGGTGGTAAAGCAATAGTAGGTGGTAAGAAAGCTACAGCTATAGGACCTAAAGCACAACAAACTAGAAAGCTTAAAGATAGATTAGAAAACTATGGTTCATATGCTACAGGATATACAATAGCAGAAGACTCTGCAGATGAAAATACTTATAATGCTATGTTAGATTTAGCTGATGAATATGGTGGATTAAAAGGAACAGAAGTAAGTAATCTATTAAATAAATTTGCAGTTGATCCTAATGATTCAGAAGTTGTACAAAAGTTAAATAGTTTAGCTTTAAATTTATCTGGTGTTGGTATGTTTGCTGGATTAGCAAAATTAAAAACACCTATGGATAGAGCAAAAGCTTTAGAGTTAATTAAAAAGAACAAAGATAAAGCTAAAAAACAACAATTAGCAATAGATGTTGCACCTACAACATTACTAGGTAAAGCTGCAGATAAAATAAAAAATCCTTTTACAGGTGGTTCATTACGTAATGCTTTGTATAGAGGATTTAGTACAACAAGAGGTACAGATAGATTTACAAGAGATCGTATTCTTAAAAGAGAATCTGCAGTAAAACGAACACTAAAAGAAGTTGATGGTTTAGCTCAAGATTTAACAAAGACAATAGATAATGCACAAACTTCATTAAGTGCAGATGAATTAACTCTTCTTGTAAATGGAGTATTAGATGGTGAACAAGCAGCATTAAGAACATTAGTAAGAGAAGCTCCTGATGTAGCACGTATAGCTAGAGAAATGGCAAAAAATATAAAAGAAGCTAGAAAACCTATAGCAGGAAGAATAAAAAATGCTAAAGTAAAAGCTAAATATGATCCTGATACAAAAAAAGTATGGTTAAATAGATCTTATAGAATATATGATGATCCTTCTTTTTCAAGAGAAATAAAAGATATACCTCCTGATGTACGTGCAGGTGTTGAAAAATATTTAAAACGTATAGGTATACCTGAAAATAAAATGGAAGGTGCTATTAAGAAATTATTAGCTAGAGGAAATTTAGCTGAAGAAACTATAGGTACTATATTTAATCCTTTTAGAAAAACAGGTTCTACTGGAACAAGTAGTTCAAGTAAAGTTTATAAGCCAAGAACAAAACTTGCAGATGTTAAAGAAGTACGTGCATTGTGGGGAGAAGTAAAAGATCCATATAAAAATTACAGAAATAGTATGGAAAAACTTTCAAGAATAGAAGCTGATGCTAGTTTTTTAGATGACATAGCTAAATATTTAAAAGAGAATGGGTTAGCTAAAACTGCAGATCAAATAGAAAATAGATCAGGTCCTATTGTAGGAGATTGGGCAGATTTTGAAAAAGGTTTAGCATTAACAGGAACTAAAGTTCAAAGTCTTGAAAAATTTGGAGCTGATACATTAAAAGATATTTTAGGAAAAGATGCTGAAAAAAATATATTAAATCCTTTAAAAGGTTTGTATGCTAATAAAAATTATAGAAATTTTTTACAAGAAGGTACTGATGTTTTAAGACCTACAAGTGATATAGGTAAAGCTTGGATGATGTACAAAGTTGCAACACAAACTTCTAAAACAATTTATAATCCTGGTACTCATGGTAGAAATACTTTAGGTAATAAAATATTACTTGTTGCAAATGGTATGAATCCTTTTGGTTATAAGAAAGAAGGATTTCAAGCTGCTGCTGAAAAATTAACAGGTAAAAGTAATAAAGAATTAGGTAAAAGATTAGGTCGTTATCAAGAACTTAATATTACAGAGAGTGGTGTTAAACAAGAAATTATAAGACGAGCAGCTAATCAAGTATTTAATTTTGATTCAAAGACTGTTGCAGGTAAAGTTCGAAAAGCTATGAATAAAAAATCTAATCCTATTAAAGCTGCACAAAATTTATACCAAGTTGAAGATGACTTTTTTAAAGTTATGCATTTTGAAAAAACTATAGATGATTTAAAAAAAGTATTTCCTAAAGGAACTCCTATAGAAGTTATAGAAGAAGAAGCAGCAAGACGTACACGAGATTTAATGCCTAATTATAATCTTGTAGGTAAAACATTAAAAGAAGCTAGAAAATTACCTGTTGGAGATTTTATGGCTTTTCCTGCTGAAATGATTCGTGTATCAAAAAATTTAACAAGAGATACAATTAATGATATTACAGGTAATACTGCATTACGTTTAGGTATAAAAAATAAAGAAGCTCAAAGACAATTAAGAAATATGGGTTATAAAAGATTAGCAGGTATGACTGCTACAGCTACAGCAGGTGATCAACTTGGTAATTATAGTGCTAATCTAATGGGTATAACAGGTGAAGATCAAGAGTCTTTACAAAGATTACAACCAACATGGGAGCAAGGTACAGCTAAAATATATTTAAGTGATTTTAATAAAGATAAAAATAATCACTTAGGAATTGATTATATTAATTTAGGACCTATAGATCCTTTTAGTTATTTTAAAGCTCCTGTTAAACTAATAGCAAAAGAATTAGCAGATATAACAGAGAAAGGAATTAGAACAGGTCAAGTAGGATTATCAGAAGATTTTAAAAGAAGATTAGGTGCAGCTTTTATGCAACTAGGTGGTCCTTTTGGTGATACATCTATGTCTACAGAAGCTATTATTAAAGCTATGAATGTTTATGATGATGATCGTTTAAATTTTAAAGAAAAATTATTAGAAGGAGGTTTTATTTTAGGATCAACAATAGTTCCAGGTGGTATTACTATGGGATTAAAAGGTCAGAAATATAGAACAAGTAAAGAGTTACGTAAAGGAATGTATAATCCACAAACAGGAGAATATGAAGATAGAGGTGCTGTTTCAGATTATGATTATACAATACCTGAAGTAGAGATGGAAGGTTTATTAGGTAAAGCTAGATGGTTAGGTATTAGACCACAAAGATTAGATATAACTGCAGGTATGCGTAGACAAATATTTCCTTTAATTAAAGATATGGATAGATCAGATAATCAAGTAAAGTTTATGACTAATCCTAACTCACCAAGAGATCCAGCATTAAGATCTAAACAGTTTATGAATGCTTATAAAAAAGATCAACAAAAAAGATTAGGTAAACAAAGAGATTTAAAAAAAATTGTTGATGCATACGAAGAACTTGGTTTAGATTATGAAGATATATTATCTGGTGTAAGTAGAGAATTTTTTAAGAATATAAATTCTAAAGATATTATTTCAAAAATGGATTTTGCAAGTAGAAATAAATTCTTTCCTTCATATATACCACAAGGACAAATAGCTGAAGCTGAAGGATATACAGGTGGAGCGTTACCTTATGATGATGTAGGTCAGTTATATGAACAATTATTTAATTACAATTTAGTAGACGAGGATTAAACAATGCAAGATATAATGTTATGGAATGCTGTGCTTACACTTGCTGTGGGTGCATTCTTATGGTGGATACGTAGTATTAATAATGATATAAATAAACTACGTGAAGATTTAAAAGATCATGCATTATCTGATGCAAAGACTAGAGAGTTTATGGCTACTAATTATTCTACACGTAAAGAAGTGTTTAATGAAATGAATAAACTACTAGCAAGATTTGATAAGCTAGAAGAAAAATTAGATAGATGGATGGAAAAACAGTAATAATATTTTTATTATTATTTTTATATGGAACTGAAGTAATGGCAAATATATATAATAATCCTACAAATATTGAAGCAGGACAAGGCTTTGCAGGAGAAACAGGTAATATTTATGGTGATAGATTTTCTGAATTTGATACACCAGAAATGGGATTACGTGCTACATTTAGAGATTTAAGAAATAAGATGAAAGAGTTTGATGGAGATGTAGACAAAATGATTACAAAGTTTGCACCACCTAGAGAAAATGTTACATCTAAATATATAAAAAGAATTAAAAAAGTTATAGGAAAAGATAAAAAAATAACTAATAAAAATTTAAATAAAGTTGTTAAAGAAATGGTAGCTATAGAGTCTGATGATAATCCAGAAATGATAAGATATTATTTAGATAATCCTAATATAATAAATGCTGCAGAAGAATTATCTTATATAGATATGCCATCTAATACTACAGGAGAAACTGCTAAAAAATTATACTATGAAGGAGAGTATCCTAGAAAACATGGTGGTATGGTTATGCGTAACTACTACGACTATGAACCAAGGAGTATTTAATATGTCAGAATGTAAATGTAATAATCCAGATTGTACTGGAGAGATTTGTTTATGTATAGAACTTAACCAATGTGATTGTGATTGCCATGAAAAAGATACTACTACTGATTAGTGTATGTTTTTTATTTACACTACAAACCTATGCACAAACTAATACAGTAACCTCTACCTCGTCT
>Ga0209756_1004512_pt1 | contig 10800 bp, 21 predicted proteins | sample ETNvirenome_6_85_FD_184071 | JGI IMG/M metagenome (GOLD analysis project Ga0209756, IMG submission 184071) | Marine viral communities from the Pacific Ocean - ETNP_6_85 (SPAdes) (version 3) | ecosystem: Environmental > Aquatic > Marine > Oceanic | place: Pacific Ocean | collected 2013-06-19
TCATTCATGTCCTACCCTTTCGTATGTTTTGATTGACCTTCCCTTGACAAACGAGGTCAATGTAAACGCTGTATACATTGCGCATGGCCGGACTTGTCCAGGCTAGTCCCTCATTGTCCAGGTCCTTCCTACTCTTTCACGGACTAGCCGGTATGGTAGTATCGGGATTGTCCAGGTTGTACCTGCATTTGTTGGGCATGATATCGTGTGAGGGAACCCGGGAGACAGAGACAGAGACAGAGACGGAGACGGTGCCTCACGCACGCAGGTGCGAGGCCCCGGCCCTATCGCAAAATCCCCGCGTGTTCAGCGCAGTTCAGCGCACATTAGGAGAGAAAATCATGAGCAAATCATCAAAACCACAGAACAAACCACAGAACAAACCAGTAGTCCCCCTGGTCAAAGGTCTGGATACCCTGTCTAAGGCAGAGCGTCACGTGAAGGCTATGGAGACCGCCCGCGCCATGACGCGTCTGTTCACGGCTGCACTACCCGCGAAACCATCGCGGACAATGTACCTGGGGCTGACGAAGAACACCGATGGCGCATACACCAAGCCCGTTGCATGTTCGGGTTCCCGGGCTGTCCTCGTTGACCGGGCTGCTGTCGGCAAAATCGAACACGTTAGCCTGACCAGCGCCGATGAAAAGGCCGTGCTAGTTAGCTGGCTTGTGGGTGCTGACGAAGACGCCATCGGCGCCGCCTATTGCGTACCGTCGACGCGGACCGTGCGTGGTACCGATGACAAGGTTGCCGGGTTCTTCATGAGTGTTCCGCCCGACGCGTGGTTCCCGATTGTCGTCAAGGCATGGAAGCGACCGACGAAGGTTACTCTCTTACAACGGACGGTCAAGCGCTTGTCCTCCGAACTATCCAGAGCACTGGACTCGAAGGGTTATGGACCCGTGGCCACGTGCTTGGTCGACATTGCAGCGCACCAAGAGGCGGGAATGTTGGGCGATAACTTCGCGGGCGTGGAAAATCTGGAACTCTTCGTCGATGGTACGGAAAATCTCAATGAATGATGCGTTCCTCATCACGGCGAACGTGACAGCCGTGTTTGCCCTCTGGTTTGTGGGCATGGCGTCTGTACTCATCCCGCTGCTAACCTACTAGAAACCGCAACGGATATCGCTCCCGGGGCTTTCCCCGGGGGCGCACTTGTGTCTCGCATTTGAGACGTGCTTTTTTGCTTTTTATTTTATCGTGCGCCCTACTCCCGGGAAAATTCAACCGTGGGAAATGAGCAGAGCGCAGAGATTTTGTTTTATTGCGCTCGTTTTGAGCAACAACAACAGAGAGGAACCGATGTACTTCGCACAACACGAGACTACCTACAAATGGACCGAATTCTGTATGGAAAACAGTGAGCGAAAACTAAAAAAGCCCGCCGCCGATATTGTGCAGAGCGCAGCACGATACCCTGGGCGTCGTTGTCCAAGTGATAGCATCCTCTACGCTCGTTGGGCACACTACAACCACGAGCCAGCAATGGCACTAAACCTAGCGCAGCAGGCACTAGCCACAGCGCAGGCGCTGGTCGAAGAAGCAGAGCGCCTTGTTCGACACTATGACCGCGAGCAAGACTAGTCACACTGAGCAACAACAACAGAGAGGAAACCATGCGAGCTGCCTACATGGACGACCACCTTTGGTGGTCAGTAGACAACAGAACAACAGGGGAAAAACGGTACGGGAAAGTGAAGCTAGAAAACCTACCGAAAGACCTGCGGGAACAGCGCGAGGTCCTGTGGGAGATCGCTGACCAACTAGGTTTCAAGGGGCGTATCGAGATCCCAGAGTTCGATTGTTGTCCCTGTAACTGTCTACGCTGTACGGCATGGATAGTTACCGACGGGCAATATGTGGGGTGGGTGGTTGGCGCTGACCCCACTTCCACAGAGACGCAGAGGGCGCAGAGGGAGGCAACCTTCCTCCGGTTCGCAATCTGCCACGAGATCGCTATGTCAGACCTGGCAGAGAAACTGTACCGTTCCCGGGGAGGGACCGGACCAAATGTTATCCCTACTCGGTGAACTGGTAGACGCTTCGCCCTACATCCTACTGGGAGCAGCTATCCTAGTCTCCCTGCTACGCATAGCTGGGATGTAGAATCCAGCGCAGCCCCACGGGGCTGCGCTCCCTAGCGCGGGCCTTTTGTCCGTCCGTTTTTTTTGCAGCTCGTGAGCTACCCACGGATACTTTTCCACCGTGGGAAATGAGACACGATTTTGTTTGGGAGACCTGCCCTCCCTACTTCAACCACAGGCAGGAAAGGAGAGTAACTATGACCATCAAACTAGGGACCCAGTTCGACGAGCGGGACGTGCTATCCCGTCTCGGCAATTTACTCCTTCGCACCGATAGCGGTGCGAGGACAACCCTATCAAACGAGCTTTGGCGATTGGAGCAGGGGAGGGAACACACCGTTTGGTTCACACGGTGCGATGATGGAACGTTGTCCGTCTGGATAGACGTATTCGATGGAAGTCACTGGTGGACGGACAACTTCACCGGATAGGCGTTTCAATCCCCTCGTGTACCCCACCCCTTTTGGGTGGGGGCTTTATTGTATTCTGTTTTTTGTGCGCTCCTATCGAGCATATCAACCACAACAGGAGAGAAACTATGGAGTTCTACTTAGACCCAGAACTGCTGGTCACCCCAGAAGAGGGGACCTGTCCGCTGGACAGCCCGCAGAGTGAGCCCACCCGAATTGTCCCCTCCCGGGGAAAGTGGGTGTCCTGCGGGACACGGTTAACGGACAAGCCCCCCTACACGGGACACCAAAAGAACTCAACCCTCACCAAAATCTGGTGGGGGAAGTGAGACGTTCCCCCCTCCTTTGAGGGGGGCTTTATTGCATTCTGTTTTCCCTCTCCCCTTGGCCTACCACGAGGGACGAGGGTGAGAGTTCAACCACCGGTAGGAAAAAGGAGGTCACCATGAGTGACTGTTTCATGAGCGTGGACACTGCCCTGTTCGCAGTTCCACCATTCATTAGGTCCCCGAATGATGTCATCGTTGAGGTGCTGACACCTCACGACTGGCAAATAGTTGAAGTGTCGGCGCGCTACACCACCGCCCACCTTAAAAAGGCAGCGACGATAGCGGTCAACGCCTACCACGAGCGCGAGGGACACGAGGTCCCGTGGATGGCGATGGGACGAATGTTCTACCACGTCCAGGTTTCCCGCCGCAGCCACCGAGACGAGCCCGCCACCCGTGGGATTGTACGGATGAGCGAAGATGGCGCCTGGGCTTGGGAAGAGGAAGAGGAAGAGGAAGAGGAGGTGACCCCATGATGAAAATCTGTGACTTCTGTTGCAAGTGGGACAGACTGAAGAAGTCCGGCCCAGTCCATCTGTGTGGCACCTGCCACGCAGACACACGTCTACGTTGGCGACGACACCCTGACGGGTGGCAAGCTACAACCAAGGACCCATGGGGCGATATGTTCATCGCCACCGTGGGTAAGAGCACGGGGAAATACTTCGGACGCACCCAGTCATTCCGAAACGGAGACCTCCCGAGGGTGCAGGAATGCCCCACCCCGGGGGAGTACCCCACCAACGACGAGGGACTCTACTCCTCCGATGGTGAACTCACCTTGTGGGGTGTAGTCATGTGGGCGGAAGCCCAACTGGAAGCACTCTTCATGCACGTCCGCAACCTGGAGGAATCAAATGCTCTCTGATGACCAGTGGAAAGAAGCCCTTGCTCTCCTGGCGACGGCACATGCCCGTCACCAGGCAGAGCTGCGCGCAACGATCCTCCGAGACTGGGAGCCCACCCCTCCCAACCTGGGGGACATCCCCGAGCTGGAGGACATCCTCCAGTGGGTGAGTGGAGGTCCCGAGGAGGGAGACATAGAGGACTGGGCGTGGAATTGTGGTCAGTCCGACTGGTACCTCGACCAAGTAGCCGCTATCGGTACGGTCGCCCGCCTGTACCGTCCCTATGGTACGGTGTGTCCCACCACGCGGTGGCGTAAGGACCTCCCCGGACTGTGGGCCATCGAGCCCTTCAAGACAATCGACAAGTGGCTCGCGAGCTGGACCCCGGAGGTCCTCCGTGCGATTGAGCACATGGTGGAACTGGAGATTGATTCCCTCTGGGACGACGCAGAAGGGTGGGGAATCCGGGACGAGGAGGAGAACGAACTGGACATCCAGCGCCAAAACGCAGGGAGCATCATCGCCATGCAAGCCAAGCGTGAGCGTCTCGCTGGGGTGTTCACCCTGGTGAACCGGTACGCTTGGCACCACCACCCGGGTGGGTGGAAGGCGTTGGGCCAAGAGACGTGGCTTCGGCTGCGTGCCTTCGACAACAGCCAGGAGGTAGAGGACAAGTGGGACCACCTACACCACAACGCAGGGTGGACTCACCTGGACAAGATGCCCCACCCCTGGCTGCACACGAGTGCCCGGTCGGGCCCCATTAAGGTCCCCACCTACGGCTACCACTCGGGCCGCGCCTTCGTGTGGTGGGCAATAGATCCCACCGCTGACCGGTACCGTGAGTGCCCCGAGTGCAATCACGGGTGGGACGAGGACTAGCCTCCCGTAAGAAGTGAGCCCCCTCCCCTCTGGGAGCGGGGCTGTTCTATTGCATTTTGTTTCTCCGCTGGCGATGCCGCCTAGCCAGTGGGGTTCTTTACCTTGGCGGTACACACAACAGGAGAGAGAGATGTCGTTCATCGTGAACATCAACGGGAAGGATCTGGGGGCATACCCCACAGCGACCGGGGCCATGAAGGTCCTATACGACGCGCAACAGCGCGGGGACACGGCCACCATGAGGAAGGCGGGTGCCCCAGCACCAGCGCCCACTGTCCGCGCAGGGGAAGTAAGTAAAGTTGCGGTGGCGCGCATCGAGCGCCACGAGAAGATGCTCATGGACCGGGGCATTGCCTTACCGCCTCCCATCTACGCAGCGGGATCGAAGGTGGTCCAGTGGGGCCACGATAACTTCCGCACGAGTCGGCAGTCCTGGGAGGACATGCCCGAGACGATCGATGGCTTGCGCCAAGCCTGGGTACAGGTACGGAGGGAGAAGCGCACGGACCACGAGGTGTCGGTACGCGACCTGCGCATGAACAATGACGGCACCCTGGACTTCGGGCAGGGCCGCGTCGGAGTTGAGGTGGCGGGGCTGAAGTCCCTGCTCGGCAGGAACGCCGAGTTGTTCCCACGGGCAGGGACGTTCATGTCCATGCTGGATCCCGACGTACGGGCCTTGAATTTTAATCGGCAGATCAAGAAGGCAGACAAGAAACGCAGGCTCGTCCTGCGCACACGACGGTCTCCGTCAGGACGATCAATATACGCAGCAGTGTCCAAGAAGTACACTGCCTTTGATGCGGACAAGATCATCCACATCTTGGGTGATGCCCTCAAGGACACTGGGATGCGAGGGGAGGTGACAGTCAACCCGGCTACCACCGACCTCCGGGTCAACGGGATCTACCACTCCGACGAAGTGGTGGACCTTGCCGCTGGTGATGTCTTCAAGATGGGGGTTCAGTTCCGCAGCAACGATGCTGCTGGGGGGTCGATGCAAGCCAAGGCTCTGGCATGGAGAAATCTGTGTTTGAACTTGATCATCATCGGAACCGGAGAGAAGGAGCTGCTGCGACAGCAGCACAAGGGCTCCGTTACAAATATCCGGGGACTGCTGCGCGCCGCCGCCGCAACGGGGGCCAACCTCTTCACGGACTTCGCAGCAGAGTGGGGCATCCTCCGGGCAACCCCAGCCGCCGATGTCTTCGAGGGCGAGAACATCGAGGACATCATGGTAGAGATGGCACAGTTGAGTGCCATGGATGTCGGCATCCGACGAGACACCCTCGTCGAGATGCTCTTGGCAGGGCACCAACACGAGCCCGGAGACACGTTGGCAGACCTGGCCAACGCTGTCAGTGCAGTCCACCTGCACAACGAGGTGAATAACTGGAGGCGAGAGCAGTTCGAGGAAGCAGCAGGGCTGTTGGTTCCCGTGCTCGCCTCCCGCGTGACTGCGGAAGCCTAAGAACAGAGAGGCCAAGCCTCTCAATGATTAGTCCGAAGGTCCCTCACCTCTGGTGAGGTGGGGGCTCTTGGTCTGTTCATTGGGAACAGAGTTGAGACAACAACAGAAGAAGAAGAAGAAGAAGGAAGCAACAATGACAACGCGAACCATTGAATACACACTGAGTACCCAGTACAACATCCTCCCAGCGGGGGATGACTTCGAGGAGAAGGCAATCCAGCGCACGCTGGATGAGATCCTGGCCAACTGGCACGACCAAGTAATCCAGGGGTGCGAGGGAGCCACCGTCACGGAGGTGGGTGAGCACCTCTGTGTGTCCACCCCAGGGACAGTGATGTCTCTATCGGACACCATCTTTGGTGGTGGTACCGAGGCAGAGGGGAACATCGGTATGTTCCACGAGGGTGTGGGGGTGGCCATGGTCCTCACAACCCAACTCAAGAAGCGAGACACGGACCTCAACTTCAGGATTCATGTCGTGACGGAGGAGAGCCACAAAAAGTGGGCCTTCAGCACGGGGTACTCGGACACGTTCGGGTGTGAGGTACTCAAAGTACAGGAGACCACAGGGGACCCTGAAGTGACAGCCCTACCCTTGGGTGTCCATGTCATGTTGGAAACCCGGGAGCACTTCAACCCGGAGGACTACCTCTTCCTACGGGAGGTAGATGCGGGAGTCTGGGAATACCGTGACCCCACCTGTGAGGTGGGTGGCTCGGCCCACCTGGAGGATACGGGAACCTTTATCCTCAACGGAGGGGGGGTGTTCTTCCAAGGCATTCGACAACGAGACCTGCCAGGATACCGTCACGGCTACAACATCACGAGCGAGGAGCTGAAGACTCTCGGGCGAGACCGTAAGCTTGGGAGTCTCGGCCGGGCGGGCCTCCTTCAGCGTGTCTTTGCACATGCAGTGGACGAGGGGGCCCTCCCTGCGGCCCAAGCGTGGGCCTTGTTCGATGAGAATGAGCACGCTCCCCCAGGACTGGAGTGGTCCGAGGTGTCGGACCTAAGTGTTTGGACCACTTATCGGGCTACAGCAGGGAGGGCTCTCAACACACTGTGGGAATGCTCGTTCCCCGGTGGATATCCAACAGACACTAGTGGGGATGGACGAACACTACTTGAGGAGGCAGGGGTGAGTGATCTACTCATACTCAGAGTGCCCTGTGTCCTTTACAAATTGTTGAGCGACGGACGCTCGGCAGCGGCCCGGGTGGCCGAGCGTATATCCCAAGTGACTGCCCAGTACAGCTGGGAGGAACTCACTGCCGAGGAGCGTGCAGCCCTCAAGCAGGCAGTTAATGTCTGCAATCAGGCCCTCTACCAAGCCCTAGTGGCAACGGAAAAGGGCGAGGAAGAGTCAGTGTTGTCGATGGACCCGGGGCACCGTACCCTCTGCTCCCCAGAGAACTGGGAGTTCATGGAGTATACCTACAATGACAACAGGGGATACCACGGGTTTGCTAGTGGCAGCCCCACCTTCTCCAGGGCCCTCATTGACCCGGGCAATCCACGGTTCTGGGAGGTGCTCGTTCGGTTCATGCGGCAGGCAGCACTTGCCTACCTGACCAAGGACATCCTGTGGTCACACCTCCTGGTGGTACGCCTGGGAGGTGAGTGATGGAGTTGAGTATCACTTGGGGACTGAAGAACTCCTGGCCAGAGGGTACCACCGCAGTGTGGGGAGCCCGCGCCATCCAGGCAGAGCGAGAATACCTCCCGTACATGGACTTCCTATACGATAGGCAGTCCACGGATGGCGAGAAGGAGCCCGTGGGTAAACTGCTCTCCCTCCTCAACGGGGGTGCCCTCGCCCAAGCGCAGGAGGTCTACAGTGACCTCGTGGCTATTGGTGAGATTGACCGTGCCGAGGCGAACCAAGTCACCCTCTATGAGGACGACGAGGTGAAGTTCGTAGCCAATACCCGTGGGTCCTACGGCTACGTGTACGTGGCTGCCTGGCTCAAGGGAGGTGAGTGATGGTGAGTCTAACAAAGGCCACGCGAGAGGAGCTGATAGCCTACCTTAATAGCCGAGGGGTTACGCCGTTGACCAAAGCAACCACGGCTGACCTCCGACGTGCAGCCAAGGTTCTTAGTTACCTCGACTTCCTGAAGGGAGACAACTTTACCTTCCTCAAGGGAGGTGAGTGATGCCTAACTATCTAGGAGCCCCCGAGCCTATCCCCAACATCCAGTCCGACCTCGACCAACTGGTCGAGGCATGGTGCGCCAACTACCTGGCGTACCTGGAAGGGAAGTGCTCCCAGCGGGTGCACACACAGGAGAACATTGTTCTCGCTGACATGGCGAAGCAACTGGAGATTGATGTGGAGTACCTCAATGCGTTGAAGTCCCTACGTCGACACCCCCGAGGGTTGGTCGCTGCTATCCGTGAGAAGTATGCGGACAAGTGGGGACGAGAGACCTCCGCGTACAGAGAGGCGAGACAGAAAGACTAGGTCTTTCATTCACAGACCGTTGGGCTTGGGGCCGTGGATGCCCCAAGCCTAATTGCCTGTGCATGACAGGCGTGTGGGATGAACCCACATGAAACAACAGGAGAGCCTATGTCAACCAACAGTACCGGACCCCCCCGGTGGGGGGGGACCCTGTTCCTGGGTCCCCGGAGAATCAGGAGCACGAAGGTAAGTCGGTGCCCATGTAGCACCTGGCTCAAACCTGGGATGCTTCTTGACTGGGACCCGGAGAGGAGACGGGTGGTCGGGTGCCAGGCTTGTGACTTCACAGGTCAGCACCCAAACCCGCCAGACCGAATGAGCTACCACCCTGAATACATATTCGACTTTTAAACTAAACAACAGTGGAGAGATACCATGAGTGAATTACAAGATGTGTTGGCCGAGATAGGTGACGCCCTGGACACGGCCGCACAGTTGGCAGGACCAGCGAGTGAGGCCCTGGACTTAATGGAGCGCCTAGGGGAAGTTGTCGGTGACGACTTCGACATCCTCTTCCACGAGGGCTCCCCTGCCCATGACCTCCTCGTGCAGTTTGTGCAGGTGATGCGGCTCCGCTCAACCCACGTTGGGCTCGGAGTCGAGAAGGCAGAGCAAGAGTTCATCGCCGCCCTCAAGGGAGGTGAGTGATGCAATGGCACGATTGTGCAATCAGGGCCATGGTTGATGTCGTTAGCCCCGACGAGTGGACCACCACTCCATGCGGGGACCTGCGGACCTACGAAGAGGAAGGGATCCCCGGCTGGTACCTCTCCTTCGACGGGGACCGACTACAGATTACGTCCGGCGACCTGGAAGCAGAGGCTGACGTACAAGTCAGCCTGTACGAGACGGCGCAGCGGTTGATGCGGGCAGCCGCCGCTTATCACGGAAAGGGGGTGAGCGATGAGTAGTCCCACCTACTATCGACTCTACGTGAAGTTCCCCGGCGATAAGAGGTTCGCCCCCGTGGACTGGAACAGAGGGACACAGGTGGTGAACCTAATCTACGCTTCCCTCTTCAGCGGTGAAGAGAAGGAGCGCCTGACCACAGGTGACCTTGCGCACCCCGACAACTCCCAACTCACATGGGAGTTCAGGAAGGTGAGCGATGAGTAGCTACAGACTCACCCGCTACTCGGGCAATGAGAAGACAGGGCCCATCCCCGTGAGCACTGTCTCTCGCAAGACGTGCCCTCCGAGCTGCCCCCACTACGATACGTCGTGCTACGGGCTGTTCGGTAGGGTGCGATTCTGGTGGGACAAACTCACAGATGAGGGAGGATTGACCTTCGAGGAGTTCCTGGAGAAACTCTTGAAGATCCCCTTCGCTTCTGTGTACCGACACGCACAGGCAGGGGACCTACCTGGGGAGGGAGACAACCTCGACGAGAAGGAGTTCTCCCTCCTTGTCCATGCCGCTCGGTACTTGCGGGGCATCGCCTTCACCCACAAGCCCCTGGCTCCCAGGAAGAACGTGGCAGAGGAGGTATGGCAGAAGAACCTGGGTATCTACCAGCGGTGGTGGGCACGTAGGAAAAGAGGGAAGCTGGGCCTCACTGTCAACGTGTCGTGCGACACGTTCGCAGAGGTGGACCACGCCATGAACCAGGGATTCCCCACTGTCTGTAGTGTCCCTACAGGGAGCCCCAAGATAATGCGCACCCCGCAAGGCAGACGTGGGGTCCAGTGCCTTGCGGTGTGGAGTGAGCACATCCAGTGCGCCAACTGTGGTGGGCACGCCAAGGGCCCCTTGTGTTGGCGTGTGGACAGGGACTACTTCGTTACCTTCCCGGCTCACGGCGCAGGGAAGAGGTACATCAACGAAGCGTGGTAGAGTAGAGGGGAGGGTCGGAGAGGGCCCTCCCCCATCTCCTCTTTGTAGAGGGGCAACACTACCCAGATGTACCTGTGGTTGATGCTATCTGGTGGACGCTTTTCTGTTGTCGTCCGAGTGTTGCTCCTCTTCAGCGAGGAGCTGAAAAGGAGAGAAGAAATGAGTGGTGAAAGTTGGGACCCGAACAGGGTCTATGAGTGTAGTGGTGAGCCAAAGGAGAGCTGGAAGATCCACAAAGCCCCAGCCCAGGAGGTTGTACCCGACCCCAAGCTCCTTGAGGAGCAGGTCAACGCACTGCTGGGAGAGCCCCGTGAACCCTAAACGGTACGGACAGGTGGTGCGGTGGACACCCGTCGAGGGAATTGAGGCGGGGAAACCCCCGGGCTGGGACGACAAGTATCAGGGGCCACCCCTGAACTGTCGGTCCTTGGTGCGTCATGCACCTCCGATGGTGACCTCGGACCCTCCCCCG
>Ga0209756_1004519_pt1 | contig 10795 bp, 7 predicted proteins | sample ETNvirenome_6_85_FD_184071 | JGI IMG/M metagenome (GOLD analysis project Ga0209756, IMG submission 184071) | Marine viral communities from the Pacific Ocean - ETNP_6_85 (SPAdes) (version 3) | ecosystem: Environmental > Aquatic > Marine > Oceanic | place: Pacific Ocean | collected 2013-06-19
TTCATAGAACTTGTATACTGTTTCTACTTTGCTATCCAGCTTGGAGACATACCATATCAATCCTATAGCTTGAAGGATCATAGCAAAGATTAAAGCATAGTTTAATTTAATGTTATCCATCTATTCATCCTTTGTTAAGCAATAAGCAAACCAACAAACAGCCGCAAGTCCTACTGCACATAATAAAAATTCTACTAACATTACTTATAACTCCATATCCACGGTCTAGGATTCTCATGACTATTTTCTAGGTCATCAATGTGTATAAACCTTTTTTCATATGGTCCTCTTTGTTTTACACCTATGCCTGTCATGCCACACTCCAAGGCTAGACGCACTAATCTAAGTGCTGGCTTACCCATAACTAATACATCAACAGCCCTGCCTTTGGTATGTGCTGAGAATCTATCACCACCTACTACCATGTTATGTGCAGGGTGTCTATACCCTGATGTAATAATCATTGGTTCATTAAACTTTATTCTTAACTTCTCAAGTTTTGACATGAACTCGTCGTTCATTTCGTACTCTCCAGTACCCCTACAAGCTAGTTCTTTCCTTGTAAAGAATTGTGAGTTGATAGACATTACTTTATTATTCTCTCCATTAAGTTATCTAGTTTACTTTCTACACGATCAAAGCGGCTCATAATTTTATCAAGGTCTTTATCAACCTCTTCTTTGAGTGCATAGTCTTTTGCAATTTCCTCTCTGGTTCTGCTTACCAGCTTTCTATTCTCTTCTATCTTCACATTAATACCTCGCATCCACCATATAAACGAGCCACACGCAAGACTCAGTATAGCATTCCATATCATGTGGCTTGAACCATCCATTACTTACTCTCCTCTTCTTCAACTAAATACAAAGGTTTTTTTGCAAATTCAGAATAAGATACTCTTAATCCTTTGTTAATTTCTCTTGTTTGTTCTTCAGTAAATCCCTTACTTCTTAACAAAGGATTTAATTTTATAGCATATGTGCTAGAAAAAGGCATGTCAGGTTCAAATAAACCGCCACGTTTAACAGAATTTGTAATTTTTGTAGTTAAAGGACGCATTAAATTTTTATCTATTTGCCTAGTAAGGTTATCAGTGGCTGATTTTAAAATGTCTCCTACTTTAAACCTTTTTACTTCTTCTTTTATCTTTCCATTCTTATCATAAAATTTATGAACATACTGTACATTTTTAAATACATTTAAATTCTTGGTAATTTTTTTCATAAGACCTAGTTTTCGTTCTTGTAAATCTCTATACTTATTAATAATTTCTTGTACATCTTCATTAGTTCTATTTTTTTTAAATACTATCTCACTTCCAAGAAATTTATTAAATGCTGCTGCACTTTTCCCCACTTCTTTCATATCATTATAGATGTGAAAACCCATAGCTTTATTTACATTAATTGTTTGTGGTCTTGTTCCTGTCGCCATATATGTTTTTATGTCATTTATATTTAAAGGATAACCACTAGCTCTTAAACCTCTACCTTCTTCTAATAACTCTTCACTATTACTTGATTCCACATAATCTTTCCATGCTTTATAAGTACCGCCAGCCAATAATCCTTTACCTAATTGTTTTCCAACTATTATAATTTTATCAGCTACTGTTTCACCGGGAATTTTGTTAAAAATAGGTCTTCCATTTTCATCCACTCCAGATAGTAAATTTATAATAGATTGAACAAAAAACTTAGGACTTGCAAACTGACCTGCTATAGTTTGAAATGATACTTTAAAAGCATTATCCAACACATCTGGAGATATACCTGCTGCAAAATCTCCTCCAAACATTTTACCAAGAAGTAATCTTCCCGGCCCTTTACCAGCATCCCACATATCAGCAGAGTTAGAGTGTACAACTCTTGTTCTTGTATAACGATCTTCTTTATTTTTTCTAGTATCATCTCTAACAAAAGGTTCTAAAAATATAGGTGAACTTCCTTTAGCCCAAGGAGCAGCAGTCATATTTAAAAATTGTTTGTGATACTTATTAATAGGTAGTGGAGTTCCTTCATTATTATTATACGGTGCTGGTTCAGTTTTTAAAGAACTGTTATTTCTATTGGCATATAAAGCATATCCTCCAAATACAGCACCAAGACCTGCAGCTTGTTTCATAGCCATTGATAAATGCGCTCTACCACCGGGTTGACCTGTAAGTACTTTTTTCATTGCTTCTTTTAAATCTAAACCAGTATGTTTAAACATACCTTTAGTTGTTCTAGCTAATTCAGTTGTAAATAAAATATAGTTACCAAACAAAGGAGTACGTGCAAACTTTATTGCTGCTGCTGGCGCACGTTGATAAGTAGCCATTGTATCAGTAACAAATTCAGCAGCCTTTCTTATAATAAATTCATCATAATCTATGTTACCTTTATAATATTTTCTTGGATTAGCTTTTTCTAAATTAGCCTTTCTTACATTATAAGCTATTAATTTTCCTATTGTATCAGGAGTTCCATAAGCTTTACCTAAAGTTTTCATTATTCTTTTATAAAGATTTTTAGTATTACCTGTATAAACATTTGCTAATTGACTTATTAATTCACCAGTTGCATCTTGATCTATAATTCCTAGACGTTTTAATAATGCAAACTCATTTACAGCCTGATTACTTCTTTTAGTAACAGCCAATCCAAATTTAGCAATACTTTTAACAGCTTCTGGATAAGCTCGTGTACTTAATAGTGTGCCGTTGGCTGCTAAGTTTTGTATCATTCCCATAGTATTTAATACATATGCAGGAAAATCAAGTATAGTTTCTTTAGCTTGTCCTAATGCAGCAGTGGTTCTTAAAACCTTAGAAAAACTTGAAGCAGCAGGTGCATTTAAATCAAAAGCAAATCTAATATTATCTGCAAGAGCTTTACTTGTAAAAAATTCTTCTAAAAGTTTTTCTTTACTGAATCTTGTTGTTAAACCTTCTTTATCTTTCATTATATGTTCCCAAAAACTTTGATCTTCATTACCTAATTTTTGAGAAGTTATCTTTGCTTTTATTGTAGGGAACTTTGGTATTAAACGACCTAAATCTATTTCTTTACCTACATTTGTTTTAAAATACTTGTGTATATTACTTATAAGTTCTACTTCAGATAATAATCTAGCTTGATTAACTAAGGTAGTTTCTAATTTTCCTAATGGGTCTTTATGTACACCTAAAAGTTCTTGTATTTCTGGAGCTAAATCTACATCACGTTTTCTTAATACAGCAGTTGCTTTAGGAGAAACTGTACCACCTTTTCCTGTAAGAATAGAATCTACTATACTTTTATCCTGATGGTTTTCAGCTACTCTTTGAACTAGTCCTTGAATAGTTGAATCAACCTCATCTGGATCGTCAATACCCCAATCTCTTCTAAGTAATTTTCTAGCATTCTGTATTTTTTTATAAACAACACTATCAGGATCATCTACTCTTTTTGCAAAAAACTCTTTAAATAATGGATAGTATTCTGGATTGACTGCAGCCTCATATGTTTTAGTATAATAAACATCTTCCCCTTTAGCTATAACTTGAATACGATCCTTACCTTTTAATCCTAATAAATCATTTAAACGATCATTATAACTCTGTATTCTTGTTTGAACATCTCTTACTTTAGCTATAAATTCTGAAGGTAAATTATCTGTCGTGCCTTTATTAATAAAATTTTCAAAATCTTGATCACTTACTTTATATTTTTTCTTACTTCTTGTTAATTGTTTTATATCATTTAAGAATAATGCTTCTTCACTTTTAAAAGCATTTTCTGATTCAAGGACCATTTCATAAAGTTGTTTAGGAAGTCCTCTCTCACTGGCAAATAATTTTGCTAATGTATTATTTACTTTTCCTAAAGTTTCTACAAACTTAGTACGTTGAGAAAGCTGTGGTTCAGGTTCTCCTATTTTAGGAATAACTAGTTTAGATTCTGTTGCTGTACCTGTAGAAGCAACTTCAGGTTCTACTTTAGGTTTAGAAGCTGCTCTTTTTTCTAATACTTCTATAGCTTCTTTTCTTGTGCTACCAAGACCAGCAAGGTTATCTTCTCCAACACGATACCATCTTGGAGAACTAAATTGTTCTGTATCTCTAAAAATACGATGTACTTCTCCATTGGAAAGAGTTACTTCATACTCCCCTGTTTCTTTAAAATCTGGTGTTCTCTTTACTGTTGCTGTACCTGTAGAAGCAACTTCAGGTTCTACTTTAGTAGTGGGTCTTATTGGTTTTATTGCCCCCATAAATTCTAAATCTTTTATTACTTCTAATTTAAACTCTTCAAACTTTTCATTATATAAAAGTTTTTCAGCCTCCATATCAACTGGCAGGTCATCTGGAGTTCTTTCTATAACTCTTTTATCAGCCCAAGCCCTTGTTCTTTTTGTAGCTTCTTCATTGACTAGCTTCTCTTCAACCTCTGAAAGTTTAGGAGAAACTTCTTTAACTTCTGTAGAAACTACTTCTGTATCTTTAGATGTTGTAGGAACATTTGCTGCTCTATCTTTAGTAACCAAAGAAGTAACACGATTACTTAATCTAGCTATTCCTAATGTTGCATACTTAGCTGCTAATAAAATACCACCTATACCAGTAGTTATTCCTGTTTCTTCTATGTATCTTTTAATAAGTTTTTCTTGTTCACTATCTTGAGGATTAACTTCTAATTTTCTTACAGCTTCTTTAACAGACTCAGGAAGTTTATTATTTATTCCATTTAAGAATCCCATAAGTTTAGTTGTAAAATCATCTGCTGTTTCAGGATTATCTCTTAATTTTTTATAAGCATCAGCTATTTCTTTATCTTGTATAATAACATTAGCAAGAGTATTTTCATCAGGTTCTAATTGAACACCTGCATGAGTAATCCCTGCACCAAATCCCCCTACAGAAGTAGCTCTTCTAGCTAAACTTGGTTTAATAGACTTCTCAACAAGATCATCGCCTGATTTACCCCACTTCTTTTTTATTGCATCATATATTTTTTCAGCAGACTTCTTACCCAAAGTACCTATTGTCATAAAACCTATTAAATCAGAAGCTATTTTTTCATTAGGAGTTACTTCAGGATCAAGGTCAGCTAAACCAATACTATTTAAATAATTATCAACTGCTTGTACAGGACCAAAATTAGCAACTGCATCTTTTATTTCTTTTGTATAATTAGGAGCAAACATAGTTCCTACAGATTCAGCTAATTTAAATGGAGATTTTGCTGTTTCTACAACAACTTTGCTTCCCATTCTAGCAGCACCTTGTTGTTTTAATATATCACTTTGTGTTTTTTGTTCAAAATATTTTTTTAAAGAACCTAAAACACCTTCATATTCTTTACCTGAATAATCAGTTTTAATAGGTAAGCCTACATCTAGACTTCCATAATACCCACCTTCTTCTTCAAACTCTTCAGGATCAACAGGAGGAACGTAAGTATTTTCATTCTTCTCCTGAGAAATACTATCTGTATCTAGAAAAGGATTAACAGTAATACTTTTATTATTCTGCTGAGAAGTGCTATTTGTATCTAGAAAAGGATTAGCAGTAATACTTTTATTATTCTGCTGAGAAGTATCCTTTGTATCTAGAAAAGGATTATCTACCATTTAATTTCCTAATGCTTTTTCAGCAGCGTATGGGCCAAACGCTATATCAAAAAGTGCTTTCATTTGATTAGTAGGATTATCTTTTAGTTGTTGTATTTTAGCTGCAGATGGTGTTGGTAACTTCTTAGATGACCATCTTCCTAAAGCTATATTAGCTTGAGTCATTCCTTCTATTCTATCTCCTTTAGCACTATATTTATATATATTAGCTAAAGAAGATATGTATCTTGTTGCTAATTTTGATTGTGGTTCTGTTAAATTCTGTCCATTTGCTTGTACTAAATTATCATTATCATCTAATATATGACCTAATCTAAGAGCTACATCACCTTTTATTCGTTTTAAAGTTTGATTATCAAGACCTGCCGTTAATCGTTTTTCTTTTATATCAAATTCTTTCTCTCCTTTTTTAAGTTTATTTGCTGCATTCATGGCTTTTAAATAATCACCATGTATTTTATATTCCTCCATAAATGCTTTTCGTATACTACTATCCAATCCTGCTAATTCTTTTTCTTGTGCTTTAGTAAGACCCAAGAGTTTTATTTCACTCTTAAATCCTAATGTATCTACATCTTTCATAAACTCCATTTCATCTTTTGCAAGTCTCATAAACATTTTATTCTTTTCTTTTCTATCAGCATCTGCATCAAGAGTAGCTTTGTTCATACCTTTTACAAAATTAGTAGCAGCATTACCACCCGGTTCAGCTATTGCCGCAGCAACTGTAAACCAAAACCTTCTATTTGCATTTGGATCATCACCAACAAGTTTTTTAACCATGTCTTGATATTTATTAAATCTTTTTTGCTGTGTTTTTTGAAAAGCTTCTGTCTCTCTTCTAATACCTTTTATTTCTTTTTCATTAGCGGCTCTATTTGCTGTTGCCTCTGCTACTTTATCTTTTGCTATTTGTGCTGAACTTCCTAATACAATCTTTTCTACATCATAAAGACTTGTAATAGGAGGTAATGCGGTTTCACTTGCTACTGGAGACTCTGCTATTTTCATAGTTGGGTTTTTTTCTCGTTTAGCAAAAGCTTCTTCAGTACCTACTACATCTCCAGTAATACTTTTAAAAGGCATGTTCTCTTTAATTACATTAGGAATATCTGAAACTATATTAGTTTCCTCACCTTGTTCAGCACTATCAATATATGGTTTCAATCCTCCTCCTCCTCCTGTTTGCCTATACACTACAGGCGGCATAACTTGTCCACCCATATTTCTACGCATGTAGTTCATGTAAGGACGAGCTTGAGATGTAGAGGCAAGACCACCACGAATAGAACCACCACCTTTAAATGTTGGTAATTTAAAACCACCAAGTCCTAAACCAATACCAGCCAATGACAGTAGAGTTTTACCCATACCCGGCCCACCACCATATTGTTGACCTGCTGTTTGATAGTTAGGTTGTTTCCATATTGGATTACCTAGAAGAGATTGATACCATTTATTAAGTTCATTTCGTGCAAACTCTTCTTTATCATAGTATTTTGTTTGGGCTTCATCCAACATTTGTTGAGCCATCTTTTGTTTTTCTGTGCCTATAGTATCTAATAAAGCTTGCTCTTTAATACCACCAGTAAAGATTTCTTTATTTAAATTTTGCAATGCAAGGGCAGTTTGCCTTTCTCTTTCTTTCTGAGACTTAAATAAGTTCTGAGCATCTTCATAAGCTTTTTGCTGACCTGTGGCTTCTAAATCTGCCAGTAATCTATTCTGTCCTGCCTGTGCTTCAGCAAACTGAACACCAGCCCTAGACCCTAGACCACTCATACCACCTGCAGCTACAGCCTCTGCTTCAAGCTGTGGAAGTTTAGTACCTTCAAATTGACGTTGGGCTGCTGCTTTCTGAGCATCAAGAGAAGCTCTAAGATAAGGAGACATATACTTTTGAGCTTGGTCAGGAGTAAACTCAGAAGTAACTCCTCTAGTTAAACCAAGAGCTTCTTGTTGTATAGGAGCTTGGCTTCCTACTAGAGATGCTAAACCTTGTTGAGAAGCAATTTGTTCAGGTGTAAAACCAGCAGTAGTCATACCTGTATATGGTCTGTAGCCTCTTTTTAAATTAGACTCATAGAGCTTTTTATAAGCATCTTGTGCTTCAAGCATATCCTCTCGCATCCACGAAGGATATACACCCATACTACTCCCTGTAGTGGTAGTTGGTTTATCTCCAAAATTCATGACTATACCCTTTCCATCATTGGTCTTAGTGCAGCTAACCCATTAATTTGTTCTGGTTGCTGTGTTGTTCCATATGCTCTTTGTCGCACATTCTTTACTACTTGATCCATAACATCTGCTCCTGCATCTGCACTACCATTACCAAGTGCTGACATGGTATGAGCATCAACTACATATTCATCTGGACTAACAGCAAGCGTACCTACCTGACTTCCTGCTTGTCTTTCTACTATTGGCATGTAAACATTATCTTGCATACCATGTCCTCTTCCCGGTACTTGACCAGAAAATAAATCACGCATCATAAGATTCATTAAACCACCACCAGTTTCTGCAGTAACAGGAGTTTGAAGAGAAGGCATCAAAGCATCCATTGGTAAACCTTTTGATGTACTAAGTCCTGCTCTACCTGCTAAGTCTATTATAGCTTCTTCTTGTAATGATTTACCATTTTCTTTAGGTTTAGTTAAAATTGTATTAAGTGTTTCTTTAGGAGGTGGCATAGGCATAGGTATGGGTGGTGGAACAGGCTGTTGCATAGCTGCTCCTTCTTGAGCAAATCCTTGCATAAGTTCTTCTCCACTCATACCACCTAAAGCAGCAGGACCAACACCCGGAGGGGGCATAGGAGGTCCACTAGGAGGCATGGAAGACCCACCAGCACCCGGAGGTGGTCCTATTAATCTAGCATCATCTCTTAATGTAGAACTATCCATAACTCTTTGTATCTCTTCCATATTAGGTACTGAAGTTTCAATCATTACTTTACTCTTCCATAATTAGATTGCATTTGTGTTTGTTCTGCCATGAAGTTAGAGTCTTCAGTAGGCTTTAACTTTTTAAATGTTTCCATCTTTTGTGTTAGTAAGTATCTACTATGATCAACAACATTACCTTGATTAAGATTACTAACATAGGTACTATTATTAATTAAATTATGATATTCTTCTGGTGACATTTTTTTCATTAGTTTAAATCCTGCCAAGATGTTTCTGATCCAAGACTAACATATCCTTTATACTTTCCTGCACTTGCTGCATATGCTATATCTCCTTTACGAGGTCTTCCTATTTCTGATAATGTAACCACTGTATAAATATTAGTAGCTGGTGCAGCATCTACATCTACATCTCTAGTTTCTAATTCACTTGTTAAAAGACCAGACCATGTTTCCAAAGTTGTATATAACTCTCTTAACTCTTCATCACTTGTATCAATAAATCTTGTAGGAAATGTTGGGTATCTTGCCATTATCTTTCCCCATCAGGTTGAAATCCTAGTCTGACTGATCCCCACTGCCAGCTTGATCCCTGTGAACTACAAGATACCCTAATTTTTGCTTGCCTTCCTCTTGCTCTAAAATTAATTTTATCTGTTTGTTGAGTTACATCAAACTCCTTAGTTATTTCTTCACTACTCTCTGGATATTTTTTAGTAATAATCTTTACTCTTAACTTACCTGTATTTAAATCAAAGTCAGGTATTAATTTATTCATAAATAATATTTGATTACCATCTTCTATATCAAAGTCAGCAGACTCTACAAAAGAAGTTATTGTTCTATTATTTTCTGTATAGTAATCTGCAGGTTCATTATTAAATAATTTATTATTACCAGTAGAAGAACCATCAGCATTAATAGAGACACCTGTAGTAATAGTATTACCAAATACTTCTTTATCTGCAAAGGTTGTAAAGACTCCTGTACCATAAGTCCAATAGTTATTCTCAGGAGAAAATATTACATAGCTATCACACTCTGTAACTCCTGATCCATCAGAAGCATAAAGCCAAATAATTTCTTTAAACTCTGAATTAACCCCTGTATAAACTTTAGTGCTATATTTAGTAGCTAATCTATCAAATATAAATCTACGTACTGTACAATCAAGAACTCTTACTTGACCATCATATTTATAAAAGTTATCGTATCCCATCCAGTATGAAATACCATTATAGTCTACTGCTGCATGTGGTGCTATCATTCCACAGTTAGTACCAGCAGGTGTAAATCTAAAAGTAAATGGTGGTCCAACATATTGCATTGTCCACATAGCATTATCAGTCCAAATATGAATAGCATTCCTTGAACGAAGACCACCTATAATTTTAGTACCATCAGTTAGAACAACCTCACCAGATGTAGAACTTACTGAAGGAACCCAATTAGTACGATTATCTTGATCAGACCAACGAACTAACATAGGATCAAATGTACCACTAACAGTAGCAGTAGGAGAATAAGAATTAGAACCTAAAGCTATCAAGTGTCTATCGTTAGGTGATACAACAATTGAGTTGACACTGATAGGAGAAGTTGTTATAGATGTAGCTCTAATAGGTACAGTAGAAGCATCACTTTCAAAATAAAATATATTACTTCCACTTCTATTTGCTACAACATCATCTCCCCAGTTGTCAAGACTCCATTGAGTTATATCAAAAACAATATCAGTTGCATCTGCACTAGCTGGTTCATTCCATGATCTTTGTGTAGCTGCTGCTGATCCAGCTTCTTGTGGATAAATACGAGCAGTCATGTCAATATTAGATGTAACATCTCCTGATGCAGATGCTGCTGTTTCAACATTAAAAATAATTTGTGTACCATTTACAGATACAATAGTAAACTCTGGTCCTCCAATAGCAACTCCACCTAAAGATGACTTAGTTAAAATTAAATTACCACCAACTGTTGCAGGAACCGCACCAATAGAAGACGGTATAAAAAATACTGTATCGTCTGCTGCTCCTCCATGTGCTGCTGCACAAGATACTGTTACTAAAGTATTACTTCCTGTTGCAGTAATTTTACTAATACCAACCGAAGTTGGCTCTGCTGCATTAAAATCTGCAGCACCATAACCTGTACCACCAACAGCTATTGAATTACCTGTAGGTATTAAATAATTAAATGTAGCTGACCCTGTATCACTTGCTGTAGCATTAGCAGCATCTGTTACAGAAATTGTAAATACAGCGGCACTATCTACTGATACAACTTCAT
>Ga0209756_1004520_pt1 | contig 10793 bp, 3 predicted proteins | sample ETNvirenome_6_85_FD_184071 | JGI IMG/M metagenome (GOLD analysis project Ga0209756, IMG submission 184071) | Marine viral communities from the Pacific Ocean - ETNP_6_85 (SPAdes) (version 3) | ecosystem: Environmental > Aquatic > Marine > Oceanic | place: Pacific Ocean | collected 2013-06-19
ATTTAAGTCAATTAACTACGACAAAAACTGGCACTAAAATAAATCCAGAAAAAGCTCGTGAAGTATTGGATACCAATATATTCGAATTACTTCCAACTCAAACCACGAGACAAGATCAAATCAATGATTTCTTTAATGACTTTAATAATTTAATTGGTCAGGCGCCACCATTTGATGATGTTGATGGAGATGGTGCCGGCGAATCCCTAACATCCACGGCATCAGGGATAGATTCTGGTAGTAGAGTCAGTTATGAAAATAAATCTACTGCTTATATAACAAGATTAAACACTCATGCCAATACCAATAATCAAGGTAAGACACTTGAGTCAATGCGAAATAAACTCAACACTTATTTAGGTGATGTTGATAATGTCGTTCAAGAAATTCCAGATCAACGACCCGAATATGAAAATAAATCAAGTGGATTCTTAAAAATAAGAAAACCAAATCAAGCCATTATATTAAGAAATCCAAACGACATACTTGAGTTTCAAAAAGAAGTTACTGTAAATAATAATACTGGCCCATCATTTTTAATGGAAGGTTTTACAATAACAATGTGGGTTAGGTTTGTTGGAAAAACAGGCGGAGGAACTTTATTTAATTTTGGAAATCCATTATCAAGTGATAGTCCATATGGATTTAGATTAGAAACGGTTTGTAAACAAAGACCAATTGCACATAACCCTAACAATTATTACCATAGGATATTTAGATTGGGAGTTAGAGATCATATTAATAATACATTTCATGATAATTCTTGGGGAACTAATTGGCAACCAAGAAAAGATACATCTGGTAGGGGAGCCGATTATGGTGATGGTTTAAGGAATACTCCTGGTTGGGGGTATGATGGCCTTTATACGGATGCTGCTTACCCATCTGTACCTACGAATGATTTGAATGAATGGTTTTTTATCTGTGCTACTTTTAATCCGAATATTAGAGAAGATGAATCTCTTTCTACTGACGATTATATAAATAATATGAATGGTGTTGGTACTAATTCAAAATTATTTTGGCAAAATCATTGGGATCCTACTAAACCAAGTGGAGAGGAAATAGTTGCTAATAGTAATCTTGGTGCGAAATGCAAAGTAGAAGTAATCAGTCGAAGTGATTTATTAAGGGCTCGTGGATATAAAGTTGGTTCGTTGGAAGTTAACACAGAGAGTTCTTAAACATCATGGCTCATCGCAAATTTACTAAAGCGGACGATTTAAGCGGAAATGATGTTCCACAATCCGTTGGGCCTCATACTAGTGGTGATATTCACGAGTCCACAGTATTACAAGTATTTGAACCACATCGGGGTAGAGACTTATATTATAATAATCCAAAATTTAATAGTGGTAGTACTGAAATACAGGAAGAACTTGATAATAGAATACCACTCGGAACATACACGTTAAATAATAGAGGCACTTGGGAAGAAAATAATTTTAATGAATCAACACTACAGCCTTATTTAACTGAAAAGTATGATGAAGGTGCACCGGGGTATAGTCCCAATATTCAAGGTAAAGCTTACAAACCAGAAACTTGGGGTTCAAGAACAGTAAATACAGTAGATGGTGATATTGTTATACCTTTCATAGCTGGTGGAGCTGGTGATTATACAGAATCCAATACTGGTAAATTTTCTGTTGAAGCATTACCATTTGTCATTAATCCAAACAATGACGATATAATACATTTAGATAGATATTATGATAAAAGCATAAGTGGAACGATATCATCAGATTCAGAAACAACAAACAAAGAGGCGTATGAATTAGCAACAGAAGGTAAGATTAATTTAAAACTCGAAGTAAAAAAATATGGTAGAGTCCACCCATCAAATCCACTTGCTGGTGCTCAAACCTATAATGCATCTCAAGAAGCTTATTTTGACAATTTTGGAATGAATATTGATATATTTTCAAATCGTTATAGTTCCGGAACTTATATTGATAATTCGGTTGAGTATGAGCAAGAAAATGATGGTATTTATTTATTTAAATTAAACTGGGATGATGGTACTGCATTAGAACATACGAGTAAACCTAAGTTATTAGAAGATACTGTTTTGTTTGAACATCATTATGAAAAGCCTGGTTTTTATTCAATAACTGGAGTCGTGTATAGAATTCAAGATAAACACTTAAAAACTTGGGAAAAATTTCAAACCAATATATTATTAAATCCATCTCCGAATTACGAATTAAATTTACATGATTATAATAACTTTGCTTCAATAGGTGGAATCAGTAAAGACTCGGCATTTGTAAAATCACTATATAATATGGTTGGAATTAGTCCTTTACCTATTAGTGGTGCTTACGATACTGTCAAAGCAAAAGAAGAAGTAATAGAAAAATTAAACACACTTGATAAAATACAAATATTAAATATATTGGGTAAAGTTGATTATTCATTGATTGAACCATATTATAATTTCTTATCGCCTTATCAAACTCCAACGGATGATCAAGATAGTTATGCATTTGGTTGTCCTGTTGAGTGGGCAAATAATTATTATTTTCTTGACAACCCCCCACTTCCAGAAGGTACTCAATTAATTGATGATGGTACTTGTTTTTATTTATGGCCCGTAACAATTCAGTTACGAGTAGTGGATGGTTTAAATGGTAACATTATAGAGAATGCTACGGTGCCATACTTTGAGCATTTCAATCCCGCTCAACTTTTTCCTAAGTTTGTTATAGATGGTCTTTTGATTAATGAGTCAACGGATTCGACATTACGGTCATGGGGTGATGACTTACAAGAACAAATACAAGATAATAATGAATTCGTAGTTTTATTATCGGGACAGGGTTCGATGCATACATTTAGTGCACCAGATTTATGGGGGATGGGCCCATCTAGTGATGAAAATGTGGGAGAAAGAGAAGTTTCTATGTTACACTTTGATTGGTATTTTGATGGATGGTATGAGAATGGAGTAAAAATAGGATCTGATACATTGAGTAATCACCAGTTTAATACGGCGACAACATTAGAGGCAAGATTTTATTATCAAGATACAGTACCGCCACAACCTATTAGACATAATTTACCAGCCAACCAATATCATAATTATCACTTGATGTATAATTATGAGGAATTTTATAATCCAAATTATTCTAATCAAACAACAATACCTTATGATTCTCTGGTCATACTTTTTGATGATCCGGCAGTATCTACAGAAAGTATGGTTGAATTTGAATACAATGACATAGATTATTTTAAAATTGATAGGATTTATTATGATTACATTCTCGGTTATGATATTGAAGAGGAAATAGCACAGATCCCATTTGATACCGAAAAGGTAGTACAACGAATGCCAAATAATCTAAATTTTTCTCGTTATAAATACATAGATGAAAATCTACCATATAGGGATTATGGGTATAGAATCACAACCGTAGATACATCAGGACTTGAATCTGAGCCTGTTGAGTCTGATACTTATATTTCTCGTAAGTTTCCAACACCAAGTGATCAAGAACCAGATCCATTAGATAGTAATCTTCAAAGTATTGAACAAATAAAAAATAATCAAATTCAATATACATGGCAACAAATAACAGAGGTATGGCCTGGTTTAGAGGGAAACTTTAAACATTTCTCTATAGGCGTGACAAGTGAGTGGGGTGATATAGATACAGGTTTTAATTTTTTAGGTGATTATGATACAGGAAGTCCAGAAACTCACGATAATAGAATACCAACGGAATTTATCTTCGAACCACAATTTCAAGGATATTTGGATTCAGTAGAAGGGGGTTTGTCTTATAAACAATGGGGAGTGGGAGGTGATGCATCCTCAGGCTTTTATCCGGAATTAGTAATTCAACCCATAACATTTAAAATATCGGTTGTGGCCACGGCAGTAGATTCCAATGCATTACAAACCAGTGCAGCAACCATACCTATAGAAATAACACCAACAAATTACGTTTCGGCTCATATTGAGGTTGGTGGTTTAGGTGATGGTGGTGAATCGTATTTTGAAATAGAAAGTGGTTATGCTTATTATGAACAGATAGGTACTTATAACGACCAACCAGGCCAGCTAAATAGATTAACTTCTACATTTGATTACGGGTATAGTGGGGATGATACAGGTCTAGATCCAGCTGGAATACAAGATATATTTACAATAGCACAAGTAGGTGATGTAATACGATTAAGTGATACGGCTGATGGTTTGAATGATAGGGATTATACAATTACACATATGTCCGATCAGTATGGTTATCTGTATACTGAACCAACATTACCGAGTCCACTTGTAATTCAATATGTAAATGGAATACCTTATACGGGAGAATTTCAATTAATGAGACCATTTGCTGGGGCAAGAACTGATATACTTTGGACACAAGCAGATTATGATGCAGCAGTTGATGCCGCATCAGCTGGAAATTTTATGACAGGATATCCTATGGTATTTACTGGTGGTTATCCAGTTCCAGATGAATCTGCAATTGGAACACCAAATCCTAATGCTAATTCTGGTACAATTGCTTTAAGTGTATATGCATATCCAGATGGTGAACTTTATCTCCCAGTTCCTATACGATTTTTTATTAATACTATAAATGATACACCCCCGGCGGATCGTAGGTTGTTCATAAGGGCATTTAAGAAAGGATCCGAGGTAAATGGTGTTAATGGATCATACTCACGGGATCATTTAGGCATGGGAAAGGATGTAAATTATTCAATGGCCGATGGAGAATGGCAGTACGTTGAGAATTACGAAATATCCCTTTCATATCCGGAATTAGGTTATGCACTGGGAGAAAATATTTACATTGGTGTATATGATGGTAATGATACAAATATATTAACCGTTGATCCGTTGGGTGGAGCGCATAGTGAAACACAACCATTTCAAATTCAAGAAGTTTATGGTTGTACGGATGTTAATTCGGATAATCACATGGACTTAGCAACAGTTGATTTTAATTGTAGATATAGTTTTAACATAGTGGTGCAAAGTTTATTATCCGAAGATGCGGTAGTGCCTTATACAATGCGAGGCGCTATGGGTGTAATGAAAATGGAGTTTATTGAACTCCCTGATGGAAGTATTGCTGATGATCAAGCTCAACCGTGGGGTTCCAACGACGGTTGGGTTATAGAGCATCATAGTGGGTATCCACCAACTGGCCTCAATGCAACCTATTATGACACCGTAAATACGGAAAATACGATTCGAACAAATAGAGATTTTTTACTCGTAAGTGCATATAACCGGCAGGGTGAGTTTGAGGCAAACCAACAAGACTATATTCCAGCCTTTGTACGGTGGGAAATACAAGAAATTATTGATGCAAATAATGATCCAGTAGATACTGTAAAACTAGAATTTACGGATGATGTATCATGGAATACCACTACGGGAAATGCCGAAATTGGTCTTAATCCCAGCTCTCCACAAGGTTGGACTACAAATCTTGATGATTTAGATTTCTCAACACGAGGTGGATCTGCGGCATTGCTTGCCATTAGACCTGCCCCTAATGAAAACGGAAATAGCGTACCAGGACCTGATAATTATTTAGATAAACTAATAAATGCTTATTGGATAGGCCCATTACAAGGAGGAACGGATATTGAGACTATTGATATAATAGGTAGTTTAGGTTGGAACTTAATTTTACCACCTACGATAGATGTAGATGAGAATGTATATGGAGAAGAAGATGATGAAGGCATTATTCAGTATCCAAGATTTCCTATTGATGTAGAAATGCGAGGCACACCTTTTACTTTTGAAGAAGGTGAAGACTTTGCAGGTCAAAGTCCATTCGGTTTTATTGGTCCTCAACATTTTACATTGATGAAAAATACAATCAATAATTATGGTAGTTGGCAATCTCATAAGGACCATTGGGAAGAAGACTGGGAAGTCGATCCCCCTGATCCAGCCGCACCTGATTACGATCGAGATAATTGGATGTATGACCAAACTATTGATTTAAGTACAAGAGTAATACAAATGACCTCTTCTGGAGACTTTGTACATGACGAAATAGAATATGCACCAAGTTTCAATCACTGGCAAGTGATTGAAGGACATACGTGGTTAGCTGATGGAGGTAACTGGACGGGATACGACTATGTGGGTGGCATTTGGAATGCAAACGAGGACCCTGATGACATAGCAACAAAAGTGCACGGCACCACCACCGGTAACTATCCATTGGATGAAGGCGGGACATACATTTTTAGGGATGATGAAGATGAAAATTATACCGTTGAACAATTATCTAAACTAACTATAAAAGTTGATTATGACGGCCTCATTCCCTATTGGAACGATGAAGCTTCATCTAACGACTTTGAATCCGTGTATAATGAGTATGTGGAAGAACATGGACATCGGCCGAAGATTGTAATTGAAGCTACATATTTTGAAGAAGGTGACTCACCTTCTTGTTTCTTAAAAGGAACTATGATTAGAATGACAGATGACAGGCAATTACCAATACAAGACATACAAGTTGGCATGGAAGTTATGTCTTATGATGACCAAACAAATTCAATTGCTCACAATAAAGTAACTAAAGTATTTCATCACCCATCAGAAGAAACAGAGTCATATTTAGTAATCAATGGTAATATAAGAGTCACGAATGAACATCTGATGTATGTAAATAAATTATGGTCAAGAGCAGATAATATTAAAGTTGGTGATTATTTATATAATAATGAGTTAAATAAAGTAGAAGTAACATCTGTAGAAAAAGTAAATGAGTCAGTAGAGACTTATAACTTTGAAGTAGAAAACACTCATACTTATTTTGTTGAAAATATAATTGTTCACAATGAAAAAGGTGGTCCAGGATAATGGCAATAATACATAACGGATTCATAGATAGAAAATTTCACGACTCATTCAAGGATACGGGTTTGAATGATGTGGATATTGCTACTACTAAAATGTACAAAGGTGTTAAGCCGATGTGGCAACAACTGGGATTTGATTCAGATGATAGAGACAGACCTAGTGGTACGACACTAGAGTCACATAATAAATTTTATTGGAAAAATATAATACCAAAAAGTTATACATTTAAACCAGCCAATATTTTTGGAATTCATGTGGAAGATGTTTTAATCGATGATGATAGCGATGTTGGAGTAGTAGATGGAATGAAAACACCAAGAACTTCTTATAAAAAAATAAACATTAATGATAATGTGTCACAAGATTGGAAAGGAACACCACAACCATATTATCCAACATTACCAAGAATAGATAAATATGGAGTTTTTACAGATATTGTAGATGAAACGATATTGTTTGGTGGGAAACAAACTTGGGATGGTGATGATGAATTGGCACCAATTACGAATTTAGATGACCAAGATAATGATTTAATTTTAAATGTTGATTTTGATCAAACCACCGCAGATGACTTGATTGATAAAACAAATTTAAATAAAATTAATTATAGTCAAGATTTTCAAGTTTCACTTGATAATGATTTAAGATTAAAAACAGATACATTAATTATACCCGATGGTATCGAAAAGAATAATTCAGAACAGGCATTCTAATGGCATATAGTAAAAAAGATAATTACCCATCACTTAAAAAACCAGGAATTTATCCAAGTGGTTCTACAAAAGAACTTGGTTTAGACAATGATAATTTAGAAAAGTTTTCATTGGGTAATTGGAATTCTATCGTAAAGGACAATAAAATATTAGTTGCTAATGCTAGTTTACTTGAATTAGACGATAGAGGACGACCTGTTCAACTTCAATTTGATGATGATACCTTTTTGGTGTACGGTAATAACTCTCCTGATCAAGCTTTGCGTAAAGAAAAATATCTTCTTTTTTGTTTTTTAATACGTAAAGTAACTGACCCTGATACCGGAGAAGAAAAAATTATAGAAGTTGCTTGGAGAGGTGAAAATACCCATGAGGTTGATGGTATTGGAAGAAAACCAGCAAGAACTTTTAAGCTAGGTCCTGACAACATTCGTATTTCAAAAGTTGGAGCTACGGAAGGAAATAATTCACTTCCCCTAGATATAGATACCACAAATTTTTCTGAAGAAGAACAAAGAAATTTTGTTGGTCAATACGCCTTTATACCATTACAAGACGGTAATAACGATTTTCAAAAAAGAAAAAGAAATATGCAAGTAGACGTGTTAAATTTTTATTGTTTAAATACAGATGATGAATCATTAGATAATTTTCTTGAAGAAAATAATATCGAGCCAGATGGTATGGTTCAAGCTTTAGATGATGGTATATATTATTACAAATTTTATGGATTAAAACCAGATAAAAAAATTCTTTTTGAAGATGGATTTGGATATATAAAAGAAAAAGAAGTAGTAATAGAAGGTGAGTACCATGGTGCTTTGACTGATGCTATTACAAATACTCCGCTAGAAATTGAACTTGATGATATTTTAAATGGAAAATTTAAAAATTTAACGTATGAAAGACCGTTTGGTCAGAATAATTCAGAAGGAGTGGGAGATGGTGAAACCGGATGGGGTCTCTCCAACAATTGGAACGGAGATGACGGTAATTGGACACATCAAATTTGGTTTCCAAGAGTATTTGCTTATAAAACCGAAAGTGATACTGAGGGAAACCCAAGTACCTCCCGTGGATTATTTAATTTACAAAGTTATAATTCAAGTGGTGGTAACACATACTATCCTACATCAATACCTTATGATGGAGTATTTGAATCTGGTAATTCTATTTATGGGGCAAGTAACACCCACCCTGATCAAACTTCAAATATTTTTGAATCATCTTCATTTCTTGGTATTGATACAGAGGATTTTCCAGCTAGTGTATGGAATCCCATACCATTTGCAACAGAAAATATCTTATCTATGGAATATCTAACTCAACAATTGCAAAATAACCGAACCCCAGGTTCAGATACGCAAAAACAATGGTTTAAACTTGGAGCTCCATTTTTTAAAGCCGATGACGAATTAATACTTGGACAATGGAATAATACCGAAGCCTCTAAGGGATATGAAACTCAAGACTTCATCGTTGATTGTGTAGGTTCATCCTCAGAAAATGCTCCATTATACTATGACAATGAATCTAATGAATATGTTTATACTTCTTATCCATTAAAAGTTTCATTAAAGGTGTTATTAGAAAAAGACCAAAGCTTTAATAATGAATTAGATCCTACTTCATATAATTTTAATATAGTTGATTTACTCTACTTAGGAGGATCTGAAACCGATGACTCAGAGGGTGGAGCAGGTACGAGATTTCAAGATACGGATTTTTATGGAGAACAAATATCCGGTTCGGTCAACTATGCTAGTCATCATTATAGATATAAAGTTATACAATGGGGTGATGAAAAAACACTATTAACAGATGACCAAATTGAAAGTACATACTTTTTTAACATATATAATCAAGAAGGTTATCCCAATAAAAATGATTATTCTTTTAAAAAATTAAGTATAGATCAATTTTATGATTTTAAACCAATTGAAGAAATAAATACTCATGTATACAATACTCCTGGCGTAAAAAGTATAAAAATTATAATCAGCAGAATAACCAAAGATGGTGCTTTAATTTTACAAACGTATTTAGTAAATAAAAATATTGTAATAAATGATGGTTTATTATTAAGTCAAGACTTCTCAGTATTCGGTGGAACTGATTTTAACTTTTTACCATTAAAAACAAAAGATATAGAAGAAGAAGAAAGACCACTTGAAGCAATCATAGGTGGATTAGATGAAAATTCCAAATATAATAATTCAGTAGAGAAAATAAAAAAAGATGATAACTTTATTCAAGATGATTATTTAGAAAGAGTATCCAGTAGAGAGTTTATTAATAATTTTAATAAAAAACTTTATGGTGAAACACCAGGTCAATTGGATTTATCCACAACTCGTATGTATAAAAAACCACTTGATATTTATGATTTTATTAATGCTGATAAATTAGAATGGATAACATCAGGTTCTGGTACTTTACCAATCAATAGTTCTGCTACCGACATATTTATAAGTAATAATGATTGTATTGTTGATTTAAATCCACAAGATATAGAGTATTTATCAATACAAAACAAAACAGGAACTGCAGATAAGGCAATTCTAATAGGGGATTATAAAGTAAATCAACCTAAAAATGGTAGAGTTCAAAGGCAAGGAGTAATGCAAACTCCATTGTTAGAACAGAATACAGATAAACAGGCATTTTAATGGAAATATTAAAACAATATAACGAAGATACACTAGAATTAATATCGGATGGTCAATCATACTTACTTCCGGATTTTGAGTCTAATATTCATATAATTAAACTATCTGTGTTTTCTGATGTAGGTTCTTTTTTAGAAAATGACGATTTAGAACAAGATTTAGATTTTTATATATCGAATGGGCAAATATTTTTAAAACCAAATGAGTACTTAGATAGAACTGGTTTTTCTGAAAACAATTATAATTTACAATTTGATTTTATTACTAGATTTACCACCGACATGGATGATTTTTATATTTCAGAAATATCACCAAGTAGAAAAGAAATAAGATTATCTTTAGAGTCAACTAGTACAATTTTAGACGGAATAAAAGATGAAGTATTGCAATTCCTAAATGAAGATACGGACGCTTATAATTTCAATTCCTTTTTAGAATTAAGTCAAGGTAGATTAATTCCAATTAATGGTTATGCTTTTGATAACATAACTAATAAAAAACGAACTTTAATATTAAAATTAAATCAACCACTACCAAATAATATTTCTACTTTAA
>Ga0209756_1004523_pt1 | contig 10785 bp, 3 predicted proteins | sample ETNvirenome_6_85_FD_184071 | JGI IMG/M metagenome (GOLD analysis project Ga0209756, IMG submission 184071) | Marine viral communities from the Pacific Ocean - ETNP_6_85 (SPAdes) (version 3) | ecosystem: Environmental > Aquatic > Marine > Oceanic | place: Pacific Ocean | collected 2013-06-19
TTGAAACAAAAGTCGACCCTTTGCGCAAAATGGGCATATAATCTTGATCTGGTGCTTGTGAGCCAGCTTCTGCAGGCACTGTAAGATAAAAATTACAAACGCCGAACGAAGATGGATAAGGCCTATATCTATATCCCATCTGTCTACTTAATTTTAATACGTTATCATATTCAATTGCGGTATCCAAAAAGGATTCGTTTGCCTGGTAATCAGTGTAAAACGATAGCATATCTCCAACATAGGCAACAGTATCCAACATCATGGCGCCAAATGAGGCTTCCGTGAAGTCTCTATAAGTGTCTGGATAATATCTTTTAACGTAAGATTCCAAATCAGCCCGAATTGACTGAAAATCTCTATTCGTATAATTTATTGCTGGTTTTTTTGTTGCCATGTTTTTAACAAATCCTCTCTATAACTAAGTAGATAATTTAATTTTTAAAAGTAATAGTGAGTGAATCACTTATACCCGCATTTGGGACCGTATATATTAATTGTAATCCTAATGAATTTGTTGGATTTTGTTCTCCCGGTATATCTTGAAGATGTATTGATTTTATTTCTATTATTTTTGCATAAGGAACATACTTTTTAAGCTGCGATGTGATTCTGCTTTTAAGAGATTGAAAAATTTGAACCTCCGTATTAAACAAATAATTGCGCAACCCAACTCCAAAATCTGGGTTCATCACCCTTTCTCCCGGTACCGTCAAAACAACCATTTTAATATTCTGCTTAATGACCTCTCCGAGTGTTTTGCTCATCTTATAATAGCCATCAATGGCGTCATACTGCAGAGGTAATTTTGGAGCGAAGCCGAATCCCATTTTGTTCTCCTTTTATCTAATTAGAATTTAAAACATATTTTCATTATAAAATGTGTACCCAACTCAATATAATTCTATGACTCTTCAGGCCCTTCTTCCGTTTGGTCGCTGCACTCTTCCGCTAACGCTTCTTTATTCTTCTTTCCGCTGTCCTCACTCCAGTCCATAGAAAGCGCTTTGGCAATTGCGCCAACTGGAGTTAATGGACCAGGCATAAACCAAGGAGTTTTCCAAGTTGGGTCGATGGTGTTTGCAGCCATTTGAACCACTAACATGAAAAATTGTTCAGCGATATCTCCTGGTGACGGGGAACTAGAATTGATCTTTTCTTCTGGGTCGGTTTCCTTTAGTGCCTCATTGACATACGAATAATCTCCATCTACCGTTTTTAACAGTTGCGCGATAAAAGAATTAATTAGCGCTTTTGTTGGAGAAAACAAGTTAATCAATGAAGGATAAGCGCTTTCCATAGAATATCGATACATCATAGCTGTGGTGAAAACGCTTTCTTTAATTGGCAGTATTTCATTAAGTATTTCATTTTCCTCTTCGGCGTCTTTTACTTTTTTCATTAACTCAAGCTTTAATCTGTCCAAAACTTCTTTTCTTATTGGGTTTTCCATCTCGGTGTCATCACCGGTTCTTTGGTTGTTTTCGAGGGCGGTTTGAATTAGTCTACATGCAGACCACAAAGTTGGTTTATTAAAATTTTCACCAGAAATATCAGATACGTAAAAATACTGTGTAAACGTCCCATCGTCGATTTTGGACTCATCAAGTATTATGGGTGTGTACATGTTTCTATAGAATGTGGCCCAGGCGCCCACGCCAGAGAGTATGCCGCGGCAAAAATTGTATTTATATCCGTGGCCAGGATCTTCAATGGTGCCATGGCCAAGCGTGGCGATTCCTTTCATGATTGTATGCCATGGGCTATCTGGTACGCCATCTGAATATTTTCCGCTCTGCTGTATGTTTTGCGCACTTATGATTGCCTTACTAGTGGCATCACCTGGGAAGGTTTGGCCAGATTCTTCTCCTGCATATTTACCCCACATATCTGACCAGTAATTTAGTAGATCGTATTCAACTGTTTCCATTGGCAAGCATAACCACTTTCTAGTATCTGGTTCGTTTTCGCTTGAGGCAACGGCGGGTTCGGACAATAAAAATATTTTATCCAAATTATAGGCTCTATCAGTGGGATTATCTTTTGTGTCCAACAGTGAATCGACAAGATTTTTAATATATTCATTTGTTAGAGCAGTTTCGCCAGGATCTTCAAAAGGTATTACTAAATTTAGCCTCATGCCAAGAGACATGTCGAACCACCTGTCGTATCGAGATTCTATAATTACTGACTTAAGCCAATTATAAAAAGAACAAATTGCGGGCGCATTTTTTGACACAGAAGCATTAATTAATTTGGTAATCATCTCCTGAGTGTAGAGGCCAGCTTCGGGCGTCAGATCGGGCGCCGTTATGTTTGCGCCATGCTTAATCATAAAATCTTGTATTGTTAGCATAAACTCTGCATTTTCGTCATTTTTCACTTGATTAAAAAATTTCGACCCAGTATAAAAGCCCGTGATTAATGGCTTGACGCCTTCTTCTTTCTTCGCTTCAATCTCTTCCTCTGTCATCTCTTTCCACTTTGAAGGATTGCCTATCGCATGTGTGTTCCCAATCCCAAACACTGAATTTTTAGCATTTGCATAAAGATCAATAATTGAAGGCATTGCAGAGTTAAAACTTCCATGTACATTGGCCTTTATCGTCCATGCAGGGTTGTTCCACTTGCTATGCGCGTGGCCACCAATTGCGTAAGCTTTATTAAATGTATTAAGATTGATAACGCCCCTGTTAAGGAAATGAATCTTTGCAGCGGGTACAACTCCATTAGGATAGTGTTGCCAATAATAAAATGCGTCCGTCCATCCGTTTTTGCCTGCCGTGAAATCGAAGCCCTTGTTATATTTGGTTGAGCCATATCTATTGGCTCCATAGTTGCCAACAGATATATGTTTTTGCCTAAAAGAACTCACAATACTACCAAAAATTGATCTATGGTCAACGTCAACAGTGCTTTGAGCCTTGAGCCCATATTTAGACGAAACATTCGGATCCGTTTGTATGTTCCATGGCTGACCGTTTTCATCAAGCGGAGAAAAGAATAATTCAAAAAATTCCCAAAAAGTTGATTTGCTCCCATCAGAGCGCTCAAACACAAGTACTTTATGTAACTGCTCTTCAGAATCTATTTTATCTACCAATGAACGCAAAAAACTATGCGCATTTTCAACCAATGCGCTGTCTTTAGGGTGGAATGCGGATCCAGCTCCACGCGGCCAGCTAGTTCTTGGGTTAACTCCGGTGTCTGCCGAGGTGTATGGACCATAAAACACATCTTTCTGCAAAGCTTGGCTATTGTCCTTATTAAATATTTTTCCCTTCAGTATTCCTGCCCCGGCGTCTTCAACCATAGTGTCATCATCCGAACGATGAGTTGCGTTTTCCCAATCCTGTACTGCACCCTTGAATTTTCGCCAAAAAAGCTTAAAAAAGGCCTGCTGTGTTTTGCTGAGGTCTGATGTCACCACCATGGTGATTTTTTCATCGGGATTATCTGGATCCATCTTTTGGGCTGTTTGCGCTTCGAAAAGCTCCCCTTCCTCAAACATGCTCATCGGATCGCCAATTGCCAATGTTGAATTCACCCTAATATATGGCTCGAAATATAGGCCGCCGCCAGTATTAAGTGGAAGCACTTTATGAGCTTGTTCCCCAATTGGGGGATCATGATTTAAAGCGTCAAAGTTAAGCCCGACCAATTCAAATGAAGGCAGCTTTCCAGCTTCGAGAGCGTAAGAGCTTGCATTTATAGTTCCGCCTGCAGTATACTTTCTGGTTGGATATCTTGAATCCATCATCATCTCATTTCGAATACCGTATTGTAAATATTTATTTTTTCCAAAATAAGCTTCAGACTTTGACGGATCCATGTCATCCAGAGATACATACATGTTTTTCCATTTCGGATTAACATGCTCCCTTATTCTAGTATCAAAAAGCTTGTCAATTTCAACAGCACATTCAACAATGAGGATATCTAAACTCTCTTTCGGTGTTTTAGTTCTTATTTTTTCTGCTTTTTCACTTTCTGATAAGCCTTCTAGTTCACTCTCATCCATCAATTGAGTGCGACCATTGATTAATTTAGCAGAATATTTTAAAAGATCATCAAATCCAGTTGATAAAACACTTTCAACAGAAGACCTAACGCTATCTACTACAATAGCCATATATGATGGATTTTCAATAATATCATGTATCTTTGCAAAAGAATACAAGAAAAGACCTTTAAGTAGTTCTTCCACGACAGAAACTTTTATTAAAGTTTTGTATAACCCAAGCAAATTTGCAATTTGTAGAGCGTCCGGTTTAGCAAACATGCTAGTGACACACTCTAAAGCCTTTCTCATATCATCTATATCTCGCTTGAGGCCTTCCGGGTCTAAAAGGGGTGTAATGTCAGTTTCAGCACACTTGCTTTTAGCTTCTTGGTTTGTAAGTGGCATAGAGTTAAAGTTTTTGGATAGAAAAAATTCATTTTGTGTTGTGTTGTTCCAGATTGTTTCAAGTATTAGATTTGTAGCAATAGGAAATAAACTATCCAAAAGCTCTTTGGGATCCCATTCACCGATTTTTTGATTAATAGTTTTACTATAATAATCAGTCGAGGCGCCGGTCCAATATTTAAAAAGTTGCCAGGCAGTAGACTCAAAATCAAAATCCTTCATGGGTTCATCACCAGGGGGAAACACATATCCTCTCACTCCAGCATTGTAGGAAATAAATTTAATTTGTGAAGGGCCAACATTGTCGCCCCTAAAATCTATAGCGTCTAAAGAAAAATTAATAATTAAAAATAATTCAACTGAACTGTTTGCCAACACATATTTAAAAATAGCTGTCCTGTTTTCTGGGTCAAAGCTTTGTAATTGGCCAAATGCATTTGTATCGTCTGTTGCGGACAACAAGGTGTCACGAAACTTTTTAGCAACAATTTTATTAGGAATATCGTCATATTCAGGGCTAGCCCCAAGAAACGATAAAGTTTTACCAAATGCTTCTCCATATTTTTCAGATACAGCTGTGGGATCTTCAAGCTTTGCTGGAAGGTTGTTGATCATCTCATTGATTATAGACATGCTTCCAATTTCATTTAATGTTGGCTTATAGACAGATAAATTATTGTTAAACACCTCATCAATTATTTTATACGTATGATCGTTTAACCTTTCGTACATAAAAAGTTGCGATGGGTGAGTTTGACTATCCATTAATGGTTTCATGCCAACTTGATTTGGTGCGCACGGGCCGCAAAACAAAGGAGGATATTGATTTTTCATCATTTCTGGATCTAGAAGTGGAAATATCTTTTCGATGTCATTTAATAGCTGTTCTGTATCTCCTTCTGCCAACTTTTGAATATCACCTGGATCTATAGTTTTTTCTAATTCATCTAAGCCTCCAGGCTCACAAAATGAAGAAAACTGTTTTAAAATAGCATCATACTGTTCTATAACGTCGTCATATATATTTGGATCAATTAACGTGCCAATATCATGTAGAAAATCGTGCATTTGGCCGGGGGAAATAAATCCCTTGCTAAGGTCATAAGTCTTGCCGTCAATATCATATATTTGAGTTGAATATGTTGGGTCATAGCCGACGAGCGCACCAATTTCCGCCAAAGAAGCGCCAGGAAATTGTTCATGTAAATAATCTTTGGCGTCCTGGGGCAGAAAGATCTTGGCACAATTTGAATATTGTTGGTCATAAGAACTATCACCGCAGTCGGTCGTAAATAATCTCTTCATTTCTCTTACAGAGAACGCGTCACCTATTTTGCCAAATCCATCTATCATATTCTGAATGTCGACGTTAAAAAAATGTTTTGCTGAAAGGTCTCCAAACTTATCCCAAATTTGTTGCTCGCCTTTGTCCTTGTAAATCTGCGAGTTCATTAACCAATCAGCAGGGCTAGTTACATTGAATGCGTTTCCTTGGGAGTTGCACAGATCTGCGGTTAAACTGCCGAGTATTTCATCTTTAACATACTTTATAACAATCATGACGGCCGCATAAACAAGAGACATGGCCATGTCTTGAAGGCCTTTGGCGAGCGCCTTTCCTAGATCAGCCATCATATTTCCAGAGGCTAAAAATTGTTTAATCGGATCAAGCATCCTATCTAGAGCTAACGTTGCTTCTCTTTCTAAGTTATATGCTTTTTTGTTTGAAGCTGATAACATACCATCCACCACATCTTCTGCGACTTCTTTGGCCATCTCCATCATCTCCATCATCGGACCATATAATTCTAATATACAATCACATATTGCATCATCGGCGGCTTGATCTGCCCAGGCAGCTAATTCGTCGTTAAAGTCATCAGGAGATCGTCCCAGCATTTTTTGCATATGCGGATCCGCACAATACATAGCGGTCATTTGGGCTAGCGCTTCGGCCTGCTCAAACTCTCCTGCGCCAGCGCTGCTAGGGAACTTATCTGGATATCGCGAAGACGCTATTTTATAAACTTCCCCAGTTCGACCTGTAACCATTTCTTCTAATTTTGCAATTGCCAATTCGCCTTCAGTGCCAAGATTTCGAAGACAAGGATAAAGCATCATCCTTATCTCTGCTATTGGGATAGTTTTTAATATTATTTTACATAAATGTCGCTTTAAATCTTGTGGCAAAAGACATTTAAATATAAGTTTAGCTGCAACCTTTATAAGTTCAGATATTGGTATTTTATTCAACAATTTGTCATATAGAGATGTTAAAGACTTCATTTCGTCAACGAGGGACTTCATCATTCCATCATCACCCTGATACATATAGGAGACGTTTGACACACCAGAAATTAAATTTTTAACATCCGGGCTCATTATCTGTAGTGGGTCTTTAACATACTTGCCAGTAAACAACAAATCTTTATAAAATGGATTGTTTATTTCATCCATCACGGCCATTGTTGTCATCCAGCCCCTTTCAAAGTCGGACGTTTCTCCACCGCCGACATAATTTGTTGCTGGTGGTGGATAAACATATGTATTTACAAAGCTCATATATGATTGCTCGGTACCAAACAGATCTTTAGACGGGTTATCTAGACCCTTAAGAAATTTTGAATATCTTCTGTTAATGTCTGGTAACTTATGAATAAAATTATTAATTGTATTGTTGGTGAAAGGGCCAACGCCCTTTAAGCTTTCCAAGCCTTCTCTAAGAGTGTAGGCATTCATGTTAACGTCTTCTTCGCACAGACAATCGGCAACCTCGCTAAAAGCTATATATTGAAGTGTGTAGTCTTTTGTAAATCCAAATTGTAGGGCGCCGTTGGTGTCTTTTAGGTTGTCTAAGCTATCTTTTCCATTCGTACGCATCAATCCATCCAACTTATCATAAATTTGCGCAACAGTTCCAACAATGCACGAAGCATTAAAAGATGTCTCTATACCATTTTTACTCCAAGCTAGCTTCATTTGTGCATCGAAGTGGAGCAAAATAGTCCTTAAATTGTCCAAATAATTTTTTAAATCTTTAACCAATATTAGCACTTCTCTATTGGTGATGCTATAATCTATGTTCGGATCCGTCTTGGGCGGCAATGAATCTACCCAATCCCTATCGAACAAAACTTTAATCCACAAATTCTGATAATCTGGTTTTCTTGGTACAATATGCCAAGATTGTGTTATTGTTACCATATCTGGTTGATTAGTTTTCTGATTGTTGGCCCTTGGGACCATTTTATCGGACGGGATTATTCCAAACTGAGCATGCCAATCTTCAATTTGTTGATCCGACATGGCCTTAGCTAAGTCTTTTTGTAATTTTTTAAGCGCAAGTTTTTTACATAACCAATTGAAAGGTGGAGTTGCGCCTGGATCTAATGTGGTACCAGCCGGCGGCTCAGCCAATAAAGTACCTGCTTCTTGTGGAGAACCAATTTTATAAAGATGGACTCCACCAACAGTGGCAGATTTATAACCTACCAAATGGGCATTTTGATTCATATTTTCAAACACCAAAGGAACTACATAATATTTTCTATCATCTGATAAGTGTGCTTTTTCTCTCTGCCACCAAAATTGTTTATTCCCCATGTTTTTATAATCATAATCTCTATTAGTGTCAGCAGAAGAAACTGATGGGCCTAAACCATAAAGTCTTTTTAAGTTGCTTATTTGAACTGGCCAGCTTTCTGTGGCCCACGGGACGATCTTTTCGTGCGCCTGTAGTGTAAAATCGTAAAGGCTTGGGTCGTATACGGCTGTTGGTGCCTTTTTACCTGCCGGATCATACTCCTTTGATGTGCGCACAATACCACGCTCGGGCGTATCTATTAGCTTAAGCCATATTTTTTTGATTTCTTTATCTAGTTTAGACTTTGGAATAAAATTATCAGATGCATTTTGCCCTTGCTTCTTGTCTGATGTTTCACCTTTGTTAGATTTTTTTGCCATTGAGAAACCTCTTTTTAGCTTGTATATACTTGTCTACTGTTAATGAAGTTAGAGCTAAATCTTTTTAACCTTTGGGTTTTTAAGCCAGAATTTCGCATAACATGCATCATCATATCTTTTTTGCAGGACAATGCGTTAACCAACGCATCAAACCCGCCGACAGCACAATCGAAAGATACTAGCGTTTGGCCACCGCAAAGCGCTGTAGGACTTCCGGCGCCGAGCGTACCAACACTCATTCCAACCGGGGAAGGATGTTGATGGCTCATCAGCACAGTATTAAATTTATGCTGAAACATCAAAAAATTATCTACTATAGATCCCAATTCGTTAATATTATCAACGATATCGTCCAAAGCTGCTAATAGATTATTTCCTTTTGGTATCGGATGCATGGCGCGCTCTCCAACATTTCCACCGGCAATTAAATTAATAAAAGGAACAGATCTAATATCTTTCTTTTTTGAATTTTTAACATCAACTCCGGAGCAAATTTTTACGCCTTCTCGACCCTCAATGCGTACATGATCCGCCTTCATAACCACTGCAGATTTTCCTTTTATATTTCCAATATTTCCATCTGGTAGGCCAAACATATCATCAACGTCACACATTGCAGAAACATAAATGCGGGCGGCATCTTTTTTTGCGCTTGGGTTAACTGGATATTTAGGCACCTTTCCTCCTGCTGTGTGGTGAGACGCCAAACCTGCATATATGTCTACGGCTGAACAGCCAAAGGCGCCTTGACCGCCGTAACCCCCACCATATACATACTCTTCTCCAGAGGGCGTACTTCTCTCATTCATTCGATCTGGACCTACGCGTATGCCGGATCCATAAACGCCATCTAGATGAGCTTCTCCAAATGATGGTTTTTTTAATTTAGGCACATTGTGATAATTTGGATCACCATCGACGCCCTGATAATATAATATATCTTCTTTGTTTAAATTTAAATCTTTTGTTGAATCAATTAATCTTCTATCTCTTAAAGGTCCAGATAAACTCATTTATATTCCCCTCAAACAACTTCATTCTAGTTGTTGTGCACTTGTTACGTTGCCGGTACCGCTGATTTTGACAAATTAACAGTCCCATCTCCACTATCAACTTGCGCCTGCCAATCCAAAGGAGAATTGGGATTTGGTCCGGTATATTCACACTTATTTTTCTTTAGACGCTTTTGTGCAAACTTTGGCCAATTAAGCTGATGTGACCCTAGGCGCCGACCGAGCCTAACATGATAATGATGTTGGTGGCTTTTATACATTACAAAAAATTTTGTAACTTTCTTCTTTGTTTTTCCATTAAAGCCAGTGAACAACTTAGTTAGCGCTGAGTGTGGAGCGCCTATAAAATTCTCATCATATTTACCAGATATTAATTCATCACATCTTTTTGTTATGTATGGGCCGAATCTAGATCCCTGGTCATCATCGACGCCCAAAAACATCACAGACTTTTCCATCCCAGGCTGAGCCATTGTTAAAAGCGCCAAAGCGATTGTTTTATCATAGTTTAAGACGCCTCTGCCCTTATCCTTTTCTGGAGATTCATAAAGTGTCTGTAGTCCAAAATGAAACTTAGCGGAGGGTTTTGAGCGCTTATAATCGATTGGTAATGATAGGTCAAAACCAATTCCCTCTCTATGTGATCCGTGGCCCTTGACCATATCAATGCCGTTGGCCCATTTTGGAGATATGTCCCTAATAACCCATTGCACCTGTTTTTTTCCCTGTTTGTCGATGTATTTGCCTGAATCCATATGAGTCCATAGTGGATCCTCTAAAACTTTTTTAATAAACTCCCCAACAATTCCTTGGCCCCAATAATATTTTCTTGAGGCGCGCATGATTGCAGCAATCTTAAGGCCTTTATTAAAGTCTGTGGTGGGCCCATAATCTATTAAGCCTAAAGGATTTGGGCCGCAATCTACAACACCTTTTGGAATAGAAGAATGCTTACCTGTTCTTCCTGCCGACAATTCTGTCCTACATTTTCGTTCACAACCCTTTTGTGCTATAGGCTTGGTGGTTTTTGCGGTCTGCTTTTTTAAATCGCCCTTGGCACACTTTACATTTGGCGCCTCAAGATCAAATGATTCCGGCAACTTATCACCCTTAAAGTTGTAAGCATGACCATCCTTATCATAAGCAACGGGAATGTCAGCTGGCTTTATTGTTGTAGCTACATCGGTGGCCTTAATCGGTGAAAAATTTGGTGTTGCGTTGGCCTTTTCAGCCGGGAGCAATGACTTAGCATCGAACTTTTTATTTCGCACTGCAGCGTGGCCACCAACATTCTCCAAATAAAGGCCCTCAAGTTTAGATAATTTTAATTCTTTGCCGTTATCTTTAAGTTCCTTACAACCATTAAAACCTGAATTCGGGCATGAAACGGAAGATTTAAATTTA
>Ga0209756_1004531_pt1 | contig 10775 bp, 13 predicted proteins | sample ETNvirenome_6_85_FD_184071 | JGI IMG/M metagenome (GOLD analysis project Ga0209756, IMG submission 184071) | Marine viral communities from the Pacific Ocean - ETNP_6_85 (SPAdes) (version 3) | ecosystem: Environmental > Aquatic > Marine > Oceanic | place: Pacific Ocean | collected 2013-06-19
TTATAAGGACGCGTAATCGTTATTGTTGGTGATGCACCATTCATATCCCAAATTCCGCCTCCAACAACTTTACAATTGAAAGTAGTGTCTCCCGTTATATTGATATTCTGAGTTCCACCTCTCCAATCATCTGTTATAGTCCAATCGCCATTACCAATATTATGAGTACAACTTCCAGTATTCGCTCCCGATAAAATAACGGTACTATCGCCCCAATTAATAATACCACCCATATAAATATAAGTTAGCGCATTTGCATCAATTGTTACATCATAATCGTTAGTAGTAATAGTACTAGCGTTACCACCAAAATGAGGAGCTACCGAGCTATCTAAAACCATAGCAGAAACTAAATTAATTGTTCCTGCATAAGTGTCGTCTACATTTATACCATCAACGGCTGCACCGATATTCCAATCACAAATTTGGTTACTATAAGTAGAAGAAAACACGGGACGGTTTGAAGAGTCAGGAGCGTTATTGCTCCAGTTAGCGTTGTTACTAGCATCGCCACGACTTCCTACTCTAATCCAGTTGGTATCCGCCATCTAATTAAATCCTCCTTACAAAGCGTAAAGTTCAGCGGTCGCGCCCGAAGCCGCGTTCGCTGATGTAGAGGCAGTTAGAGCGACATATCGGTAAACATTGTTGAACGGAATATGTTTAGTACCTTTGGATGCAATAGTAATAGTTGACCCAACCACATCCCACTCTGTAGAACCCGATGCTGGTATTGTCAAATCAGATGCACCCGATGCATAAGCACTATACATTCTCACATCAATTGATTCAGCGTCAGCTCCTGTGGTATCTGCATTATAAACAAACCACGAACCTGTCTTCCCATTCAGAGTTTGTTTCTGAATTAACACAGTTTCCGTAGTTGTTATATCTGCACTACCTGTTGCTGTCACCAAATTTGATGTTACACTACCACCAGCTACTGTTGCAACCCTAAGGGCTGTACCTTCTGATGTATTTACGAATTTATCGTACTCTCTGCCTGATACGTTGTCACGAAGCGCCATATAAATCACCTCATCTTTTAATTGATTAAATTTGTATTTAAAGATTGCGCTTACTCTATGACAACCCAAACGCCCGCAGCAATCGTTAAAAAGGTCTTATTAGCGCCACGATAACTAGCTATCGCAACTGAACCACTAGCCGAATTACTAGCACCTTCATAGACAACATCTCCCCCTTGTGCCGCTACAGCTAAAGCCTGTTCTGGGTCAGCATCAACTGGTTGTGATATTGTTATTTTCATACCTACTTCAGTAGAACCATCGGGTAGGGTAACAGGAATTGCGGAAGGAAGGGCGCCTGGCGTTACTGGTTTTACAATGTAATAATTTGCACTGGTAGTTATTACAGCAGCGGTGAAACCTCCGTGTACACTATACGTGTATGTAGATTCTTCTACTCCATATTGAAATGCTGTACCGCTGATCGTGCCTATTGTACCATTCTCTATAAGTGTGACGGATGAGCCCAAACTGAAGTCGCCCGCAACATCTAATGTAGCCGTGGGTATTTCTATGCCTATGCCTACATTTGTGCCATCCCACACGAAATCAGCAGAGCCACCAAAAGAACCCCCATCATTAAATTGAACATAAGTATCAGAACCGCCCGGTGAAGTTGAACCTCCTCCTGCATCTATCTGTGTTGTATCCCAATAAAGATTTGTTCCTGAAGCCCATAGATAATTTGCTCCGGGTGTTGATGTGACATCTTGAGCAGATGGCAATCGTACAGAACCACTGACTAAAGCAGTTCCAGAAATATAAAGCTGGGGATTACCAGCCCCAAATGGTGATGATGAAGAAGAAGCCATATATTGTGAATCGCTCATATTCCCAAGGTATAATGTACCCGAAGAATTAAATTCAGCAAAGTTATTACTGTAGTCTCCATATACGGGATAATGTACAAACCCAGGCCTATCTGCAGTTCCAACAACTAAAAGAGCAGCCGTAAGAGGGCCATCATTACCAGCATCTTGTGATATCTGTGTGCCTCCCGATGAAGCTATTGATATAGTATCTGATGAATCTAAGTGTATATCTGCTGTACCTGTCGTTTCTATTTCAATTCTATCACTCGTTAATTTAATACTAGCTCGGTGAGTGGCATCATCTTGAAGGAAAATAGAATTACCATCTAAAATCAAATCGGAACTACTACTAATAGATAAATCCCCACTTACTTCTCTTATTTTTCCAAGGTCAGAGCCGTCAGCTTGCTTTTTAAATGATATCAAAGGATGGTTATTGTTAGATCTAAAAGTAACGGGGTCAAAAAATTGGAGATACCCATCAGTGATTTCATTAGTTAATCTTGCATTGCTTCCTGTTTTTTCTATTTTAAGGAAATTATCCGTTCCTGATGCAAAATAAAAAATAGAATTATCTGCTGCACTCCTAAATTTTAAATGACTACTCGAAGATATCGAATAATCAGGAGCATCAAATCGTAGCTTTCCTCCAACCCAGACTTCATCTGTACTGTAATCATAAACTAAATGTTCATTAGTAGGACTAGCTATATCACCTCCATCTGTTCTTGTTCCCCACGAAAATCTATTACCACTTGCTACTATATAGGGATTATTACTAGTTCCATTAGCTGGGAAAAATCTTAATTTAACACTGCCACTACTTCCATCACTTATTGGCGAATATAAATTTGCAGCAATATCTCCAGCTCCTGTTGGTCTAAAAGTAGAATTACCATTTACATTAAGTGAACCACTTAAAAAAATACCTACACTAGCTACAGTAGGATAAATTTCGAAGTCAGCATCAGTTAATCTAAGATTACTTCCGGTATAAAGTAAAGTGGGTATACCCCCAAAAGAACCTCCGTCATTATACTGTATTTGTGTATCGGCACCGCCGGGGCCGCCTCCGCCCGCTTCTGGTGTGTTTGTCCACTTTCCAGTTCCTGAATCATAAGTTATAACTTCATTGTCCGATAGGGAAGAAATAGAAACATCGCTTAAATTTCCTAACGCCGTTGCTTGTTGTACAGATTTTTTGCTGTACCCCATCATTCTTTTACTTAGAGGCATAAAAATTCCCGTGCAGAGCTTACGCTCACACTTGCACTCGGGGGTTTTTGGGTAGAACCCCCTTAAACTACTTTGCAATCAATCTACAAATTGATAACGACTACGCCAACTTCGGGGCGGATAATCTTCAAGCCGTATCTCATCGATAGATAAGAACCAACGATACCAAATCCGGGATTCGCTTCCTCTACAGTCAGAGGGCGCCTTTCCACATAGGTCATTGGCTTCACAGCCGTATCGAAGATACCGAACCTACTTTCGGGTATCCAAGCATTTGTAAAGATTTTTAGTCCAAACAAACTACCAACAAATCCAGTACCCATCGTGGTCCTGAAAGGGTCAGTCTCTTCAACTACGTGCTGTCCACCAGTTTGTGCTGAAACCGCTGCCGTAAAGTCTGCCAAGTCTAGTAAAGACTTGTAGTGGGCAGGGGAAATCACAATGGTATCTGCGTTGTAGCCGTGTGCTCCAATCAGTTCAATCGCATTCGTAATATCCGAAAGCGAAACAATTCCTGAAGTACTAGCTGCGGCCACATAATGGGCCGCTTCCAACGTAGTATCGTCTTGGTTTGCATATGCATATAGGCGGCCCGTACCAACAGTACCACCACTTCCAATAAATCCGCCATATATATTAGCGGAAAAATCTGTGATAGTACCAGTTCCTGGTCCTTCACCGGTTGTTGCAGCAATACTTGTCGTACCACTGATACCAGTTCCTAGTGTTGCATTCGTAAGACCAAACAACGCATTTACTACGTGGTTGGTCAAATGTCTGTCTACACTTCTGCGTGCCTCATTAAGGGCCATCTCGACTTCATTAAATCGAGAGTCTTCTATCATCCTACGGGTTACACCGACTGCAAGACCCCATTCATTAACACTAACACGCTCGGAGCGCATCTTGGTGTGTTGATATTTGGGTGTACTTCCCTCATCGATCTGTTCCATCGCCATACTTGGGAGAGCAAATGTAATATCTATATCTCCACCAGTATCGGTCGTCATAGGTTCTGCGAACATTCGAAGAGCCTCTAAATCTGTTACTTTATAATCAATGAGTGCATCTTTGTAGTCGATAAGTACACGTTCACCGGTACCACCGGTTGCTGCATACGAACCCTCATTGACCGTCGTTAAAAGACCGGGCTGTTCTGTTACTCCTGTTATTGCCATATTTCATCACCTCAAAGTAAAAGTACCTTTGCTAATCTTGGATCGCCAGTGCCAGCTTCTAAAGCTAACGCCGTTGGTCTGCCTTGACCTGCGTCGTGTAGAGTCCACGGTTGGAAATCTCCTAATCCTGACAGTTCAAGTTCTGCACCAGTCACTACTGTTCCACTAACGCTAGCGTTAAGTATCACACCACGACCGGAAATTACATTGCACATATTGCCTGAAGTAGTAGCCGTTAAGGATACACCGAGAGCCATAGTGCCACTTGCTGCGGCTGCTACGGAATCGACTTCACCATCAGTTGTTGCCATAATAACTGGCTCCCCTGCTGCAATTGTTGAACCTGCTGTGAAAGGTAGGATACGGGCGGGTGCTCCGCCATCATTTACTAATATTTCTGTTGCCATATTTAATCACCTTTTAAGCTTTTTTCCAATTTTTATTGAGGGTTATTTTCCCTCCTGTATTGAGAGCGAACATTCGCTCTACTTCAGCCTCTGCGTTAACAGGGGCGTCACTGTCTTCGTGTGCTACACCTTTTCCGAATGACCGTTCTGTGTCTTCCGGTACAGGTATACTTCCGATTGCCTCACTAAATCCAACGAGTTTATTTTCTTCCCAAGCAGCGAGTTCCGTTAAACGGGCTTCGCGGCTATCTTCCTCAAGGGTTTTAAGAAGCAGTTCTTTATCGATAATCGTATTCACGACATCATTTTTGCGAGCTTCGGCGTCGGCCTTTGCCCTCTCTGCTTCAGCTTGTTCAAAGGTAGTAATGGTAGCTGATGCGCTATCATACTGCTTCTGCAACTCTGTGTGAGCAGTCTGAAGTTCTTCTAACTGTCCTCTTAGGGAAGCAAACTCTCGTTCCGTTATTACCTCGGCTTCGGTTTTTGAGTCGTTTTCTGCCATATTTTCATCCTCTTTATGTTGTATCGTTTCGCTACTTTCACATTCACACGAGTCTCCGTGCGAACAAGAATCGCAACACGATTCCTTTTTCACATCTTCCTCGTGTACATCACATTTCATATCAATCGTGCATTCGTCGCAGACCGCCTTAGCCAGTTTATTGTCAATAAATGACACTTCCACTGGGCGGATGTTAGTAGCATAGGTGTCACCCATTACATCAATATCTTTGGAAAACCAATCGATACTGACATTCGTGACATCCCCATCCTTCATCTTCTGCATTGTTTCATAGGCTTTTTCATTATTGGAAAGTTGAGCCAACATTTTGATGGCAATCTTCCCATTTTCCATTTCTTTTATCTCGGGGTTTATTGCTTTCCCGATCAAATCATCAGGTGTTCGCTGATGATTAACGTAGATTGGTAGCTCGTTGAAAGCTTCTACAGTATCTTTAAGTATGTTAGATTCTATATAAACCTTTTGTTCTTTACCATCTTCAGTGTATTCGTGCAATCCTGAAGTAATAGCGAGGACAGGGAACTCCCACACTTCTAAACTGTCGTCGAAATTCTCAGGAAAAGTATCAGCAATAGCTTCTAATCCAAAATTAAGCGCAAAGCTTCTGCGTACATCGTTTTCGTTATATTGACTGAATTGATGAGGTGTATCATCATCATCCGCAAAACGCATCTGGCAGATATTCTGGCTCATTTGTTCGTGTTTTTCGAAACCCCGTTTCTTTAAGCGGGGTCCTACATCAATTAGACATCTTTCGTAGTTACTCATTTTTACGTCTCCCTGTGGCGTTAGCGCCAGGTTCAAAAGCACGGCGTGCTGTCTTTCGGACATCGCCTTTCTTTGTTGTGCCTCCCCTGTTTTCGGTGCGCTCTGTTTCTTCTTTCTTATCCTCATCTCTGCCACCCGATATATTTACTTCTTTTTCGGTAGCTTGCATTTCTACAACTCCCTGTGGGTCGAGTCCGCGCTCTTCCCTTACTTCTTCAGGTGCAAGTACACCTTCAGCCAAGTAAATCATATCAGTCTTCGCTTTGGTGAAGGCATCTTCCACATTCATTTGACGGAATGCGAAACGAACATCTTCACCCAATTGTGGCATCAATTGCGAATTGAAAGAAGCTTCAACAGCCTTTTGTAAATATTTTACAAAGGGTTCAAAAATTGGTCTAGCTTCAGCAGGGTTAGACCACATAGTAACCGGCACTTTAAGAGCCATATGGATTTTCATAGAAATATCATCAATATATTTACCATACTCAAAAGCGCGTCTTGTTCCTGTCATTTCTTTAATCTCAATATCATTACCGTGAATTATATCTTCTCCCGGCTCCAAACCATTAAAAGCACTGACAATCTCATTTATTTTATCTGGACCGTAAGGCATATCAGGTAATCCACAGCTTATATCATAACGGCTATTAGCATATTTATTAAGTGCAGCACCTACATCACGTTCTGCATAATCTTTTAAATCAACCAGATATTGAACTGTGTGAATATCTGAAAGGCCATATGCATAATCATCAAATGGGTTATTCTTCAATTCTATAATTTCTTCTTCTTCGAATCTAACATTTTCTGAATCAGCCCCTGTATCTTGGTAGTAATACATAATCTGGCCGTTCTCGTCTCTTTGAACATACATATTCTGTGATGACCGTAAAACCAAATTATCATCAGTCCACTCCAGATATCCAGTTCCAAAAATGCGAGCATTGCGTAACCAGCTGTAAATTGTCAGTTCGACATTAATATCATTAAAAAGTTTAGTAATGCGTTCTCTTTCTTCTTCGTTTTCTGTAACAATGTCATAACCGTCTTTTACTGCATAAATGCAGGGTAAATCGATAAGTGTTCGTATTAATGGGTCCGATAAATAAATATCCATATATCGGCGGTTATCCCCAATTTGGGGTTCGAAGTCTCTGCCGAATCTACTTTTATTCAACTTGATTCTTCTTATTATACCTTCTCCGAAACTTCGAGGGGCATCCTTCTTGTAAGGAGGATTACTCCCCGTTTGGGCAAATTCTCGCCTTTTGAAAGGCCAAAAATCTTTTAGAGCCATTACTACCTATATTTAAAGTGATAAAATGATATTTAAAGATTGCGCTACATACCTCTAGGCAAATTTTTCTTTCTTCCCATCCCTTTTGCTCCCATATGTGTGGTCGCAAAAGCCTGTGCTGGAGCCCCAGAACGGTACGGACCTCCCTTACTCAAAGTAATAGAAGTGAAAGAAGAATCTCCGGGTAACATAGATAGAGAAGCGTGGATACCCATAGCAGAGCTATCACAATAATCATCGTGTTTTCCAGAGGGTGCAGAAATCTTTTCTGTCTTGTTTGCTGCATCCATTACATATTCTATTTCGATATGTTCTCTATACCATTTCCATACTAGTTTAGCTTGTTCAGGGGGTAATCCGTCAGGATTGGGAATTCTCACCGCTCCCTTTTGAACGAAGGATACCATATCCCTGTATATTAAAGTTTTACTACCTTTAGGTCCCCCCGTAAAAACAAAAGGTAAAAAATGAATAGAGAGAGGAATACACTCTGCTCTTATTTCTGTCTCAAACGCCCCACCAATCCCCGTAGCATCCAAGATAACGCGAATAGCATTAAAGATTTTCGCCACTTCCATAATACGTCGGCGCTGGTATGGTATATCGTGACCGCCTGATTTAGGACCAATTTCTTCCAGATAGATAAGTCGTGTAATATTTCCGTCATCGGACTTCTCGGTACGCCATACACTGATAACAGTGCTATTAACAGATTTACCAATGTCAACAGCGACACAATTATTAGTGCCCACTTCTCCTCCGGCTGCAATGGCTTCGGGTGTGGTGAGCTCATAGTCATCGAAACAACCTCGAATTTGCTCTGTGGTAAATACATTAGAAACACTTTCTACAAATTCACACTCATATTCCGTCCGCCAGTATAAAGAGTCTTGGCCCCACTCCAGCATTTTAGTAAGCATCTCTTCCTCATCATACGGTGGACTATATGCATCTCCTTTTATAACCGCATCTTTCCAAGTATAATGTAAGCGTGTGAAAGAGTCAGCATAATTTTCGTCGTATAAATAGCGGTGCATATGGTTCTCTTTACTCTTAGGGGTTCCTAAGTTTATAAAGGGGGCTTTATTCGCTATAATACAAGGCTCAACATTGTCCACAAACAAAGTGTCCGCGATAAGTGGACTCTCATCTACAATTAAAAAAGTCGGGTGCTGCCCGCGTATTGCCTGTCCTTGATTCGTAGGTGCAATCGGGGAGCGCCTAAGCATAGTACCGCCCTTTAATTTAATGTGCGGCTTATTATGCAACTTATAGTTTTGCACTAAAGAACTAAGAAAGGAATTATCTTGGAAATGTCTTAATACATAATTAAAGATAAGAGCTGCTTGATCTTCTGTGGGTGCAATAACAAATACCATATCGCGGAATCGTTTAAAAAACATATAGACGACAACAGCTACCGACAGAGCCCACGATTTTCCGCTGCCACGCGGCGCCAAGATTGCCATCTTTCTTTGAAGGGAAGGGTCTCCTTCTGGATAAGTTAAAGATTTAGTAATGATTTCTAGCTGAAGGGGGCGAAGACGAAGCGGCCTTTTATGGTTGTCAACCAGATAAGTTTCACAGAACGCTTCGATAAGTTTTTCCATTTTCTTTTCATCACACCTCACCCTATCAAAGAATTTTTCGAGCTGCCTGGAATCGAAAGCGTTACGCCCCGTCAGTACTGTCTTTAGATTCTTTGTCTCGTTCTTTACTTGACTCATCTAAACCTCCTAAGAAATCCATAAATGTTTCTGTCTTTTTCTCGACTAGAGTGGGAACTTCAATCTTAAGTGCGCGGAATTCAGTATGTATATCCTTAACAATCTGATTGCGCTGTTTTAATAAATCATTTCGTAATTCCATATCACGAATGTGGGTTGTAATCTCTTCCCATAAAATATCTTCAAGTGCAAGATTACGAGCAAGTAATATCACCAATTCACGATGACGCTCATACTCTCCTTCCCCTACTCGCTCTCGGAGTCGGGTCTCATAATCTTCAACTGATTCTTTCATTTCTTCTTTTTGGAAGTCTTTTTCTTTCTGGCAGAAGGTCTGAGCTGCGGGTATTTTCTATATACCGCTGCTCTGATACCAGCAGGTCTTGGCGCATTATGTGCCAGCTTCAAAGCTGATTTCGCACGCGCTAAACTATTAATTGGAAAACTACCAGCAGGGGCTCCCCCTGATGGACCAGCAAAGGCTTTAACTCCTTTGTATTTACCTACATTAGAACCGCCCTTTCTTTTTCGGGCAGCAGCTTGTTTTCTCTTAGCTGCAGTTTTTTTCGCTGGTTTCTTCTTATAAGCCATAGTACCTACGTTCCATCGCCTTGAGAGTTTTGATAACCAGAATTTGTTTGTATGTTAGAACTCTTGTAGTTGCTTTTATCATCGATAAAGTCAACATTGAGAGTATCAGGTGTTGATGTTCCATCCATATAACGCATTTCTTTAGGATTTTTTATATCCTTATACGATGTGATAGGTTTCTTATAATTCATCTCATCTATCTCTGCTCTATCTGGTTTTGGAAAATCGAGCTTCATATCAGGATTATTCCCGTGAAAGTGCTCTCCCTTTAACAAATCTTCTTTTTCTGCCATATTTATTCCTCCTTACAATCACAGTCTTCATCTGTGCAACATTTCTCTTCGTTCCCCATACAGGACAGCAAGACTTCAAATACTTCGTGTAATCCCTCAACTTGTTCTTGAAGTTTTTTTATATCTGCCTGCGCTATTTCATCTTCGTATTCATTCATTCTTCTTCCTCTTCACTTGGATAATAGAATTTCAGCCGCTCCAGTAAATCCGCTTTCTTTCCACTAGTGGAAAGTCCACGTTCCTTTAGAGCTTCCTTTAATTGAGACACTGTACAGTCTTCCCAGTCTACTTCTTCCGTATCTACCGCTTCCGATACTACTTCAGACTCAGGAATTTCTTCCAGAATCTCTTCTATTACTTTCGGTACGGGTGTCGGGGCGCTCCCATATTTACTTAAATCAAAATTAACATCTATTGCTTTTCCGCATCTTGGACATTGCCCTTGTTGAAAGCGCATCAAGTTATTACGAATGCTATTATCATCGAAAATAGCACAGCAACTGGAAAACGGACATTGGAACATATATTAAATATCTGTTTTAAGCATATATAAAAGCATCGCTTACTCTGCATCTTCAGCAGCGTCGTCAGCTTCGTCAGCGTCGTCTTCCGAATCTTCTGCTTCGTCAGCGGCTTCTTCTGTAGCCTCTTCCTCTGCAGCTTCTTCTTCAACAACCTCTTCTTCGTCAGCTTCTGGCATATTTTCGTCGTCTGTCATATTTGTCTCCTTTATTCGTCCTTATGGTCGTGGTCATCTTCCCCGTTACGGAAAGTTCCTTTGCGTGTCTGTTCGATCTGACTGTTCTGTTGAGCAGTCCATAATTCTAATACTTTATAAATAATAACTAGTGCAGGGGAACCTATAATTAAAAGAACCGATTTGTACGATTCTATATCCTCTACTATCTCGGG
>Ga0209756_1004533_pt1 | contig 10773 bp, 8 predicted proteins | sample ETNvirenome_6_85_FD_184071 | JGI IMG/M metagenome (GOLD analysis project Ga0209756, IMG submission 184071) | Marine viral communities from the Pacific Ocean - ETNP_6_85 (SPAdes) (version 3) | ecosystem: Environmental > Aquatic > Marine > Oceanic | place: Pacific Ocean | collected 2013-06-19
TACTCCATATAACAACATTATAAAAGGTGGTTTGATTGAAATAGATACATTTAATCAAGAATTTAATGAATGGATTGCAACTGAAGATGTTGAACCATCATATTTTGATACTTACCCTTATGAAGCCCCAATTACAGATTATGATAAAACAATAAATGGTAGTGATGAGAACTCAACTGGAAAAATACCAATAAGAGAAATTTTTATTAATAGTGCGGTTATAAAAGAAGCCTTTGGACCTGAGAGTAAATCATTTAAAGATATTGTAAATTATATATTGAAAGCAATAAATGAAGACTCATATGGTATTTTTAAATTCAAATTAGCTGGAGGGCAAGACAATACTTTAAAAATCATTGATGAAAACTTTTTAGGTATTGATAACATAATTGAAGAGGATGCTTTTGATAAATTATTTACATTTGACATAATGAGTCCTACATCAATCGTAAAAAGTTATAATGTTAATTTATCATTACCAAATGATGCCATTGGTGCTAATGTAGCCATTCAAGCATTAAGTGGAACTAATGAACAAGTGTTACCTGTTAATGAGGCAATAATTAATGCATCTAGTTTAGCGGACATATTTAATACATTGACGGGTAATTTAGAAGAAGAAGGAATTGTTGGTGCTAAAGAAAATAAGGTAAAATACTTACCTGATATTGGTGGTTTTAGAGGTAAGTCCTTATCAGATTCAAACGCAGAGAAACAAACATATCAGAATTTATACACAACAGAATTAAAAGAAGGTAATGATTTTTATCTAAATGCTTCTTATGGTAATATTATCAATACTGAAACACTTTTTGAACCAAGTGATGATGATGACGATATAAATACCACTGATAAATCAGGTGATGGGAGAAAAGGTAAAAATACAAGAATCATTGATGCTGTAGATGCAGAGCAAATAAAAAATGGATTTTTTATTACAAGAAATTTCCAAGAATATTTTAGAGCTAGACTAGCTGGTAAATTCGTTGATAAAAAAAATCCACCATTACCAATCAAATTAGAATTAACAACTTATGGTATTTCAAGTTTAGTTCCAGGTGATATATTTAGAGTTGATTATTTACCAAAAATATATTTAAAAACTTGTTATTTTCAAATCACAAAAATAAAACACAACATAGGTTCAGATGGATGGTACACCACTTTAGAAACTGTATTCAGATATAGAAAAAAAATGGCAAATTTAGATGCAATTCAAGGTAAATATAGAGGTTTTGCGTTAAGTCCTCATTTGTTTGATACATTTAAAATAGATGATAATCAAGCTTATAGAGATAAAAATAATGACGCTTCTTCATTTAGTTATTCAACTAGAGCTAAGGGAAATGAGTTTTATGATGGTCAATATGACGCTAGAGGTTATAGATTAAGCATAAATGGTGGTGAGGCTGACCTTTTGGCCGAACAAAAAGGTGTTGCAGCCTCTTTTGGGCTTGGGGGTAGTATAGGAGTTTTTGCTTTCACTGGTGAGAGTGGAAAAACAAATTCAAAATCAAAATTAGGTAAGGGAAAAACAATAACTATGGTTCAAAACTTTGATGATTCTTTAGGATATATGAAAGAAATAACACCAGTGGCTGTTCCGGGTGATTATACAAGCATAGCTCAAATATTTAAATTCAAAGTGTCTTGTCCTCCTAAACAGGCAATTATATTAATAAGTCCAATGTATTTTTCAAACACAGGAACAGGATTGGGAGATATCTCCGCAGGATTGCTTGGCGGAGAGACTGGAGAAGACTTTGGTTATGATTATCATAATGGATATGGTGGTAGAAATTTTATGGCCCCAACAAGTGGATTATATTACAATGATGACGAAGTGTGGTTATTATTTCACAAAGAAAATCCAAAAATGTTTTATGGTTTTATACCTAAAGCTAAATTCTCAATGGCGAGTGGAGATAGTTTTAATAATGAAGATGGTGATGTAGATTACACATCAATTCACACTAACGATTTTAAAAAGAATTTTGCAACAAAACCAGCCATTGATGTATCAAAAGGTGAAAATGAGACTTTTACTAAACGAATGGAAGAACTAGGAAGTTACGACTAATAATTAAAAAAAGCTTGTTTTATTCAAATAAATGTTATATATTGTAATACGATGTATTGTATTATACCCATATTTAAAGAACCATTCTTACATCCATTACATAAAGATAATGGATTATCAGCACTATGGTGTCAAGAAATATCTAAAAAAGAACCAATGTTTATCATAGAACAACATCCTGATTCAGATAAAATGATGGAAGATTATTATTGGTTAAATGATGAATTAATTCAAACACCTGATAAAAAATTATTAAATCATTTTTATAAATTTGATAATGTTATAGATATGAACTTCTTACATTGGATAGATACAGGTAAACCATTTGACAATAATATTCGTAATAATGCAATAGATTTCTTGAGTAATAAGTTCTACAATGTTAAAAAACTTAACGAAATCATACCATTATCTAAACATAATGAGTATTGTAGTGATGTTTATAAGAGTATGGTTAGACCATATGTTGGTGGAACTGATGATTATTATATGAATGAATTTACAGAAGCCTTTTGGAGTATTGAAAAAAATGGTGTAAAGGTATCCAATGATGTATGTGATATATTTGATATGAGAGTAAAAAAACATATATCAGATGGAAAACTATATTCAAACTATAATCTATGGACAACAACAGGTCGTCCAAGTAATTCATTTGGTTCTGTGAACTTTGCAGCTCTACCACCTGAGAAAAGAAAAGCTATAGTTGCTGAAAATGATTATTTAGTTGAAATGGATTATGATGCATATCATTTGAGAATAATTTCACAATTGGTTAAATATGATTTTGGTAAAGATTCAGTTCACGAACATTTGGCTAAACACTATGGTTGTTCATATGAGGAGTCAAAACAACGAAGTTTCCAATTATTATATGGTGGAATTGATAAACAAACACGAGAAAAAGTACCATTTTTTGATTTAACACATAAATTTATAAATAATAAATGGAATGAAATAAATAAGAATAAATACATTTTAACTGATATTTATAGACGAAGAATAGTATTAGAAAATTATGATGATTTGAATAAGAATAAATTGTTTAATTATTTAATTCAAGCATTAGAAACAGAATTGAATGTTAAGAAGATTTTATTAATTCAAGACTATTTATTAGATAAGAAGACTAAATTGGTTTTATACGGATATGATAGTTTCTTATTTGATTTTTCAAAACAAGATGGAGTTGAAACTTTGAAAGAAATCAAAAGAATATTAGAAGTTAAAACTGATGTACCAGGTGATACAGAACCTTATTTTTACACTAAATCAAAAATGGGTTTAAACTATGGTGAAATGGAAGATATCACGGAAAGGTTATAAATGCAACATATTTCAGAAATCATAGATGAAATTTTAGTAGAATGGGCATATCGTGTTCATGATGGAATGCCTAATCCAAAAAACACAACACATATTCAACAACTTCGTGAATCAATGGAAGAATTGAATTTACCAAATAAAGTTATATACGAAGTTATTCAGAATTTAATCAATGAAGAACAGATATTTTATGCTCGTTCTAAAGAAAGTGGAAGAATCGTTCAATATAAAAACAAAGATAATTATGAAAAAGGTATTGAAGATGGTTCACACGAAAAAGTAGACCAAGATGATGCTAAACAAGAATTTGAAAAACAAGGTGGTGAAGAAAAACCTAAAACTGAACCTAAGAAAACAAAAATATCAAAAGATGGTAAGTTAACTAAAAAAGGTGATGATGAAGAAAAACAAGAACCGTCACCAAAAAAACTTACAATAGGCAAAGTAGCTGGTAATCCAAAAGAAGGTGATAATCAAGTAAAAAATGATATGTTGAAACATGGTTATGGTGGATATGAAAAAGCTATAGGTTCTAAACCAGCGCCGGGTGGTGCAGGTTCTGCATTTAATGAAATAGTTTCTGGTGAGGGTGTTCATATGTTAGATGAAAATCCTGATATGTCTGAAGAAGAACTAGCGATGGAATTTTATGAACAAACAAAGGATACAACTTTAGGTAAAGAACAAAAGTTAACTACTGGTCTTGGTAAATTACCTGATGTAGAAAATAAAGAATTAATGTCTAAATGTATAGTGTCAGCTAGGTCTGCTAAAAAGAAACACGAAAGAACTCAGAAAAGAGTTTCTCATTTACAAGAACAAGGTAAAATGGGTGAAGTTGATAAAATGGAAACATACTATGGTGCTGTTAAATCATTAGAAGCTCAAGTAGAATCAATCAATAAAGCTAATAAAGTTTTCTTACCAGATGGAACTGAAGTCACAAAAGAAGATGCTATAGCGTTTACAAAAGCTGGTGGTGGTGGAGAAAATCCATCCGATACTGCAACATTTGTTAAAGATAAAGATGGTAATCTTTTAGTACAATTCCATTCAGACAAAACTACAACAAAAGACATTCAAGATAACTCTACACTAGTGCAAGAGGGTGAAAATTATAAAAATAGTATAGACAATAATGATAGTTTAACTTCTGAACAAAAGGAAATAACTAAAAGAGTAGTGGATGATTATTCAAATCAAATTATTGAAATTGAAGAAAATTATAACAATCAAGCTACACCAATAGCTCAACGATTAGAATCATTACCAATTGAAGACCAAGTTAGAATTATAGAAAATGACAAAGGAACATTAAAGAAAAATATTGATGAAGCTTTATTTGGTAAAGGTGGTGGATTGAAGTCACAATATGAAAGATATTTAGAGGGTAGAGATGCGAAAGATTTAAACACACAAGAAAAATATGAAATCATAAGAAAGCATGTAGCTTCTGCGCAAGGTAAAACCAATGATGTTAAAGTTATAAATAAAGTAGGATTACAATTACAAAAAGAAGATTCAAGTATAGAAGGTATTGATGTAAAGAAAAATTTATCAGAAGAACGAGAAAAAGTTGTAAATTTACAAAGAGAAAGAGTTAATCAATTAAATAAAGAAACAGTAGATGTTGATGGGGTTGAAGTTGGAGTTGGAACTTTAATGGAAGCAGAGGAAAACATTAGAGGTTTTCACTTAACATTGATGGATTATCCACCTAAAGGATATGAAGAAGGTAAACCAGGTAGTATGGTTGGTTCTGCTTTGGATGTCAATATGGGTGGAAATATTGTTAATGGTGAAGTATTGAGAGGTTGTATAGGTGTAAAGAATACTACAGAATTTAAACAAAAGTTTAGGTTAGAAGAGTCTGAAAAAATAACAAAAGACGCTCAAGGTAATGTTACTGGTAAAGTAGTTTTTACATATGCTGTAGATTCGGAGGGTAAGAAAAAAGAAATAGGATATAAAACATATCGTTCTAAAGCAGGTGCTACTGGTAAAACAAATAATACAATGGCATATAGTAAAGATATGCAAGATTGTTTTAAGAGTAAGAGTTAATTATGAAATCTCAACTACTAGCAACATTCACAATAAAAGATAATCTTGATGAAATTGTCAAGAAAATAACTGATGCATATAGTATTGTGTTTAATAAAGTATATGTGTTACAAAATGAAAATAATGTGAATGAATTAATCTGCACATACAATGTAAGTACAGAAGGTGGTGTGGATTATAATAAAGTAGAGGGAACGATTTCACTACATAGAAAAAAACATTCAAATACATTATATACAATAAATGCATTGAATGAATGTATCAAGAATTTAAACAATGGTGTTATGGATAATAAATTTATGATACCATGGGAAAACTTTAAGAATATGTTAATGGTAACAAATTCCGATGGGTTAAATAAAATAAATACAAGGATTTATAAAATAATTGAAATAAATGCTTGACTTATATGCGAAATGTTTCGTATATTATAATTAAAACAATGGAGAAAATAGGTTATGGCTAAAAAAGAATCTACCTTATATTACTTTTATTCAGTTGGGTGTGGGTATTGTAAACAATTAGACCCAATCATTGATGAATTAAACAAAGAGGGACACAATATATTAAGACTGGATTTATCGGATAAAGATAATCAAGGATTAAAAAATGAACTTTCAAAAGAATACAATAAACAATGCGGAACACCGTGGTTAATTGATGCTAGTAATGGTAACCAAGTATGTGGTTATAGAGAAAAAGACATCATAGAAAAATGGGTTAATGGAGAGGATATTCCAGCTCCACCAAGACCAAATGGAGTACCACCAAGACCACCATTTATGAATGCGAAGAAAAAAGAAGTTACAAAATGGAAAAAAGACTACAATAAATGGTTAAAAGATAATGAACATCTTCCTGAAGATAGAAGAAAAACAGCTGATGAAATTCTTGAAATGCCAAGACCAAAATCAGAACCTCCTAAACCACCTAATGTAAATTCAACAGATGAAGAGTTGGAAAAGTGGAGTAAGGAATATACTAAATGGAAAGATGAAAATGAACATCTTCCTAATTTACAACCTGTTGAAGTTGTGTTGAAAAACTTTAAACAAAGACAACAACAAATGCAACAAAGACAAACACCACAAGAAAAAGATATATCAACAAAACTTATAAAAAGAGTTGATTCATTAGAGAAAAAAATGGATAAATTGATGAAACATTTAGGGGTTAAGTGAAGAAATTTAAATTCAAACCAAAGGTTACAAAAAACAGAGAAGCAACAAAAGAAGAGTTAGAATGTATTAAAGAAACCGAAGAGATGTTGAACGAAGAAAAGAAACTTCCACCAACATCTCAAATGGTTCGTAATATAGCTACCGACCACTGGAAGTCTCTCAAGTCTTGGTTGAAAGGTTCTCAAGTTATAGCTCCTCAAGAAATAGCTGAAAAGAGATGGGAAATCTGTAAAGGTTGTCCATACCTCAAATACGATGAAACCAATCCAGATACAAATAAAAAAGATGGTAGATGTACACATTGTGGTTGTTTTATGAATGTAAAGGTACATTATGCTGTTGCTGAATGCCCAATAGGTAAATGGGATGCTAGTTGTAAATGCAATCCAAATAAAGAATGTGATTAAAAAAAAAATAAAAAAAAGCTTGACTTATATTGCATTTTTGATATATATTATAGAGATAGAATTAAATAGGTTATATGGTTTCATTAAAAAACCATAACTAATAAACGATAAACGATAAAACACATAGGAGAAATACAAATGGATATAGATGCAATCAAATCCAAACTCGCAACATTACAATCAACTTCAAATACAAAAGATAACTTTTGGAAGCCTGAACCAGGTACACAGGTTGTGCGTATTGTTCCTTACAAACATAATAAAGATAATCCTTTCATTGAATTATACTTTCATTATAACTTAGGTAATAATAAAACTTACCTATCACCAATGTCATTTGGTCGTCCAGACCCAGTGGCAGAATTTGCTGACAAACTAAAATCAACAGGTAATAAAGACGAATGGATTCAAGGTAAAAGACTTGAACCTAAAATGAGAACTTTTGCACCTGTGATTGTTCGTGGTAAAGAATCTGAAGGTGTTAAATTTTGGGGATTCGGTAAAACTGTATATCAAGAACTTCTTGGTGTAATTGCTGATCCTGATTATGGTGACATCACAGATGCTACTAATGGTAGAGATATTGGTATTGAAAGACAGACTCCTGCTGAGGCTGGAAATCAATATGGTAAAACTACTGTAAGAGTTAAACCTAATCAGACAACGATTACTGATGATGCTGAGATGTTAAAAGGTATCTTTGAAAATCAATCTGATTTAACAGAACTTTACAATGAACCAACTTATGATGAGTTGAAAGATGTTCTTCAAAACTTTCTGAACCCATCAGATGACGCAGAAACAAGTGCTCCAACGAACACTACTGAAAAGGTTGCAGAACAAACTGCGACAGCTGCTAAAACTGATGTTGCAGACGCATTTGATAACTTGTTCAATACTTAATCAATAACAACAAATTGTAATGAGTGGGATGAAATTCACATATGAAACTTCTCACATGAATACAAGTATTCATAGCATCACTCTCTCACTCTTTACATAATAGGAGAACAATATGTCAGAAAAAGACGAATTGGCTGGGATAATTGCCGATGAACTGAATAAACAATTCAAACATCAAAAGGTTGCTTACTTCCTTGAAGAAGGTGGTAATCCTACTGATGTGACGGGTTGGATTTCAACTGGTTCAACTATGTTAGATTTAGCAATTGCTAATAAACCAAATGGTGGTGTTGCCGTAGGTAAAATCACCGAACTAAATGGTTTAGAAGGTAGTGGTAAATCTCTAATAGGTTCTCATCTATTGGCTTCAACACAAAAACAAGATGGTATCGCAGTTTACATTGATACAGAATCAGCAGTATCTCAAGAATACTTGAGGGCTATTGGTATTGATACAAGTAAAATGTTATATGTACATCTTGAAACTTGTGAAGAAATATTTGATACTATTGAAACAATTGTTACCAAAATCAGAGAATCAAACAAAGATAAGTTAGTAACTATACTTGTTGATTCATTAGCAGCTGCTTCTACTAAACAAGAAATGGATGCTGACTTTGATAAAGATGGTTGGGCAACAGCCAAAGCAATCATCATATCAAAAGCTATGAGAAAAGTAACACAAATGATAGCACGACAAAAAGTTGCATTGATTTTCACAAATCAATTACGACAAAAGTTAGGTGTTATGTTTGGAGATCCTTGGACTACTTCAGGTGGTAAGGCTCTTCCATTCCATTCATCAACTCGTGTTAGATTCAAAAATGCTGGACAAATCAAAGATACTAATAAAAATACCATAGGTATTAAAATCAAAGGACAAGTGATTAAGAATCGTCTTGGGCCTCCAATGAGGACTGTAGAGTTTCCATTATTCTTTGATAAAGGTATTGATGACTTTGGTAGTTGGTTAACTGTAATGAAAGAACACAAACTTTTAAAGAGTGGTGGTGCTTGGTATACATTACAACATTGTGACCTTGAAACTGGTGAATTAATTAAAGAATACAAATTCTTATCTAAAGATTTTGAAGAACTTATGTTAGGTAATTCAGAATTAAAAGATTATTGTTACGGATTAATCTGTGATGCTTGTATTATTAAATATGATTCTAAGGAACTTGGTATTGATGATGTAGAACAGACTGATGAGGCACTGGATGAACTCTAAAACTGATTTAAATGAAAAATTTATATCTTTTTTAGAACAAACCAAAGGTGAAAAACCGAAAACAGTTCAACACCTAAATGATAGGGTTTTAATTGTGGATGGCTTGAATACATTTATTCGAGCCTTCGCAGTTAATCCTGCATTAAACGAAGACGGATTACATATTGGTGGTATGATGGGATTTCTAAAGTCATTAAGATATACTTCGGATATTCTAAAACCATCAAGAGTAATCGTTGTCTTTGATGGTAAGAATGGTAGTGGTAGAAGACAAAAGATATATCCAGAATATAAAGCTACTCGTAAAGTAAAGAGAAGACTTAATCGTAATGTAGATTGGGGAACAGCTCCACAAGACGAAGAACAATCTATGAGACAACAGATGGGTAGGTTGGTTGAGTATCTTGAACAACTACCATTAACTTTAATATGTGTAGATGGTATTGAAGCTGATGATACAATGGCTTATATATCTCAACAATTACTACCAAAAAGTGATTGTATATTAATGTCAACAGATAAAGACTTTTTACAATTAGTAGATGATAGAGTAAAAGTGTGGAGTCCAACAAAAAAGAAATTATATAACAAACAAGCTGTATTGGAAGAATATGGTATACATTCACAGAATATATTAACCTACCGAATATTAGATGGTGATAAGTCAGATAATATAGGGGGAATTAAAGGTGCGGGCCTCAAGACTGTGAAAAAATTCCTCCCAGGAATTTTAGATGACCAGAAATTTACTGCAAAAGATTTATTAGAATTTGTAGAAAAATCAGATGGTAAAATAAAACTCTTGGAAAATATAAAAAAAAGTAGTAACTTGTTAAAGAGAAATTATTTACTTATGCAATTGAACAATGTAGACATACCAAACCACACAAAGATGAAAATACAAGGTGCTGTAAATGGTAAAGTTCCACAACTGATTAAGTATAAATTTCAGACAATGTTTTTAAAGGATAAATTAACATCTGCTATTCCTAATTTAGATAGTTGGATTATGGAGTTTACAAGATTAGATAGATTTAGAGGATTAAATGGATAAATTAACAGATTTTGGACATACATTTCAAGTAAAATCAATAGCTGGTTTAATGAAGAATCAAACATTTCTTGAACAAATACATGATATATTAGATGAGAAACATTTTGACAGTGATAGTCTGAAATGGATTGTAAAGGAATGTAAAAAATATTATGATGAATATAGAAAGTGTATAACTCTTGATGTATTTAAAGTAAAAACACAAGAGGTTGAAAACGATGTTTTGAAGTTATCTATTGTAGAAAATCTTAAAGAGGTGTTTAGACATATGGAAGCACCTGATTTAGATTTTATTGAAGATAAAGCTCTTGACTTTTTTAAGAATCAAACATTAAAGAATGCTATCATACAATCAGTTGATATAATGGAATCAAAAGGTGACTTTGAACAAATCAAAAGATTAGTTGATGACGCATTAAATGCTGGTACTGAAAGAAATATCGGACATGAATACATTGAACATATCGAAGATAGATATTCAGAAACTGCTAGAACAACAGTTCCAACTGGTTGGGATGTCATAGATG
>Ga0209756_1004537_pt1 | contig 10766 bp, 11 predicted proteins | sample ETNvirenome_6_85_FD_184071 | JGI IMG/M metagenome (GOLD analysis project Ga0209756, IMG submission 184071) | Marine viral communities from the Pacific Ocean - ETNP_6_85 (SPAdes) (version 3) | ecosystem: Environmental > Aquatic > Marine > Oceanic | place: Pacific Ocean | collected 2013-06-19
TGACAAGTCCGATGACGACTTCGGAGTTCGCTACGGCTGTCCCTGGCGTCGACTCCAACCAGAACACGTTGAGCACGCTCTTTCAGATTCCGGTGAACGCCACGGCGATCGGCATTTCAATCTACTGTCGGGCGACGGCTTCCGCCGGAGGGACGAGGGCGAACACGGCGCAGTTGTTCGTGGCTGCGTCTGGTATCGGCTCTCCGCTGACGTTCACGGCGGGCGGCATTGTGAGCAGCAGCGGAATGTCTCAGGCGATGACGACTTCGCAGGCTCTTGAGATCCGGGTGGCTACGGACTCTAACCCAACAGACGGCGTGACGGACCCGCACATCTGGGTACACTGTAAGGCGCTGCACCAAGCGTAGGAGGACGGGATGGGTAATTGGTGGGAAAAAGGAGCCGACTGGGACATCCACGACGTCTACGATTGGATCCCGGGGGTTGAGTCTGGAGAGGAAAAGGCGGGCCGGGAGGCTCGCGCCCAAAAACTCAAGGATCTTGAGGGAAAGATCCCTGGACTTCCGCAGGCTATGGCTCCTGGGGCCGAGGGCCTGTTCGCAGACATGCGAAGGCAACTCCGCACGCAGCCTGGGACTGGTTACGAGCAGCAACCCTACTACAAGTCGCTCATGGAGGGTGTGCGGAGCATGGGCGACGAAATGGGGTGGAAAACGGGTTCTGACCTTGCGGCGCGAGGAGGCCGCAGCACTGGCGCTTACGGCGCTGGGCGTGCAGCGCAGACAGAACGCGGTAAGCAGATGATCAAAGCGCAAAAACATGCCCAAGGTCAGGCATATCAGGCGCAGGTCCAGACCGACTTGGCCCAATGGGCCAACGCCCTTCGGCTTGCCGGGTTCGCCCAGGGCGTGTGGGACAAGGAATTTGAGCGGCAGTTCAGGATCTACGGCGAAGAGAGAAACCTCACGCAAGGCCAGATCAACCTTGAGCTTCAAGAGATTCGGGACAGGTGGGAGCAATTAGCTGGCGGGGTGATGATCGCCACATCAGTCTACGACACACTCAACCCCGCCTCTGATCCCAAGTAGATGGCACACCCGCTACAGACTCTAGGACTCTTCCTGGCCAACCGTCAGCGCCAGATGGACGTGGACCACCTCCAGCGCGGCAGAGAGGACCGTGCTCGCAAGGAGAGAGACGCCCAGCGCGAACTGGAGGCCGCCCGCCACAAGGAGCGGCTTGACCGGCAGGAGGAGTTGGACCGCCGGAGTGCCTTCGGGTTGCAGCAGGACTTTTACACGAAGATCCAAGACCCGGCGCAGATCGAACCCCACATGAAGGAGTTTCAGCGGCGGGGCGTCCCCGGTGCGGAGGCTCCTGGGACGTTGGGTCCCACGCGCATGCCCGAGGTCCCCATGTACGAGGACGTTCGGGTCCCGTATGACATCGAGGCCGTCAGGGAACCGATGGGGCCTTCAGAAGTGCCGGGTCCCCTCGTAACTCCCACCGAGGAACAGATCAATCTGTTCCGAACGCTTGGCGTTCCGCTTGACAGGGCTGGAGAGCCGCACGCCGCTGGCTACGGGTACAAATTGGCGGGGTCTGAACCCATTGAGTTTGGCGATGTGATCGAGAGCCAGGTTCGACGTCCTCCAATTCCCGCGCAGGCTGGATACAGGACGGAGCAGCGGCGCAACCCCCTTGGCGGCCCTGCCTACGACGCTCCCCCCACGCAGCCGATGGCGAGGGGCTACTATGATGCGCTCATGGCGAGGCAGGGGAAGGAGGACGAGGCGTTGCGCCGCAAGTCAGGCGTCGTCGTGGCAGGGCACATGAGAGAGCAACTCATGGCCGATCCGACCGGAGAGGGGGCTGGGCTCATCTTTCAGATGGACACAGAGGGGGCTCCTCCTCCGTCCAGAGATGCCGTGATCGACGCCGCAAGGAGGGGTGCGGCGGCACTCACGTCGGGCAAAGATGCCGACAGGGCGGCGAGGCGCAGGCCACGCGAGCACCGGGCCACGTTGCCGAAGAACAAGTGGGACGGGCTTCTCTCTGCCGGGAGCCTAAGCGTGGCCGTCGAGGAGGCAGAGAACTACGTCAAGTCCATGCGTGGCAAGTCTGAAAAGGTCAGGATCAAGTTCGTAGAAGAGCAGTTTTCCGCTCTTGTGGAGAAGGCCCTCTCTGCCGCGGACGCGAGGAAATACAAGGGGCATTTGAGCGAGACGCGAAAGCAGTTGCAGACTGCCCAGCGACAGTGGGGAAAGATGCCCTTCTATGATGCGAGGCGTCCCCAAAAGACCCAGGAGGTCAACAACCTAAAGGGTCAACTCCAAGACCAACGAAAGCGCCTTGACGAAGCGTTGCTGCGAGGCGTCCCGCTGTCTCCGGCCACAGGTAGGGCGCCCGCCGCAGGCAATACCTTGAGTGCACAACAGGTCCGCCAGTTGCGTGCCTTGCGCCCTGATGAGCTTCCTGGTTATGTCCAAAAGCTCAAGGAACAAGGGTTCGTCATCCCGGCGGAGTTCGGGGGCTAGATGGCCCGCCGGCTGCACGACCTTCCAGACCCAGACCAGGGCCCGTCTGCTGCGGCTCTCGCCCTCGATGCGTTTCTGGACGACAGGTCGCCGGCCGCTCGCGAACTCGATGCGTTTCTGGACGAACAACCGGAAGCAGCCCTTGGCGTAGATCCCGGCAGCGAGGAGCGCGTCTACACCCGCACCGAAATGTTGGGTGGAGATCCGGGGGGAGAGGAACCCGTCTCCTCACGCGCCGAAATGATCACGGGTGTCCATCCCGTCATCGGGGAGGCGATAGAGAGGCGAGACACGGCGAGGAAGCAGTTGGCTACTGCGACGCAGAAGGCCCTCTACCACCCACAGGGTGATGGGCTGGACGTCCCCGCTGCGGCCGTGTCTGGTCAGGACTTTGTTCCCACTGTCCCTGACGTGAGGGGGACAATAGAGGGCGCTGTCCACCGCGGCCTGCTCCCGGGTGGGGGTATGCACGTCGCCAAGGGCGATGAAACTCTCGCCAGTGTCTCCGAGCTTTACAACGTCCCGGTTGAGTCCCTGGCTCGCCTGAACCGCATCGTTCCAAGTCACCGCCTTTCCAGAGGAGAGGGCCTTCGTCTGCCGGTGACTCTTTCTCCCGAGGTCGCCTCACAACGGTGGGGCGCCATCGCCCGTGGGGAGATTGAACTCCCCAAGGACATGACGAAGGAGCAGAAGGACGCCCTCATCGCTATGGCGCAGGAGACGGAGTGGGCGCTGGCGGACCCCACATGGGGCGGTCGTGTCCGGTCGTTCCTTGGGTCGGTGGGTCCCACTGGAGACCTGTTGGCGATGCCTGGGTGGATGACGGCTGCGACGACTCTTGCCAAGGGGAAGGGGCCCGGCGATGTGTTTGAGGAGGTCATGGGCATCGGGGCCGGCAAGTCTCCGACAGGTCGAACCATCCACCGGCCGACCATGCTCTCCACGACGATGGACTTTTTCGGAATGCCGCAGAGAGTTGCGGTCACGGTCCCTCTTGAGATTTTCACGGGGGATCGCCCCGAAGAAGCGTGGTGGCAGTCGCTTGGACACGCCGCCAAACTCCCGTCGTGGAGCGAGGGCACCCCTAGGGACAACCTCCAGTGGTCCCGCAGGGCGTGGGCGGAACTTGGGTACGACCCCAACGCCCCGTGGGCTGTCGCTGCTTCGCTTGGGGCGGCGTTCGCTGACCCTGTTTTCGCCCTTGGCGGCCCACGCGCTCCGGCTACGTTGCAGGCGGTAAAGCAGGCGACTCGCGTGGCAAGGCGTGGGTTTCGTCAACTAGGGCAACGCGGGCAGGCGTTGAATCAGAACGTAGCCGCCTTCTCCAGAAACGCGGAGAAGGCTGTCAGGGAGGCTGGCAATCTCGGGAAGGCTCGCCCCGCCGTTCGGTCCTTGATCTCTGATGAGGTCGGCAGCCATGCGGTCAAGGCGTTTGACGACGTTGGTCTTGCGTGGGGGGAACCGGACGTCTTGGGCGGTTTGCCGGGGTTGCGCGGCAGAGAGGGGCGCTGGTTCTCTTGGATTCCGGGGGCCGGGAAGGTGCTTTACGCCCCCATAACCGGGCCTCCAGGGACCATTCTTGGGAACGCCGAGAGGGCGATGGCGGTTCTTTCCAAGCAGCGGATCCTCGCCAAGTCGGAAACCATCGAGAAGGCCAAGAGGGCGATCGGAAGGGGCATGGGAAGGCTCCCGCTTGGGGAACAGGCCGGCACAATCCTGGCTTCGATGAGAAGGGCCCTCGACCCTGCGGCGATGCGGTCATGGAAAAGGGATCCGAAAACCGGGGTGCTGAGGTCCGTCGCCCCTCCCGAAAGCGCCGACCCCGTGGTTTGGGCCGACTGGTATCGACAGAAGCTCCAGGCGACGATGGGAGGAGAGCATCTGGAGAACATAGCGGGCGACCACATTGTGCAGGTTGCTCGCCAGTATTCCTATCTCTCGCGCAAGGTGACGGCCAAGACGCCCAAGAAGAACCCGGTGCTTCTGTCCACGGGCGACCTTGCAGATTGGAAGTTGGACCCCCACCTTGCCGTCCAGGCAGAACGCGAATACGGCATGGCCCGGTTGAATTGGCCCATGCGCCGCTCCACTGAACGTTGGGCCCCCAACCAGTATGCGGCGGCGGTCGGCGTCGTTGGTGACGGCACCCTGTTGCCAAACCCCAGCCTGACTGACGGTGTTCCTCTTGAGTTTCAGAGCGAAGCCAGCCGGTTGATTCGTCAGGCTTACTCGTCGGCGCAGATCAGTGGAGCGAAGGGCGTCCCGATTGACGACGTTGTGGACGCCTTCGGTTCGTATGTGTCCAAGGGACTGCGGAGCATCGATCGAGCGAAGAACCAGAAGTGGTCAAAAAATGCCGCCGACTCCATAGCGGTTGACCTTGAACCGAGGGTCCAGTCCGCCCTGCAAGCCGACGTGCCAAACTACATGGCGGTTGAGCAGGCGGGCGACATTCGCATGGACAACTTGGTCGGGTTCCAACGGGACGTGACCGAAGGCACCAGAAACACTGAAAGGCAGATCGTATTGCCGCTCGCCAAGAGGGTCGCCCAGCAGGCCGCCATTGAGGCCAGAATGGCCGGGCGAGCCGCAGGGTTGACCAAGAAGCAGATCAAACTTGAGGTCAAGAAGGCATCAGCCGCCGCGTTCCAGAACTCCATGTCCAAGGTGGGCGGCTACTTGGACAACCACTTCACGCACATCATCCGAAACAAGGATGCCGTCATGCGTCGGGTTCCGTTGGAGGGGTCTCCTTCCGGTGCGAGTCCTACGGCAAAGCGAGAGTTTGTCGACATCATCGAGAACTACGAGCACGGGCAGGACCCGGTGACGGACCTTCTGGTGACGACCGCCGCTCGCGTCGAGGCCAGCGCGAGGTTCCGATCCCAGGTGGAGTTGGCGGAACTTGTCGTCTCCGACTCTCGTTGGGCTGTACCCGTATCCAAGTCCACCAAGGGGCTTCGTGCGAAGCACGGGTGGCATGAGTGGGCCCACCCGATCACAGACGAAAAGTACATGGTGCGCCAAGAGGTCATCGCTGACGTGGAGCGGGCGATCGAGGGCTATTCCCCCGGCGGCATAGACGGAATCATCTCCATGATTGCGGAGAAGGTTCCGTGGCTGGGCACAATCGGCTCCGGTTGGAAGGCAAGGGTCACGCACGGGCGCCCGCTGTACTACAACGCTCGCAACCTCCCAGACGATGCGTTCCGCATGTGGATGGGTGGCTACGACGGCGACCCTCGGACGGCGAAGGAGGCTCTGTTCGTTGGGTTGCAGGGGCACCTTGAGCGCCGAGCCGCAGTCAGGCCCAGAGTAGTGGCCGGGCGTCGCAGGCCCATGCCAACGCAAGACCAGTTGGAGGATTCGTTTGAGGGGTGGCTGCGTAACCCCAACAGGCCCAAGATCGTGCAGAAAAGTACGGGCGAAGAAGTTACGGACGCCGAGGCTTACGCCCAGGCGATCAAGTACGGAATCGTGGACAAGGGCATGGTCCCGATGGAGTTGACGGACGTGTCCGTCGTTCAGGGCCTCCACGCCAAGAGGTATTCTCCGCTGGACCTGGGGGTCAAGGATCTCAACCCCCTCCACCGAGATCAGCTTGTAGTCGGGGAGGGTGGCTTCTACCTCCGCACGACGGGGAACGTCGCCCGCAAAGCGGAGAACATGCGTAGGCTGACGACCTTCCTGTCCAACTGGAAGCGTGGTGACACATGGCAGGAGGCCGCCGTTGCCACTCAAAAGTGGATGTTCAACTACGCTGAGCAGACGGACTGGATTCGCAAGTGGGTCAAGCCGTTGGTGCCGTTCGTCAACTTCACCACGAAGGCGATCCCGGCCCATGTGAAGGGCATGAGGATGCACCCCGGGCGCTATCTCGGCGTCACCCGAGCCATGCGGTCTGTGGACGAGGTTGCGGAGAGCAAGCTGGGCCCTGCCTCCGTCATTCCAGACTACATCGACGGTGCAAACGCCTTCCGTTGGCCCGTGCAGACCAAGAGGGGGGCGGACGTCTTTGTTGGTGTCGGGTTGTCGATGAACGAGATCGACTTGTTCGATCCGTTGCTTTCCGGCACGTATCCGACGCGACGCACCGGAGTTTTCGATGACGTGACTCCGGTTGTGGACGCTGCTCAGGTGATGTACACCGGGCGGGACCCCCGCACCGGCAAGATGCTGTCGAGTGAATGGGCGGAACCAGATGCCAGCCTTCTTGCCTTTGTCGAGGCATGGAACGCCATACCGGGCCAACGGCGTGCGGCGAAGGTCCCGACAAGGACCCGCGTGAAGGCGGGCGGCAAGACCTACCTGATGCTTCCTGCGGCCCTGGTGTGGAGTTGGGACAAGTGGTTGCCCAACCTGATCTCGGTGTCCAAGACGATGTTCCCGAGAGACGACCCATTCCAGCAGGAGCGCCAACCTTACGACAAGTTCAAGCAACTCACGGGCATCAGTCCGATGGTGGTGTCCTCAATCAAGGCGGAGTACAACGCTTTGCAGTCGGCTCTCCGCGCAATCTCCCCGTCCATTACGGGCGCGAACGATCCCGCTCCCCTGGAAAGGCACAACCCGGAGAAAAGGATCCAGGCTTACGAGCAGGCTCCGCCGGAATGATGTAGTAGAGTAGGACAGACAGGCCGCTCTCGGAGCGAAAGCCGGTACCCTCTTGGGCGCTGGGGGCGGCAAACCCGAAAGCCAAGAGGGCAAGGTAAGGGTTGATGGCGAATCCCCAGAGCAGGTTCCGCGTTCACAAGGGTCGGGTGATTGGTCCCGACATGGCGAACGTGTATTCCAACGCGGTCCAGACGGTGGCCACCCAGGGCCATGTGAACTTGGACAACTTCCCTTCGGTGACGTCGGGCAGTTCTGCCGACACTCACGGTCACGTCTTGCAGGTTCTCGACATCAAGAACGATTCGGGTGCAGACGGGCGTGTGTACATCGGCGGTCAGTTCGTTGCCACGACGACGAACCCTGCCACGGGGGTGACGGAGAACGACTACCTCTGGGGCGCTGGTCAGTGGAACGACAGTACCGGCGGCGCAGACGACTACGGTGACGACTCCGTGGACGCCAAGAGTGCGGCAGCCGACGACTTCCTCCTTCTGCCGCAAGGCGGCGGCATAGTTGCCGCTGCCAACGACGGCTTCGTCGTCCACTCGACGCGTCAGTTTTCCTGCATTGTGGTCGCCATCGGCGCTACGCCGCAGGTCAACGACGTCAACACGGTTCAGACCTACACCTACTGGAACGGTTCGTCCTGGGCTGCGTTGCCGCTTCTGAATACGGCACCTTTGTACTCGGTGGCGAACACGGACTACTCGGTGATCTTCGGCAAGCCTCTGGATTGGGCCCTGACGACCACCACGGGCCCCGCCGAGGGCGTCCCTGCGGGTCGCTACGCCATTCGCTATCAGGCGACGAACACGGTCCCCGGCACGGTTGGCATCGCCTCCCGCCTGTTCGTGGGCGACGTGCTGCGCTACCCGGCGAGTTTGGTCCCCAGCGGTGGGGCCCTTGTGGCGAACGACATTGGCTGGCCCATTTCGTCGCAGGACGAGGCTCCTTGGGCGGTGCTAGGCGTCTCCGCCGCTGCGTGGGAGATCGCCGTGGGCACGGAGCGGACGCCGTTCGCCGGCACGCTGGGGGCCTAGAGCATGAGCATCCAAGTCATTGACAGCGCCCTGTCGGGCGCGACCGGAGCAAGGTACGACGACCCGCTCAAGTATTTTCGACTGACCGAGCGATTCTACGGCGGCAACAACGCTACCGGGACGGCAGGTCAGTTGGACTGGTATCGCCTTGGGACGAATCCCCAGAACATGAACGTGGCGCACGCCGTCGCCGGGGCCTTCGGCATCAAGGGTATACGAGCGCACACTGCGACGGACGACTTCACGGTCTGGACTCAATACTATCGCAACGTCGGACCCATCCGGCCCGGCCTGTCGTTGACGATTCGAGTCCGCCCGCAGGCCGGGGCATTTAGCAACGACGCCATGTTTGCGTTCGGCATTCAAGAGGCCAACGACATCGCGCCACGGGTCGCAGCGACGATGGACTTTCTCGGGTTCCGCTACGACACGGGCGTCGATACGAACTGGCACTTGGTCGTAAAGGATCAAGCGGGCGGGGCGGGGGCGGAGTCGACCGTCAATCTCGGCGCAATCGACACGACAAACTGGACGACTTTTCGCCTTGCTTACACCGCGACCGGCGTTGACGGCTACGCGAATGGAGTCTTGAAGGGCACGGCCCCGTTGACGAATCTGGACACTTCTCGGACGTGGCACACAGGGATGTCGGCATACAACGTAAGCGCATCGGGGGCGTCCCAACGAATCTGCGATGCGACGCTGTACGATCTGATCGTCCCGACCGGAGGCTGGTAATGGCTGACGAGACCTCTGTCCTCTACGTGGAGATCGTCGTCGTCACTGGATCCGGCGAGGAGACGATGCGACTGCCCGTCAAGGAGGCGTTTGGCGATGCCGTCGAGGCCGGTTGGCGCTCCATGCTCAACATTCCGCCAGCCGACGACGAATGAGCGAGGTGATCCAGATGCCTCCGCTGCGTGTGGAGGCGCTGGCTCCCAACCTCACATGGTCGGAGGTGTTGCGCGGCAGCGGGTACGACGACGTTGCCTCGTTGCCTGACGACGTGGCTGCGAACGTGGCGCGCATGGCTATCCAGATGTTCCAGCCTTTGCGTGACCAGTTGGGGTTCGGGCTGACGGTGCTTGCCGGTGGCGGGGTGCGTTCTCCTGCGATGAACCGGCGGGTGGGCGGTGCCAAGGCGTCGAAGCACATGCTAGGCGTTGCGTTGGACCTGCGTGCCTCGACGGAGCAGCGCACTCTCCAGATTTTCGACTGCGCCAACGCCATGCAGGAGGACGGCCTCATTCCGAAGGGCGGTCTTGCGCTGTACTTGCGGAAAGACGGCGGGGTTCGCTTCTGCCACGTAGACTGCCGGGGGCGCAGGGCTAGGTGGAACGGCGGGGCTCGCAAACTGGCGCTCGCATGAGGGAAGTCCTCGCCGGTCTGGGCCTGCTGCTTCTGATGGGAGCCATGACGCACCTGTCTGCCGAGGCTGTCGTCGCCCAGAGTGAGCGCAACGAGGCGGTCGCCGCTGCGCTGCGTGCGGAGGCTGCGGCCACCGAGGCGGAGTGGGTGGCGCTACAGGTTGTCGACCGGCAGGACGCCATCTGCGCCTGCACCTACGACCTCGAACATGAGCCCAGGTCTGGTGGGTTGAAGCTCGCCGCCGCCATCCACTGTAAGCGGTGCAGCATCCTGTCGGTGAACGGGCCGAGCAATGACTGAGGGTCTTGGCGCTCTTGGCTCGCTGATCGACTACGGCGGGATGGGCCTCTTTGCCATCTACCTTATCTGGCAACGCAAGTTGGACGCCGCTCGCCTGGACGAGACGATGGCTCGCTTCGCAGAGCAGTCTGCCCGTGAGGAGACGTTGATCCGTGAGAGGTTCGAGGCTGTCGTCTCGAAATACGACGATGAGCGGGCGACCATCTACGAGCAGATTTCTGCGAAGCTCGACCAACTGCTACAACAGCCGCCCACTCCGATGCCTCCTCCGCCTAGTCCGCCGACCGCGACCGAGACGATGATCGAGCGGGCCGTGACCAAAGCCTTGAAGGACAAGTGATGACTGACGCCATCAAGATGATCGCCTCGTCGGGCGCAGTGGTGAGTGCGGCGGCGGCGATGGCGGTTGGCTTTGGCTGGTTGCCTTCGGCGTCGGACCTCAAGCGAGTGGAGGCGCAGGCTTCCCAGGTGTCGCAGATCAAGGTCGACGTGGCTGTCCTGATGCAGCGGACGGAGACCGTCGAGAAGGCTACGGCCCGCATCGAGAGCGCGCAGACGATTCACTTCGACAAGTTGATGGATAAAATCGAGAGGGTTCAACGATGATTGGCGCACTGAAGTCCGCTTTCGGTTCTCGTAAATTCCTGGCCACCTTGATCGGGGCCGTCGTCGTAGCGGCGGGGTCCGCCCTTGGCCTGTCGGAAGATCAGGCGACGAAGATCGCCGGGATGATCATCGCCTACGTCCTGGGTCAGGGTATCGCTGACGTCGGGAAGGAACGCACGCAGGCGAAGATCAAGGCGGCGACGAAGGCCCTGGCGGTCGAGGTCGAGGACTTGGGCCCCGCCGAGAAGGCTGCTGCGCTGCGTGAGGCCGCCGGCGAGTAGTGCCGACCGCCTGCGAGAAGGCGAGTACCAACGACTGCGCCTGCACCGATTGGGACGCG
>Ga0209756_1004541_pt1 | contig 10760 bp, 8 predicted proteins | sample ETNvirenome_6_85_FD_184071 | JGI IMG/M metagenome (GOLD analysis project Ga0209756, IMG submission 184071) | Marine viral communities from the Pacific Ocean - ETNP_6_85 (SPAdes) (version 3) | ecosystem: Environmental > Aquatic > Marine > Oceanic | place: Pacific Ocean | collected 2013-06-19
TTTTATAAAAACCTCTTATTACATCTTCATTTATAAGATTATATGTTTTGGCTATTAATTCATTTATACTTCTTGGTCTATCTATTATTGCTTCTGCGCCTTCTTCCTCACCCATGGGTTTTTGACCTACAACACTAAGGGCTTCAGTACTTGTAGCTAATTCTCTTTCTAAAGCAGCTGCTGCAGCTCTTTCTTTTTGCTGTTGACCAGGTTCACCTTCAAATTCTATTTCACCTGCAGTAGAATCGATAGTTGCTGCGCCAGCAGGATCAAAAACTGGTGTACCAGCAGCGTCTGTAGGCGTTGTATCAATACTAGGATCAGCAATTGCTTCTGGCTCATATTCCATATCTTGAGCCATAGTATAGAAAGGAACACTTCTAGGAGGAGCGGCTTGAGCAGAAAGATCGAAACCAGGTTGCGCAGCGGTGCCAAGATCTGCAACTGTTTGTGATTCTGCTAAAGCAGAAGTAACATTTCTAGCAGCAACTATGGGACTTACAACTGTTGTACCCCAAGCGCCACCAACAACAAAACTATCTATTAATCCCTGTAAATCAAATTCATCACCGTATAAATAACCCATTACTGCATTATCTGCAGCTTGACCAGCGGCTTCAGAACCACCTTCTACAAGATAAGCTCCAGCAGCTTTTTTAGCAACATCAACTAATTTATTACGCAAACCTTTTCCAGCTGGTGTTCTAAGAAATTTACTTAAAAAAGGAATAGGTACTGCTTCTGAAATAGATTCCCAAACTGCCGAGTTTATTCCTCTTATTACAGCTTCATCAAACATTACTTCTGGATCATATTGCCCTTCTGCTAAACTGCCAGCTCTTGATATTCCGTAACCATAAGCACCACCATAAAGTAATGCCAATCCAGCGCCCCATAAGGGTGCTCCAGCCATAGCGATTGGTAAACTGATACCAATGCCAGCTGCCCCAAGGGCTGTTTCGCCAAACATTTGAGAATAATAGGGAATACTGCCAGGATCATAAACATTAGGATGTTTTGTCATTTCAGCTTCAATAGCCATTCGAGCGGCTTCTTCTTCTGTTTGTAATCCTAATGTTGGGGTCCAACCTGCAGCAGTTTGAATAGCTTCTTCTGGAAGATTTCCAAACCCTGTTAGCATGGGATCTATAATAAAATCATCAGTGGTTTTGCCACCCCATCTAGGTGGAGGACCAGTTTGAGTTTGAAATTGATCAGATTCTAAAGCAGGTGTTTCTATTCCAAACTCTTCGTAAAGAGTAGGTTTAAGAGTTAATCTAAAATCTTCATCGGATACACCGAATTCATCAAATAAGCGCCCCATAATTTATTATCCAGAAGGTAATCTATTTGGTAAAGTTGTTGATGGTAATATAGTATTTTGATTTATTCCATCTTGTTTTTTCAATTGTTCTAAAACTTCTTTCATAGATACTTTTCTTTTTTGTACGTTAGATTGATATCTTGCTTCTTCTTGTAATTCTCTATATGTTATTTTTCTACCATTACCCATAATCACAGCTATAGAATCTAAAGATGGTACCTCTTGTGGTGCTGCTTCTGTTGTAATAGGTGCTCTACCAGTATCTTTTATATGTTTATACTTTTGATCAAACGCGGTTATAATTTCATCATAACCTTTTGGAATATAATCATAATAATATTCATCAAATCCAGATTTATCTTCCTTATATTCATCATTTAAGTATAATTTTTTATTTGCTAATATTAATTGTACTATATCTTCTACTCTTTTGCCCGTTGTGCGAGCTATTTGTACTGAAGCCATTACAACAGAGTTTATAATTCTTTTTTCTTCATTCTCAGTAATAGAAGGAATAACTAATCCATTATCTGTTTTGTCATTAGCCTCTTCCGCGATTCCACGCATTATGGTAGCAAGCCATTCACTTGTTTTTGTTACATTTTGAGCGTAGGTTTGTTTGTTATTAGGGTCATTAACCCATTGAATATCTCCTCTTACAACAGGAGCTAATCCAAGTTGTTGCGCTTCTAAATCTCCTACTTTATCGCCTGATCCTAAACGAACAATTTGTGATCTAGCATAAGCTTTTTCAGCTTCAGTTGGTGGTCTTACATCATATGGATCTTCTTCATATTCTCCTGTAGCCATTGTTTGTGCCGCTGGAAATTGATGAAATCCACCAGCTACATCTTTATATGCCTTTAATTGCGCCACCTCTTGATCTGCTTGTCTTTCTCTTTCTAATTTTAAAGCTTGCATACTCCGCTGATCAGCGGCTTTAAAAGCATCACTTTTTGATTTTGATACTTTACTTCCATATGTTGATTCGCTAAGTTTATTTTTAAGCTTCTGTTCTATAATTTTTAATTGTTGCTGTTCTCGCTGAAGTCTAGCCATTTCGCTGGCATCTCCAGCAGCATTAGCCGCAATTATTCTATCTTCATTTATTTGTAATCCTCTACGAATATAATTTATATTTTGAAAAACTTCTTGACTACCCTTAGAAGCTAAAGTAGACTCGGCAATAGATTGGTCTTTCGCACTAATGGGAGCTATTAAATTTTCGTAAGAAGTTGGGAACGATTGAAGCGAAGCTGGATCAGATGGTAAAGTTTTAGTAATACTACCTTCAGGAGCGAGAGAAAACGGATGAGAAACTCTGTCGTATTCCCCAAGACCTCCAACTCTAAGCGCCGTATCCTGGCCTTCTTTTGTTAAAAGATAATTTGCTTTATTTCTTTCATCTTCAGCAGTTTTTTGAGCTTGTTCGAATTCCCATTCATTAATACTATATTTTTGCCCAAGACCTTTTAATCTAGCATTATTAAGTGCTACAGCCCTTGATTCAGCTCTTGCAGCCCTCGCATCAGCTAAAGCCTGTCTAGCTTCAAGCTCCTGCCGCGCCTTGTGTTCACCCCAAATGTCAAAAGCAGATGAAATATTTTTCATCCAATCGTGTTTTCTATAATCACGACCGTAAATCGGTCCCATGGGTTGTCTTATTCCTGGTAATGCCATGTTGTTATCCTATGTCCAATACCCGCTTTCAACAGTTCCACCAACATTTATTTTTGGTCTTGGTGAACTCATAGCGGATGTGTAAGCAGCGGTTGGGGCAGCAGTAGTTGTAGTAGCGGGTTTCATCCAACGATTTAATGCACCACTATTTAAAGCTGAACTAAACACGCCAGAAATATTACCGATTAAATCTGCTCTGCCCGCAGCTTTGTTATAAGCGCTAGGGTCAGGAGCCATAAATACACTCTCAGGAAGATTATATCGATGTTCTATATCTGCTTGTCTTTGTGCTACTTCACCCTGTTTTCTCATTAACTTACCTTCAAGTGTTGCTCCAGCTATATCCTGATCTACACCTAATCCTTTGGTCATTCTTTCTTCTTCTAGATCAGATTTAGTTAATGCAGATGCACCAACCTGGTCAGCACCTTCTATATCCTGAAGACTAGATAAATGAGATTGCTGAAGAGCTCTATTTTTCATTTCGCTTTCTATAACACTAGCAGAATCATTAATAGCCGCATTATAAGCAGCACCCCATCCACCGCCAGCGCCGCCAGCGGCACCGGTTTGACTAAACTTACCTGCTAATCCACCCGCTATAGATGAATCAAGCATGTGCTTTTCTCTAGCAGCTCTCTGACTTTCTATATCGGGAGCTCTAGCACCGCCAAAAAGATTAGTTATATCTGTAGTTCTTCTTCCGGCATAAGTATCAGCTAAACCCTGTCCGCGGGTAATACCTTCCCGTCCTATACCTTCTTGCTGGGCCTTATAAAGATCTCTTAAGTTTTCTTGAAATAAATTAAGATTAGCTTTTTCGCCAGTTCTAGCAATTCTTCGGTCATCTAATTCTTTAGCGTATTCGAATTGCTCCATTTGCAATTTATATTGGTCTTCAGCTAATTGCATAGCCGCTTTATTAGCCTTATGGCCAAAATAAGCATCTGCAAGTCCAAATAAAACCGCTGCTCCTGCTACTTCTGCTGCCATATTATTCTCCTAATTATTTTTCGCCCCAACCCGTGCTCCCAGGTATATCACCAACATTACCACCCATTGGTCCCTCACCGCCACCGACTTGAGAACCGCCCGGACAGGTTCTAACACCATCTTTATCTACAACGGTATCTTCATAATAACAAACATTTCCTTTGCCATCAGTATAATGCTCATTTGGACTCGGTTCACCATCTTTATCACCATCACCATCACCGTCACCGCTGCTTTCTTCTCTCCTTGTAACAACACCTTTTGGTACACTAGCTATATCAAGATCAAGTAATCTTTCTCCAAAAGCGCCAGGTTTAAAATCAAGACCGGTAGCTGGATCTCCTAATTTAGCTTCAGCTGCTAACCTCTGTAAAGGTTCTGCTGCTTCCCATCTAGACATATCTAATTTTTTCTGTAGTGTTGCGGCTTCGTCGGCATCTACGAGACGCTGTCTAGCAAGATCTCTTACCATATCTTCTTCAGCATGTAACATAGGTGTACTAAAGGACATTCCAGATGATGCAAACTGTTGAGCTTGAGCAAGAACAGCATTATTAAAATCACGCTCTCTATCTATAGCCCCCATATCTTCACTTCTTTTTCCTAAACCTTTAACCTCGCCGATCATGCTACCTCTAATAGATTCTGCAAACGGGGTTCCAAATTTTTGTTTTACATCTACCCTTTCTGTTTCACTACCAGGAACCTCGGGGCTTACGGTAGGTGTTTTATATCCCATTGCTTTAGCAACGCTAGTTCCTCCAGTTCCTCCAGTTACTACTCCTCCAGTTCCACCTGTTTTAACTGTTCCACCAGTAGTTTCTTTCTCAGGTGTATCAAGACCTGTAACATTGCTTAAAGTTCGTTGGTGTTCTCCACCAGAACCTTCGGGTCCCTCTTGACTATACCAACTACCATCTTTTTGTTTATTATACCTACGACCATCAGGACCAATTAAAACATCATCACCTTCGCGTGTAAATTCTACTGCGCTCCTGGATGGATCATCCGCTGGACCGGAATAAGGATCATGAGTTCCATAACCTTTTTGTTTTGCTGTTATTCCCATATAAAACTCCTAATTAGAATAATCCTAAGTTGTTATAGTAATAAGTAATACCATTAAGTTGAAAATCTGAATTATCAGTTTGGGTCACTTTAAATCCAATCTCTGTTGTCATCAGCTCAACAGGAATAAGCACCCCTGGTCTAGTATCACCACTTAAAGAGAATGCAGTAGTGAGCGACGAGGGGCTTCTAGAATCCCACTTATGTTGGAGATCAGCTGTTCCTGTAAACATTACATCTGAACCATATATCTGCTTCCATACTCCAGGTTGATCTAAAGAATTAAAGGAGCTACTTACTTCTACGTCTATATCTGCGGTGGAGCTAGCTGTTTCATCCTGAAAAGAATCTGGATCGAATGAATATACATGCTCATCACTACCCTCTTTGACCCTTACAAATAAGTAATTTCTATATGCAACCATATCTAATATTTCATTAGAAACTGTCCATCTGGTCCATGCCATTAACCCAGCTTTCGAAGAAAGAGTAAAAACAAACATATCAGTATTGTTTGCCAATATATACTGGTTATTACCTGGAAAATAAACAGCTTTCGGTTCATAAGAAGAAGAAAGAGATGCTTTAACTAACTCAGCTATTGGAGAGCCAACATCTACAGTAGACATTGTATCTGTATAAGTTTTTTGACCAACAGAATGAATTCCAGTTGTATTCAAATAAAACACATCTTCATTTATAGGGGCTATAGTTCTAAAATAACTAACAAAAGCGTTATCTACAGTAGTATCTAATACGGTTAAAGCTGGATTTGGATTAGTTTTCCACAGTTGAATACTATTTTGCATAAAAGCACATAAATATCCACGATATGACGTTACCGCCTTTAAAAACTCATTACCCGATGCTTCTAATCCTGCTGGTAACCCAAGTGTTCCACTAGAATCTTTTACTTTTGACCAGTTTGTTGGATCCTCAGTAGCAGAATACTTAACATACGCTGGATTAGAGTCTTCAGGTTCTACACCGAAAATCTTAGAATCATGGACACAAACTGATTTACCATTTGGGCAGTTTGCATCAGTTACAACAACGTTAGTACCCGCTATCATATCTGATACATCACCATAATGATGTACGATAGTTCCATCATCGTATTCAACAACAACATAAAGAGTGTTATTAAATACTAGAAATTGCCAAACTTGTAGAACCTCATTACCTGCGTCACTTGGATCTGGTAAAGCTAGTGTATAAAGAGATGTACTCATTGGCCCGTCAGCACCCACACCATATCCAGAAAGTGTTTGAGAACCAGCAGTTGCGTGTCTTACTGTATATAAATCTTCATTATACTCAAATAAGCCAACCGAATCTGCAGTTAAAGCACTTGATATTTTATCCATTCCGGCTCGCTTTTTAACAGCAAAACCAGGATTAATGAAAGCATTCTTGCAATCATACAAACCAAGTTGATCAACAACCTGTTCGGCTTTTCTTTGATCTATGCCGTTTCTAAAATCTTGAAGTGTCTTTGCGGGCATTAACTGACCCCTATGTGTAAAACATAACTAATCCCCCTAAGGTGTACGCTACAATCAAGACTGCAGCAATACGCCAAGCTATTACGTATAGCTTAATTAGTTGTGCTATTGTTTGAACTGTCTGAGCTATCAGACTCATCATGATCGTCAGAGCAATCGCCAGATTCACCAGTGTTTTGGCATGTATCAACCTCAACACCGGATCCAACGTTTACATCTGTACAACCAACGATGAACAACATTGCAATCAACATAAAAATGTATCTATTCATGTGGCTCCTCTATCGCATTGCGTTTAAAATAAACTGAAAAAGAATCATTATCTACTTTGGCTGAAAACTGACAACCGGCTATAAATAACAAACCAACTACCAACAATATCTTCATAACAATCTCCCTGATTGATTTACGAACGCTTCTTCTTTTCTAATGGACCTGGCAGCACCCATCCAACAATCATTGGTACTACTACCAGTAAAATAAGAAGCCATCCACCCATCTCTATAATCTGGCCCAAAAGGGTCCAGAAGTTGTCTCCTGCGCATTCATTCATAGCTTTCCTTCCTGTCGCTCCAATTGGAACCGCTTCCGTTATTACATCCGCCACAAAGGCAGTTGTCGTGGCTCCCAGTATCGGCGCAGCCACACCCCCACTCAACGCAATCCCCGCAAGTGCACCGGTTCCTGCCGCTAGGGATGTTATCCCCGCTTTCTTTATCGTCGTGCATCCTACTAAACAACAGACTCCGAGGACCACCAACCAGTCAATCGACCAATAGCGGCTAAAACAAAAAAAGCGACTATTACGAATAAAATTACCTTTTTCTTTACTGACCATTCTGTTATCTTTTTCCACATATTATTCTCCTCTAATTAAGCCACTTCGTTAGTATCGAAGCGCCTCCGGCAGATATACCCACCGTTGCTAACAATATTCCCAATCCCATTCCCCGTGTTCGTTCCAAATGCTTCTCTAAATCTTTTAATCGATTGTTGTTTTCTTGTACCTGTATAGTTAGGAATTCCACCTGTTGGATTAACTTCCCTATTTCTACGGGGTCAATATCCAACGGGCATCCCTCGGGAATCATGTCTCTTCATCGCCTTCTTTCGGGAGATATGTAGGTCGATCAAAATGTTCGACGTTAATTGCAGAGAAAACCAGGCAACTCTCGTTTAACGGAGAGGTTGCTGTACCCATGATTGATAATGTCTTCTTTTCCTCGTTTAGAAAGATAAAGAGTTTCATTCTTGATGGGTCACCAACATCTGCCGTGATAGCAACATGCTCACCGAATGATTTAGCAATAGCAAGAATCATATCGTTCTCGCTGGGGTGACAATACAACATAAACGGAACTTGTATAGGTTTGCCACCTTCGGGAGGACCTGAAAAGCCCAAAATAGGGAATAGTGTTAAGGCTAATATTATAATACGTTTCATCATAGGTACTCTACGTGATATGGATCAATTTCTGCATCTGGCGCTTCTGGCCATCCCCAATTTGTTTTATCTACGGTTCTATCAACATTCTCCGTTTCGGGTCCGATGGTTTCGTTACCCTCTTCATCGTAAGTAGAAGTGTATCTAACCTCTATCACATCATGATTTTGGAAGTTCTTAACAGCTTGAACCGATGCGAATGATTCTATACCTGCTTCTAGTGTATTACCGTGCAACCTGACAGCGTTTCGATACGTCTTCCACTCTTCTGTCATTGCCGTTCCACCATCAGCTTCCCTAATTACTCTCCAATCAGATGAACTTAGTGTTGAACCGACAAGAGTCTTAATTTTGCTGATTAATTGGGTTTTTAACGATTCTACGTCTTTTTCGGTTGAGGCATAAGTTATAACCCATTCGTTTCCAACAAGATTATACGATTCTGTACCGGTATTATAATACCTTTGATCGGGTGTTTCAACCCTAGCTGGTCGTATACCAAGATCGGCAAGCGCTGATTTGCTCCACTGACGAAATATCTGTCTTGGATAAGTGCTGCCATTAATAGTTAGTTCTCTGGGTGTCTTGATTACACCAAATGCTTCTGAATACCACATAATATTACCTCGCGTTAGATGTTTTGAATGGGGTTTCGGCAAAGGCCATGTATACGTATGTGTTGGCACCATTTATTCGCCCCTCCACTGTCCTCAGTTTGAATCCATTGGAGAGATAGTCAACATTTACATCACTAGATGTATCTTCCGCATTGGGTTTATTTACTTGAAGCATATATCCTAATACATTATAAGGATTCATTTTATTATCACCTGCATACCAATCCTCGCCGTCGTCGGCGGCCTTTATAAGTGTATAAGCCGGTTTGAATCCGGTATAAATAAATGGTCCATCTGCATCCTCATTCCCAACGTAGCTACCTATCTTTGAATACCCTTCTACTGAATGGAAAGCGTAAGCAATATAATTATCATCGAGTTTATTTATATTATTGTAAGTACCAATGGTTACAAGAGAGGCGGTGGGTTCAGTATCGTTAAATTGGCTCGACGCAGTGGATGCGGCACCATCACTGTTTAACTTTAATCTATCTGTTGCGGTTATTGTTTTATTGTAGACAACCCAATCATCTGCTGCGCTAAACCTATTTCTGTAAATCACAAGTTCAGGTGTTTGCGCTAGTCCATGACCAACGGTTGCGCTTACGCCACCATCACCATCATACCCGAAAATGCTGAAACCCGCTGTCGTATTTACATTTACTTGAGAATCTAGATCGCCATCTTGATTAAGAGCACCGCCTGCTACACCATCGCCTTTCCAGTTCCATGAGACATAATTTTCTGTACTGGTATTAACTACAACGTCATCACCCACGGTAAATCCGTCAGAATCCAAAGATGCAACAAAGGTATTGTCATCTACTTCTGCCGCTGTATCGTTGGAAACAAGGTAGTTAGTTGCTCCGCGAACCTCGTCTACTAATACATGCTTATCATTCTGATCTCTGTTCTTGATCCAAGTGAAATCGGGCGCGAACCCAACCCCGGTTACTGCTAGGGTAGTAGCACCATCACCAGTGTAGAGTTTGGCATTAAAATGATCTGTAGAATCAGCTATCTCTGGGTCTTCGAGATTACTCGTACAAAGAGCAAGATACCCCGCAGGAACAGATCGGTAGAAATCTCCCACGCCATTTTCATCCTGATTGCCTTGTGCTGTAACTGTTCCCGCAAATGAACTATCGGCACCAAAATTAAAGATGCCGGATTGAGCGTCACCATAGTTCTGTGTGGTTAGAAACCAATCTACTGACGTGCCAAAAGTTTTAAGTGAGTTTCCGCTGTTGACCGCATCTCCATTTGTATCCCACGCATAGATATTTCCAGTTGTGAAATCAATAGCAAACCCCAACACACCGTCAGTCGCTATAGTTAGGCCGGTATAGTTGGTATCTTGTGAACCATCATTCCATGTTGCAATCGAATTACCATCAACCGCTGAATAAAGTATCCAAGCATTTTCTCCAAATGTGCTGCTATCAACGGGTTGGGTAGAATCAACAACACCAACAGACATTCTATTCGTCAACTGGCAAACTTCAAAATAAATCTTATCCATGCCTTGAATAGAAGCATGGCAGAAATCATAGGATGTATCCGCAAATTTCAGATTACCTTCAGATAGAGTTATTGCATCACCTTTTGCTAAAGGATTGAGAGTCGCAAAGTTATTAGTAGGACTGTCCTCCATCTGGTCAGTAGCGGTAAGGTTGGTAACGGTAAAGGTGTTGTAGTTCCCGCTTGAGTCTGCACCAAGACCACCTGCCCAGTCAGAGTGGATCAAGAGTAGTGTGTTTGCGTCTGCGGTGAATTCTGTAGTTGATGGAGTGAAGGTTGTGGTGTATCTTGCTGTGTCGGAGATTCGGATTTCGTCCATATAACCAAGAAAGTCTTGATTGCTAGAGTCGTGACCTATGTATAAAGGTGCAGATAGAGTATCTGTTGTCGAATCAGTAGCAGTTGCTACCGATGATCCACCAACGAATAGCTCATAATCGTCTCCATCCTTTACTAATGCAACATGTTGCCATGTGTTTATTGTTATTGGGGAACTCGTACTATTGAATCTAGCACCCGCTGAACCACCCGAAGTGCACCATAGAGCAATCTCGTCATCCCATTGATACAGATTCCAATCATTACTACCATCCTCCGCTTGTACAAAT
>Ga0209756_1004556_pt1 | contig 10736 bp, 7 predicted proteins | sample ETNvirenome_6_85_FD_184071 | JGI IMG/M metagenome (GOLD analysis project Ga0209756, IMG submission 184071) | Marine viral communities from the Pacific Ocean - ETNP_6_85 (SPAdes) (version 3) | ecosystem: Environmental > Aquatic > Marine > Oceanic | place: Pacific Ocean | collected 2013-06-19
ATCCCCGAATATTCAGCGTCCTTCAGGCCCAAAGCAAAACAACAAGATTACGATATTCAGGCGATTATTAACAGTGCGAGTGCGGCGGGACATGACGACCGTGGGCGCCCAGTCCCATATTCTGGCTCTGTAGATGGTAAGCGCGTCTATGTGACGAAGGTGTTTTACCAGTCTCCGCGAGCCATGTGGCGCTTTTATGGCTATTATGGGGGCTTTGGGGTTGTAGGCAATATGTCCACCTACGGACAGTACTCGGACGATTCCACATTTGAGGTTATTCCCACATGGCAGAACAAACTGCAGGCCATGATGTATGAGGACAACATCATGACGCGCACTTCGAATTACGCTTATGAGCTAATCGATAATAAGTTGCGCCTGTTCCCTGCGCCCGGTCACTGGGATATTGCGGATATAGATCAGATGTGGGTGAGGTTTTATGTGAAGCCCGAGGCGTGGGAGACGAATTCACGCATGGCTGATGGCACAGAGGGGGTTAATAACGCGAATACACTCCCCTTTGACAATCTGCCCTACAAAAACATCAATGCGATAGGTAAACAGTGGATTAGAAAATACTGTTTGGCTTTGTGTAAGGAAATGTTGGGTCAAATTCGCGGTAAGTTCACCACGATGCCCATTCCGGGCGACAGCGTAACTCTAAACCACAGTGAACTTCTCTCACAAGCAAAAGAGGAGCAAACAAGCCTCAAAGACAAGCTAGTGGAGATGCTTAAGGAGATGGAGTACGTCGCACTAGTGAAGCAGGATAGTGAAAAGAGCGAGGCAGCGGCCACTACCTTCAAGAACGTTCCGTTGCCCATATTTGTGGGGTAATGTGAATGGCAGACGAATGGAACAGACCTAAAAATCCCCCACCACCGTTATTTTTTGGAGAAAAAGAGCGAAATCTGGTAAAACAGGTCAATGACGAATTAATTGAAAAAGTCATTGGACAGCAAATCCTCTATTATCCCATTGATATCGAAAGAACGGACTTTCACGAGCTTTATGGCGAAGCCATCGATAAAACGTACCTCCCACCGGTGCGCGTGTTTGCGCTCGTAGAGTTTACCGACTATTCTACTGAATACATGTCCAATATGGCAATCGACAAGACTTGGGAGATTAATGTTCATTTTCACAAGCGCCGCCTTGAAGAAGATCAAGACTTATACGTACGTGAAGGTGATTTTGTGCTGTATGGGACTTATTACTATGAGATAGTTAAACTACAAGAGCAGAAAAAGCTGTTTGGACAAGTCCAGCATGGCTTTGAGATTTCTGCTAGATGCCGCCGAGCAAGGAAGGGGCTATTCGATGCTACCTGATGATTTTGATTTTGCAATGCTGCCCTCAGACTTCAAAAAGGGTACCCTTAAGGAAATAGGGATGCTGGGATCCAGCATCGAGAGCATTGACATGGCCATCATGTCATGGGTGAAGAAAGACCTCAACCTAAGCGCCCGCACCAACGAGGGTTATGTGCAAGTACCAGTCCTCTGGGAAGCGCCAGAGAGGTCTTACCAGATAAAGCATGAGAAGTCCCTTAGAGACGACGGGGGAGCGCTTAAACTGCCACTTCTGAGTGTTGAGAGGACAGGCATAGCCAAGGATCCTGCTCGCAAAGGTTCGTTCCAAGCCAACCTATATTCGCACAACAAGAACGGTCGTTCGGGACGCATGGTGATAGCTAAACGCATCGTGCAGGACAAGACGCGCAATTTTGCTGTGGCTGCAGCGATGCGAGCGCTCCCGGCAAGCGGACAGAACCAAAAATACTATCCTCGTGTCAACAGCAAGGTGGTTATCCAGTCCCTATCTATTCCAATTCCCGTATATATTAATGTGGAGTATAAGATCGTTATTAAAACAGAATATCAGGAACAGATGAACAGCCTAATTCAGCCATTTATGGCGAGGACCGGACAAATTAACGCATTTACAATGAAACGCAATGGACACTCTTACGAAGCATTCATCAATCAAGACTTCACTCATTCTAATAATATCGGAGACTTACAGGAAGATATGCGCATGTATACCAGCGAAATAGGCATTCGAGTGCTGGGGTACATAATAGGAGAGGGCGAGAATGATGATCGGCCCATTGTAAAGGTGGAGGAAAACACCGTCGAAGTCACATTTCCTAGAGAAGTTGCACCAGTTCCGGGTAATGAGGGCTTTTTTGAAGATTAGTTCGGGAAGTAAAATGGATTTTATTAAATCCCTTCAAGACTTTTGGACTTGAAAATACTATTTACCAATGATTGACAATCACTCAAATTAGTTTACAAGAGGGAAGGGACCAAAAAGATGTCGATAAAGAATTTTAAGTTTGTATCTCCAGGAGTTTTCATCAATGAGATCGATAACTCCTTTATACCCAGGACGGCACCGCCCATTGGACCAGTCGTTATTGGACGTGCCCGACGCGGGCTAGCGATGACACCGGTTAAGGTGGATTCATATTCGCAGTTTGTCGAGATGTTCGGCGATACGGTACCCGGCGGCGGAAACAGCGATGTTTACCGTGAGGGTAACTATGCGTCTCCCATGTACGGTGGGTACGCAGCCAAGGCATTCCTTCGAGGTGCAGTTGCGCCCGTCACATATGTTAGGGTGCTCGGACAACAAACCCGAGTCGGCGCCGCAGCAGGTGGTGCCGCATCCGCCGGTTGGAAAACCACTTATACTCCATCTGATGCGGTGAGCACCACTGGCGGAGCATGGGGACTTTGGGTGTTCGCATCTGGCTCTGATTCGTCACAGTCGACCGCTTCTCTGGGCGCCATAATCTATACGCAGAATGGACTCCCTCTACTTTCGGGAAGTGTCTACGGAACTCAGAGCTACGGTATCAACATTACCGCTAGCATTAATACTGTTATTAAGTCCGATTCTAACGGCTTGTTTTCGCTACTTATTACCGGCTCTTCCTATAAGAAGAACGTTAAGTTTAGTTTGAACGATACGTCCGAAAATTACATTCGCAAGAAGCTTAATACCAACCCTCAACTTAAAAGCGCCGGAAACTTCTATCCCAGCGCTGCTGAGGTGGACTATTTCGTAGGCGAAAGCTTCGATCAAGATCTTTTAGACACAGGCTTGGCCACGTCAACCACATTAGCGGGAGTAATAACTCCGATTGGCAAGAGTGGATCCTTGAGCACAGTTAACCCGAGCCAAATGAAGACGGTCGCATCCACTGAGGGGCGCACGAGTTGGGTTATTGCGCAGGATCTACAATCTGCCGGTGATTTTTACCCTCAAAATATGCAAAAGCTTTTCCGCTTGGTCGGACGAGGACACGGACAGTGGCTACAGGACAATGTAAAGGTTTCTATTACCAACATTGTACAGTCCAGTAATTCTTCCACGGATTATGGAACGTTCTCCATCCTTCTCCGCGATATTCGCGATAGCGATAATGATGTGGTGGTTCTGGAGCGCTATGATCAGTGCACCCTCAATCCGGCCAGTCCCAACTTCGTTGCGCGCAAAGTGGGTGACAAGTATGTGACGTGGGATGTGAAAGAGAAGAGACTGCGTACTTATGGTGAATATGATAACCAGTCTAAGTTTATGTATATTCAAATGAATTCCGATGTGGAAGCCGGCGCGCTTGATGCCGTCACTCTTCCCTTCGGGTATTTTGGCCCTCCGAAGCTCAAGGATGTATTGGTTGTCTCCGCATCTGGAGACAATGCGGGCTCAGTGAGCACTTCAGGTAGCTATATACCCCTAGGTGGAAACACCTCCTATTGGGGTCTACCTGCCTACGGCCCCGGTCTAGACCGAGGTTCACTGATGGTGGGCAACGGCATAGCGACTGACTTCAGAATGAAGATGATCTTCCCCGAGGCCCGTATCCGCAACTCAGCATCTGCTGGCGGATTGACTGATCCTCGCAATGCCTACTTCGGCTATCAGACCACGCGAACTGCGCAGAGCACGATTCCTGTGGCTGGACTAGGCGAAATTCACAGGATGTGGACCAAGAACTGGGCTGATGATCCCACCACGAGCGATGGTGCGGGACAAGAAGGCGTTAAGGGATATGCCTATGTCATGTCTTTGGATGATATCGTATCCGGCTCTACTGGAACTTACTTCTACTCATCTGGCTCTCGCCAGAGAGAAGAGTCCGCGACGACAGGGACGTACAAAGACCTTCTAGACGCGGGCTATAATAAGTTTACGATGCCAGTGTGGGGCGGATTTGATGGATTTGATATTACAGTTCCCGATCCTCTTTATAATGGCGGCATGACAGTAGGCTCATCTACTGAAGATAATAGCTATATCTTCCACTCGTGGGCTCGGGCTATGGACACCGTATCGGATCCCGAAGCAGTAGACATGAACATGTTAGTTGCGCCTGGGCTTACCAATAACCAATTAACCGAGAAGGCAATCGACGTTTGCTCAGCCCGCGGAGACGCGATGGCCTTAATTGACCTTGCCAACGTGTACTTACCCTCAGCGGAAGGAGAGTACTCCACGAGAGACACCAAGGCATTACGCTTGGCGTCTACGCCGGAGCAAGCCGCGTCGGCGCTAACTGCTCGCAAACTAGATTCAAGCTATGGTGCCACTTTCTACCCATGGGTTCAGACCCGTGATGAAGGAACCGGTCGCTTACTTTGGATTCCGCCGAGTGTTGCAATGATGGGTGTTCTGGCGAGTTCCGAGAAGAAATCACAACTGTGGTTTGCTCCTGCAGGCTTCAATCGTGGCGGACTTACGGAAGGCGCCGCCGGCATCCCCATTACTAATGTCACGGAACGTTTGACCTCTAAGGATCGCGACACTCTCTATGAAGCACGAATCAACCCGATTGCTTCTTTCCCCTCCACGGGAATCGTGGTATTCGGGCAGAAGACGCTTCAAGAGCGACAGTCAGCACTGGACAGAATCAATGTCCGACGTTTGGTAATCTACTTGAAGAAGCAGATTTCCATTATCTCTTCGAAGATTCTATTCGAACAGAATGTACAGGCTACATGGAACCGGTTCCGCGCTTTGGTTGAGCCGTTCCTGGCGAACGTCAAAGTTACCTTCGGTATCACCGATTACAGACTGATTCTTGACGAGTCGACCACCACACCCGACCTTATTGATCAGAACATCATGTATGCGAAGATTATGGTCAAGCCCGCACGGGCAATTGAGTTTATCGCGATTGACTTCGTGATTGCATCCACCGGAGCGTCGTTCGACGACTAATAAATTTTGAACAAACTAGTTACAACATTAAGGGAGAAAATTTAAAATGCCATTCTGGTCAGTAAACTTTGGAGAGGACGTCACACTTAAAGATCCCAAGAGATCATTTAGGTTTACAGTAGAATTTACGGGTATTCAAGACCCGAATGGAAACGGGGCCACGCTGTGGTATGCGAAGACGGTCAACAAGCCCTCCTTCACCATTTCTACCGCAGAACACAAGTATCTTAACCACACATTCCAATATCCCGGCTCGGTGACGTGGAATGAGTGCGCAGTTACCCTTGTTGATCCAGTTAACCCAGATATGGCTGCAACTCTCTCAGACATTGTGGTACAATCAGGATATTCACCACCAACTGATGCTACCGCAGAACAAATGGGAACCATGTCCAAGGCCAAGGCCGCAGGTGCACTCGGAACAGTCTACATTACGCAGATTGATTCTGATGGCAAGCCCCTTGAAACCTGGACCCTCTGGAACTCATTTATCACTGAAGTCAAGTACGGAGATATGTCCTATGGCGAAGATGAGCTTACTGAAATGAGCATCACTCTTAAGTATGACTGGGCTCGCGTCGAGACTGCAAACCCGTCCGCAGCAGTGGCTGGTGGTGGCAACCAATTCTTCGGTGTATAAACAAGACAAACAATAATTTGAGAGGTGTATATTGTCACGAAATAGAGAACGTGTTGGCGGCACGAAGCAAACGAATGCTGATCCGCCCGTTCCACAACTAACAGAAGGAGCTTCCGAGTCTCCGTTTTCCTTTGTGGTTCCCACGGAGTTTGTAGATCTTCCGTCAGGGGGGCGCTTTTATCCAGAGGGTCACCCTCTGCATCAAGAGTCTACCATTGAAATCAAGCAGATGACTGCGAAGGAAGAGGATATCCTTACGTCGCGATCACTCATTAAGAAGGGGATTGCTTTAGACAGAGTTTTAAAGAATCTCATCATCAATAAACAGATCGATCCAGACAGCCTTTTCATTGGCGACAAGAACGCCATTGTGGTGGCAACTCGCGTTTCTGGTTATGGAAACGAATATACGACGAATGTTGCATGTCCAGCATGCAGTACAGCCCAAGATTTTACTTTTGATTTAAACGAAGCTGAAATATTGAGCGGCGAAAGCAGCTCCGAGTTGGGCGTGGTGGACAACGAAGATGGAACCTTTAATATAGTGCTCCCTAAGACAAATGTCGATGTCACTTTTCGGCTCCTTACGGGACGAGATGAAAAGCGCTTGCTTAAACTTAGCGAAAGCAAAAAGCGCAAGAAAGACGGAGAACAGAACATCACTCTACAACTCCGCAGCATCATTCATGCAGTAAACGGTGATGATGATCCTAATCTAATAGGATATTTGGTTGAAAATCTTCCGTCTGCTGATTCACGCTGCTTACGAATGGCGTATCGCGCAACCAACCCTGATATTGATTTAACTCAGGAATTTGAGTGTGAGGCGTGCGGCCACGAGCAGGACATGGAGGTTCCGCTTAACGCGGAGTTTTTTTGGCCTGACAGATAACTATATGCAGAACGTGTATGAGCAGTTCTTCTTCTTAAAATATGCGGGAGGTTGGTCATTTGCAGAGGCTTATAATTTGCCAATTGGGCTTCGTGACTGGTTCACACAGCGTCTTATTAAGCAACTTGAAGACGAAAACGAAGCTATGGAGAGCAGTTCCAAGGGAAGCAGCAACAGTCAGACGCTGACAGCCCACAATCAACCCCGAGGATTAGGGGCCCCGCCGCCCGGCAGAGGCAAGAGATAGAACTCTTGCCTTTTTTGTATTTAGACTAATTATTAACGAGGTAATTTGTTTTGGCTGAACCGTTTGACCCCAAAGATCCCGGCAAGGGGCGCGACGCCTCCGGCAAAGCCGTAGCCCAGGACGACGCCGCCGCCACCAAAACAAAAATCCTGCAGGATCAATTAAGGCTTCAGAAAGAACTTAATGCTGCCCGGGAAGTCGGCGCAGAAATCGAAGAGAGGACGGTAAAGCAACTAGTCAAAGCCAAAGAGATTAAAACGGGTGAAAAAGAGATGTCATCATCTAGGCATGCCGACCTGACAGCCGAAATTCAGATGTTGGCAGAAATCAATGAAGGTGAAGAAAACCGACAAATTAAAAAAATGAGATATAAGGAAATTGAGGATCTCACTGCGAAACAAAAAGAAATACAATTAGCCCTTGATGAGAAATCTCTCAAAACAATGGTGAAGAACAACCAAACCGGAACTGAAAAATACCGAACTCTCAAGAAAGGCGTTATCGAAAGGCGCAAGGAATACAAACTCACCACCCTTCAGAATAAACAACGCGAGGAAGGCGGCAAACACCAGGCCGACCTCGTCAGGAACATTGCCGGCGGCGTCCTCCAACAATCAAAGATGGGGAGAGGGCTGATGAAAGGCGTAGGCGGAATCATTAAGATGCGCAAGGGCGCACAAGGATTAAGCACGGCTCTTAAAACCGGCGCCGTCTCCATGAGTATGCTGGTTGCAGCCACGGGCGTTGGCATCCTTTTGCTTATGGTGGGCGCTATCTTCAAGCTGGTAGAATGGATGCTTAAACTAGCAGTGCAGACAAGAGATGCGACGGTTGCTTTCCAGCGCGCCACTGGTGCCGCTAAAGAGTTTGGAGCAGCGATACCCGCCTTGGAGCACGATATGCGCGCCGTAGGTGTTTCTATGGAAGAGGCGGCCGCAGCCCAGAACGCACTTTATACTAGTACAACTGATTACACGATGGCTTCTGCCGGCGCCAGAAAAGACCTATTGAAGACAACCGCCCTCATGGGCGAGTTTGGTGTAAGCGTAGAGACCTCCGCTAAAATCGCGCAAGCAGCCACCAAGGGGCTGGGAATAGGAATCGGAGGGGCCGATGAACTTCTGTTAGGGCTATCTGCACACGCATCAGATATTGGCGTGCCAATCAACAAGATGATGGAAGACTTTGCGGCCGCATCAGACCAACTCAAGCGCTTTGGTAGCGATGGAGAACGCGTTTTCAAGCGACTGGCCATGGTACAAAAGATAACAGGAATGGAGATGGGGCGCATCCTTTCAATTACAGAGAAGTTCGACACCTTCGAAGGCGCCGCAAAACAAGCAGGACAATTGAACGCTGCATTGGGCGGAAACTTCGTGAATGCGATGGATCTGATGATGGAAACTGATCCTGTCGAAAGATTTAACATGTTGCGCGACAGCATCATGAATTCAGCCGGCTCCTTTGATGATATGAGTTACTATCAGAAGAAATTCTACGCCAACTCCCTCGGATTGAAAGATGTCGGAGAATTGGCAGCGATGATGTCCGGAGACTTTGACGCATTAGATGGAAGCATTGGGAAGACTTCAGCCGACTACGCAACCCAGCGAGAAAAGGCTAAGAACTGGCAGTCCACAATGGAAATTCTTAAGAACACGCTCGCGACTCTTGCTCCCACATTTTCAAAAGTAGCCGAGAAAATTGATGAAATGGTGAACGAGTTCTCAAAAGGTGAAGGACCCCTGAAAAGGATCGGAGATATCTTTGGGAAATATATGTCCGATGAGTATCTGCTACCGCTTCTTGAATCGATGCCCGGCAAAATTGAGAGCGTTGTCAAGGGCCTTGAGAGATTTGCAAAGAATGCGGATAAAGTGGTAGAGATGATTGAGAGTATGATCATCGTGGGAAAGATTATAGGTGCAATACTTATTGGGGTTGCTGTGGGGTTCGCCCTCGCCACCTTTCCAATTAGTGCCACGGCCGCAGCCATCGCCGGAGTGGTCGCCGGTCTCCTCTCGCTCTGGGCCATGTTCCACAAATCGGGATCCGATTCACTGGCGCAGATGCTTGGCCTCGACGGCGAGTCCACCCTCGCCAAAGGTTTGAACGTGATCCAACGGGGCTTCAACAAACTAAAAGGGGGGATCACCTCGATAATGGGTTGGTTTAAAAAAATGGGAGAAACCATTAGAGGAGCATTTGACTTTCAATGGGTCAAGGACAGCATGAATTGGCTTGGAAGCTTCCTTCCTGGAGAAATGGGAAAAACCACCCAGGGCATCCGAGATGAGATGGGAATCGCCTCAGACTCGAAGGTGATGACGAAAATTAATCAGCAAACCTACGTGGGCCCCATGAAGTCCGTCGCTGCACAGATGCCCGGATTGGTGAAAGACGTATATGCGGATGTACCAAAAGTAGCCGCAAAGGAACTGGAGCCACTCACCGGTGTGCCACAAAAAGTTGCTGGCAACGTGATCAAAGACACATCCTTGATCGGTACACTCAAAGCCTTCAGCGACGCCGTAGGCATCACCCAGGCGGCCCAACCAGCAGCCGCAGGAGGCGGCGCCGCAGGAGGCGGCAGCACATCCACAACTGTCAATATTCCCATTCATATTGGCAAGGACGCACTAGGTACAGTAGTGGGCGAGATCGTCGATGGCAAACTCGGAGCAGTAAGCTTTAAGGGCGCCACGGGCATTGGCGGCCTGTAGATTTTATAAGGAGAACACAACATGGGCGACTGGCAAAACTGGACAGATCAATTTAGACCAGAGAGATATCACAAAACAACCACCGGCGTTAAGGGCGCAGGCATGCCTGTTATTGAGGTGGATGGATCGAATACATATGCTAGTAGCGATGGTATTCGCGCGATGCAGTTGTCCTTTTTTCACGTACCATCTCAAAAGGCTGTATATTTCAAGGCATTTATTGTCGCTTATAACGAGACCTTCAACAGTGATTGGGCAAGCGAGACAGTATATGGACGGACAGATCCGATTTACATGTTTAAAGGCACTCAACGGCAGATTTCCTTAAACTTTAAAGTGCCAGCATTCTCTGAAGGAGAGGCTTACGAAAACCTGGGAAGAATTCAAAAGCTTACTCAGTACCTGTATCCGTCCTATACGACTGACCGCATAATTGGACAATCCCCGCTTATTCGAATGAAAGTGATGAACCTTGCTCAAACTCAGGGTTCTACGCTATCCTCGCCGGCCACTCAAGAAGTCATGGCTGCCAGTCATCGCATGGCCGCCACAGCTACCTCCGGTTCCGCTCTCTTTCACGGGTATCGAAGTTTCAACGGAGCCGACGCAGGACTTTTGGGGGTCATTGGATCGGTGCAAATTAACCACAACTTGGAAGAACAGGGAGTTCTCGAAAAAGGCTATAACTGTATTTTGCCTAAGTTATTGGACGTGGCAGTTACATTTAATTGCATTCATGAGCATACATTGGGATTCGATCAGCAGGGAAATGCTTTGAGCCCCGGATTTCCATACGGGGTAACACTCCAACAGCCTTATTCTCCGGACGATGGGGCGACAACTTATGATCAACGCGCCGCCGCTGCCCGCGCCCAACAAAAAGACGAAGACGAGAGACAAGCACAAATTGACAATGCCGAAGCTCGTTATTCTGGAATGTTTGGGAAGAATGGTTTCCTGGGGATTGGGCAGGGCCGTTATGGCAGGGATGTGAGAAAAGCAAAC
>Ga0209756_1004557_pt1 | contig 10736 bp, 18 predicted proteins | sample ETNvirenome_6_85_FD_184071 | JGI IMG/M metagenome (GOLD analysis project Ga0209756, IMG submission 184071) | Marine viral communities from the Pacific Ocean - ETNP_6_85 (SPAdes) (version 3) | ecosystem: Environmental > Aquatic > Marine > Oceanic | place: Pacific Ocean | collected 2013-06-19
GCTCTTCCAAGTCTTTCTCAAGTTCTTCGATATGCTCTTCAGACGCATACTCAACACGAGAACCTTCTCGCGTTTTCATCATCTTTCCCTCAGAGAGCGTTTGGAGCTCCTGGCGAATGATCTGTCTAAGCAGCTTCTCGTTCACTTAGATGGCCTCTACCTTTTCTAATGATCCGTCATCCATTGCGATCTTAAATGATGACCTAATGAAATCTGTTATATCGTGCGGGCTAACCCTGTCCTCTTGTACGCCTTTCCATGCTGATACCTTTGTTATGAACTCAGGCGTATGTTGCACTTCTAAAACACTTCCATTTCCCAACGTAATAGTTGTGGTCTTCATTTTATCTCCGTACTTGGATTGGTGGGGTTAGAGCAGGTTCACCCTGCGTTGGTTCTTTTTCTTTGACTTCTACTTCAGTTTCTTTAGCTCTGCCGGAGGAACCAGGCTCACTCATCTTAACTTCCTCGCCAGGATCTTCTGCTTCTTCGGCAGGAATACCTTTGACAATAACGTCAGTGAGACCTTCTAAAAATTCTGAGAGTGCCATTCTTTCCGGCGAGGCGAGGCGATTAAAGTAGTCCTCGAGATTTGCTTTTACATCTGGATCTTTAAGAGATCTTCCCGATCTTATCTGATTGATATCGTAAAAAATGTGGGTTATCTTTACTTCTGCACCCGTTTCTGGGCGCTTAGGCTCTCGGCGTGGGCCTCTTAACATTGGGTTCTTTTCTTCGTTGTCGGATTTTTCTTCAACCTCTGTTTCAGATTCTTCTTCTACTTCTACTTCAGAGTCAGATGCCTCTTCTTCTGGTGTAGTCTCCTCAGCCTCTTCTTCGACTTCTTCTTCAACCTCTTCTTCATCAACTTGTTCTAAGACGGTTTGCGGTATATTTTCGCTAGACTTTAAAGTGTCGAAAGCACTTTCAACACTATTTTCAATTAACTTTTTAAGAAAAGTTTCAAGTTGACTGCTTGTCTGAATGTTTTTGCTCATTTGGGGCTCCAGACAGTTCTGTTTTGAGGCTTTTCTCGATAAAGCTTATTGTATTTTTGCTGGGGGGTTTCCCCGTGCTGGATTATCTTTTGTTGACGAACTTTATTGACATTTTCTCGACTCAGCTGGTCTTCTATGAATTTATCAAATTGGGTTTTAGTTTGCTGTTTTTTATCGATCTTCTTAGTCATGTAGAACCCCTAATTGGTTTTTTGTAAAACTAACCGTTACTTTGTAATCATTATCGGTCAGATTTACAACCTCATAGCTTACATCATGTGATGAAACGTCTTTCGTAATTAGGGTTTCACCTGACATAATTTTAATGATACTGTTTTTTAAATTTAAAACTGGTGCTAGTTTGTCTGCAGAAGTAGAAAATTGAAAAATTAATTCTCTTTTTGTTTCTGCGTAGTTTGTCAACTTGTAAGTTTTGTCGCTGACGCTTAAGCTAAAATTTGAATTTTCTACTGTAGGAGACTCAAGCATCTCTGGCTTAAGAACATTTTTTAAACTATCAGAAGCGAAAAATCGCTCCTCTTTAGGATTTGTAATCAACTGTAATATCCCACGTCCTGATGAATTAAATCTGCAGTCTTCGCATAGTCATAGTCAAGTTCAGTAACTGCATTTAGTTTTTCTGTATAGACCTCAATTGTTACCTCTTGATGGGTAATGTAAATTTTCGCATGATGATTGACTTGGTCTTCATACGCCAAAAGCTCTTCTACAAAATTTTTCAGAAAATTTCGATTTTCAAATTCATAAGTCTTAGAAAGTATTCGGGGTGAATCTAGTAAATCCCAGTCCTTGCGCACATTCTTTACTGCTCTTACAGGGGCATGCATCTCTGATAACATCTTTCTCGCATAATCATGCTTTTCTTCGGTTCTCTGCCGAAGAGAATTACTGATTTCCTTGAGAAGGTTTTTGGTCACGTAATAGCCTTTATTGCCTTCTCAACATCGGGCTGTACGGGAGAAGACCGAAGTATTGCCTCAGCAGGAGTTAATCGCTCGGCTACAACATCTTCACCTTTTCTTCTCCGGAAAGTTTTGCCACCAGCAGAGCGAGTTACGGCAACTTTTTCCTCTTCTTCCTCTTCTTCCTTGTCAGAAAAGTTTATAACAGGAACTGTTTCACCTTTAGGTAGGAACTTGTTGAGTTCTTTTCTTAGCGCATCCAGATCCTGCGAAGCTTTTTTATCTTTTCTCTTCTTGATCCCGGAGACTGCATCTTTAACATTGCTAAGAGTTGTACCTTTTGTTATGTGTGGTCGAGAAGAACCTCCCTGTGTTCCGGCGAAGTCAAACTCACTCATGAGGTGCTCTGCTGCTCGAACCAAAACTTTTGTTCGAAGATTCTTTTTCTCTTCAGGCTCGGTGTCTGCATTCATGTATGCAACAAACTCAAAGTATTCTTTGTCAGACTCAGGCTTTTTCTCACCGGTATCAACAAATTTTTCTAAGGCGTCACTTATGTTCTTAGATAGCGTCTTGTCACCTAATCGATCGGGATTCTTTACGATATCAATAATTCCCTGGTAGTAGTCTGTCAACCCCACCGCAAGAGAAAACAAAAATCTTCTTAGGCCTTGCATTGCAAACTGGACTTGTGATGACTTGCTCTTCGGGAGCTCGACGTCTTTGAGGTATTCCTTACGAGACTGGAAGGCAACTACTTTGTCGGGATCTTCTTCAGATGAGATCTTTCGGTCTCTCATAAAAGAGAGAACTGCTGTGGTAAGTGTTGCTGTAACAGGGGGCTCAAAATCTTTCCCTGTCGCTCTGGCCAATGACGGATATTTCTTAGAAAGCGCCTCGTCATATGAATCCATAATCTCAAGATGCTCTTCAGGGGTCAAGACGGTATCAACCGAGTTCCAGTCTGTAATACCTTGCAATTTGTTTGGATGGCGTGCTTTTGCAAGCGCGAGCATATCTTCCATCTTCTTTTTAAAGAAGTCATCAAATTGTGATCTTTGCTCTATGGGCTCGATAGCCTTTGGAGCAGGAGGAGATATCTCTCTATCATCATCGTACGTTGCAGATCGAACCTCGGCTTCCTCCTCCTCCTCTTCTTCTTCTTCGCCCCTCATCAGGGGGTTGGGCATTTCATATCCCTGCTCAACTATTAGAGCAAGCAATTTTTCTATGCCCCTAGACTCAGAAAAAGCCGTAGAAGGAGTTAATTCTGATCTTTGACGCAAAGCGTCGTGAAGATTACTAATCGTCTTTTTTACAATTTTATAAGCAGTGGGAATTGAATTTTCAGGCACAGATTCAAGTATTTTACCAACTGCAACTTTTAATTCATCTAAATTCTGGGGCATGTAAGCAGGATCAGCAATAGGAGGACCAAGCTCATTATTAGTAACATGAACTTCGGCTTCTATTGGAGTTTCAGGTTTATCCATTGATATGGCAGAAACAGCTGGAGGATTAAATTCTTCTGCTTGAGCATCATCTCCAGCTTCCTCAGAAAGAAGCTTGTTCCGGATGAACTCACGTAAAGCTTTGTCGGTGATCTTAATCTTAACGGTCATTATCTACTCCGATGGCAGTGGGTCGAAATAAATATGGTCTTGCACTGCTATTTTATCTGGTTTAAAGTCCAAGCAGATACCATTGTGACTACGATTCCTGCTACAGTACCTGCAACGAAATACGATCCAGGGCGCTGTGACTTATCAAGCTGATCTACGAGAAAGTTGATCTGTTTCTTCCGCATATCCTCTTTTAGCTCATGAATATTCTTTATTGTGAGGATCTCAACATCGCGTTTACCAAGCTCTCCAGTACATACTGCATCAGACTTTTCTTTTTGCTTATCTAAGCGGAGATCACACTGCTTCTTTGCAGCATCCAGATCAACAATGATCTTGGCGACAGCAGAAGATTTCACATGCACGCCGTCACACGGGGCTGTTTGCCCCTGATTGAGAGGAGTCAGATCGGCACACTCAGCATAAGCTAGCTGCGGTGCAACAATCAGTGCAGCAACTAAGAATAATCTCACTTCAGGCCGCCGAGTGCCAGTACTGTGACCAGTCCAGGAAGATTATCCCGAACATAGATGCCAGAGAATAACGTATTTGTTCTTCCGCCCACATAAGCAGTAGATGCCTCAAGATGTCCACTGATATCAACATCGTTGGCGTGATCTTCCGTGATCACCTGCAACAGCACACCCGTCTCAGCATGACCCTTAGGTGTTGGACAAGGAGAGTTGTTCAAGCAGGTCTGATAAAGCTGCACACCTAAGTTGGGTCCGGGCGGGCAGATCGCAGAACCCACGACCATTCGCCCTGGTGAGCTTAAGAATCGCTCAAGGTCCTTACCGTCGAACACTTGAACAGGAGAAGGCTCATCAGCAAGTCGAAGCAGCTGCCAGAACATCTTTGCAAAGGCCTTATTAGCTGCTGGGTATAAACCGAGCACTCCGACGCGTCCACGGAAGGCATTAAGCTGCTTCTCGTTGTCAAGTACGATGTGAGGATCTTTTTTGACATCCTTAAGCAAGGAAGCTGCGTTAGACTTGATGGTTGAGTTAAGCTTCTCTTGTGCAGTAGGCTGGGTGATAATGTAGACCACTTTACCTTCTGCCTCATTGGTTTCTAGGTAACGCTTGAAAACGGGGTCTAGAGTGTAAGCAGATGATCCTGTGCCACCACCTCCGCCTGCACAGACGAAGAGCCAATCAACCTTGCCTAGCTTTGTACGAAGAGCATCTTCCACAAAAGCACTGTTTTCAGCTAGAACCTGTCGACCAAGCTCAATATTCTTTGCAAGTCCATCGGCGCCAGGAAGAGCAACCAGGTGGTCCTCGTCGATTCCTGTCTGGAAATCTTTGGTGGTCGTGTTGAGAAGGATCGTCTTTGTGAAGCCAAGGTCCAGAAAACCCTTAGCAATTTTGCATCCACCTCCGCCAACACCGATGAAGGCAATGTTAATGGCTGACTCTGCAACATTCTCAGCAAGAGTCTCAAGATTAGCTTGAGGCTCAGCATAATCATCAATAAAATCAAATTCGCTCATGATATCTCCGTATCAACCTATTCTACATCATTATTAGCTACGGATAAACCTGTCAATTCACTGAGTCGCTTAGCTAGCTCACTCGGATCACCGTCGGTTTCCCGCACTATTCTTTTTACTTCTTCTTTTTTGTCTTGTTCAAGTTCTTGGTTCTTTTCCTTGAACTTTTCTTCTATCTCGGCGAGGCGCTTTTGCGTTTCCTCGTCAATTCTCTTTTCTTTTTCAGCTTGAGATGAAAGCTCATCTTCAATCTTTTCTTCTAGCTCTTCTTCATCCTTGCGTATCTTCTTGAGAGCTCTGAAGCCCTCAGAGACGGGGCCTTCTCTTAATGCGAAAAATGCGGCAAGGAAGCCTACGATGAGGCCGATGACCAGCTCCCAAGACTTTTTAATCCAAGCCCATGCTTTAGAGAGAAATATCACCTGCCCTTACCTTTCCACTGGAGGAAGGAATCAATGACTGCCTGGGTTCCAATGTAGATCATCGAAACGTAAACCCACTGCTCTCCGTCGATCTTACTAGCCATTAATAGTCCGGTGGCGGAAAGCCATACGAGAAATTTACGTGAGATAAATTTGCTAAGTCTTGAATCTAAGAATGCCTGTACCATTTTTCGCCCCCTAATGAATAAAGTCATCGTCATCGTTCACGATGGCGATTCCGTGTTTAGCACCTATAATCTTGTTCACTACTTTTTGACTCTGCAGTAAATTTTTTACTGTCTCTGTAACGATAGCCTGCTCTTGCATAAGCCTTATAACGTTATTTGTTAGTTGAGAACACAGATATTTCAGATCTTCAATCTGATTCTCAAGCTCTTTTATTTTCCTAGTATTGCCAAACATTATCCCTCATAACCCTGATTATCTTCGATGGCGTCAAAAAGCGTCTCAATATCAGTCTCTGAAAGTTTTTCTATTTCTTTGTTGCGCTTTCTCTTCTGGATTGTTTCCAAGACTCGGTGGGCAAATCCGTCACCTGACACTACTCTTTGCGCAAAGTCCTCGAAGACTTCTTGCATAGAAAGCTTCTTTTTCATAAGTTCGACTCTAAAGGCCGCATGCGTCTCTGTGTACAACTTTACGTGGATAGACTTACGACGATCAAAGTCCTTATACTTAACCACTTAGCCTCCGGCACCTACTCCTGGACCAGCACCAACGGCTGCCGGGGGCGGCAAATCAGATGCAAGAAGAGTTTCAACTTCTTCTTCTGGGACTGCAAGTTGAAATTTATCCATCAAGGCGGCCTCAAAATCTTTTGCAACATTGTCATTATAATTTGACTTCAAATATTGTATAGCTCGATTTATAACAGCATCTTTCAGGTCAAGAACTTTTTCAGGGATTTCCGCAAGTCGTGCCACCTTCAAGGCAAAATTTGCTATGTCTAGGTCAGGCAATTTTTCCTCAGCGGGTTCTTCGTCTTCCTCTTCAGTTTCTTCAACTTCATCAGTATAATCGACTTGTACTTCACCTTCATCTTCAGGGGGAGCCTCCTCAACATCAACTTCCGCGTCAACTTCTTCTTGCTCAAGAATAAACTTAAGAGATCTCGTGGTGAGAGCCTCATCTAAGCTGTCAGCGCGATCAGGTAGTGATAGTTTTTCATACTGCAAGAGAAGTTCGTCAATCTGTTGATCCACTGAGCTGGGTGAGGGTGCATCGGGTTCGTCTCCAGTGGGTACTTCCTCTGATTCTTGCTCTGCTATCATTGTTGAAAATTCTTCTAATATCAAGCTTTTCAAGTCTTTGTATTTCATAATATCACCTCAAGGCCTGCGCAGCTTTTTCTGTTCGATCAAACCGCGTGTCTATAACATTCCAATTAAGCTCTTTCATCATGTTGACAGTGTAAGCTTTTACATCCCTTAAGTAATCCTTGTAGTAAGCATGCTGCCATACATCCACTACTATGACTGGAATTACACCAATAGGAACCTGCACGCTATGCAGATCTATCACGTAATTCATATAAGTCTGTGTGTACACATTGTACCCTGTCACAACCCAGCCGCACCTGGATGCTTGAGCACAAGCTATAAAATCCATCTGCCAGGCATCAAATCCACCAAAATCTCTTTCAAGTCGCATAAATGACAAAGAATCCATTGTGATTTCACTTTGTAGATCTCCAATGTTAGCAAAATAAAGCTCATGAAGATAAGCTGCATTTAGATTATAAACTTCATCAATCTTAAGACATCTAAGAGCTGAGTGATTAGAAGATGCGTCTTGTCTATCTGCAGTGTCTAGCTGCGCGCTTACCTTGTTAAAGTCGACAATATATTGCTCATAAAGCGCATAATGATTTCTAATATTTTCGCCTGACAATGACTCTGTCGGAACACTAAAAGGTTTTGCTTGTATTACAAGTGATTCTTTCAAATTCTCTTTATCTAGTCCAAGCGTCTGCCTAATATTTTCTTTTAAATCCTTATTTTTCATTTTCATCTAACCTGTAACTTTGCAAAAGATCTTTTGCGTTTATGGCGTGCTTTTTTCCTTCTGCGTCTGCTAATATAAAAAATTCGCTTCCTTTTTTCATTATTTTTTTAATAACGTAAAAGGCGTTGTGAGTCTTTTTGTCGCAAAGTCGCAATCCAGTTCCAATCAACTTAGAATGCTTTCCGAGTTCATGCTTACCCTTTTTATCGCACAGATCATCCTGGATTTTTTGCATTTCTTCGGCAACGATAGATTCTAGAAGCTGTTTAGTCAAAGGTGTTTTCATATGGTGTCCAAGACATATTAAATATGTCTGCTCAAGACTTATGTCCACTAACAAATCTGCGCACAACAATTCCGGCATCTTCCATGATCTTTATGCCCGATAAATCCCTGTACGCTTCATCAAATATAACTTCATCAATATTAGCATTAACTATCATCTTCGCACAAAGACTGCATGGAGATAGAGACACATACATTTTCTTCTTCTTGGGATTGTTATAGTCTAGTTTTATAAGCGCGTTCTGTTCTGCGTGAATTAATCCTGACTTGCCCGGGGTGTCAGACTCAGTCCTGTTGGGGCCGCCTTTATAGTTTCCGTTGTATCCCAATGAAAGAAGCTGAGTATTGTCATCTGAAACAATGATAGCCCCTACTTGGTGCCTTGGGTCAATTGAGCGCTGCGATATTGTCTTAGCTACGCTCATCCATATAGCATCCCACTCTGGTCTCATATTGAAAAAGACTCTCCGCATCCGCAGGTGTTTGACGCGTTTGGATTCTTGAAAACTAATCCTTTAGAGTTTAAGCCTGGGTCAAAGTCCAACTCAAGCCCTTTGAGGTAAATTGATGATTTTTTATCCATGACGAAAACTACTCCGTCTTTTATAATTTCAAGATCACTGTCGATCTTGTCATCAAATTTAACATCGTACATTAATCCTGAGCATCCGCCGCCTTTTACAGATAAACGTACGTAATTTTTGTCAGAATTTTCAAGATCTAGTTTTACGTGTTCCAAGGCTTGATTAGAAACAGTTACCAAGTCCATTTTGATGCCTTTCTAGTTAGTAACAGGTTTAGTGACAGAAAAAGTATATCTTATCTGAGACGTCTGGCTAGGCGGGCCCCAGACATTTCGCGTACCTGTCACATCGATTGAGGAGGCTTTGAGCCTGTCGAAAAACTTAAGCTCTTCTAAGGTAAGCTTTTTTCTTTTTAGGCAATTTTGTGAATGTTTCCGAAGAACATATTCTGGGTGCGGAGCGGGGTATGCATCTTCGGGCAGAGATCCAAAAAGCGCGTCGTTGAACATTGCAAAACTCATACCATAGCTCACGATATCTTCGGGTGCCTGTGCATGCTGCAAGAGAAAATTCTCATAATCTAAGACGCTCAGTACGCCGGTATTTTTTCCACCAATTTCAAAGTCACCAAGCTCACAACTGTATTTAACAGTAGCATCGTTGGGACTGAGGTGAAATCCAGAGCCTACTACAGGAAAAACTAAAGTTCCCCCAGGACAAAGAAGGTCGTACAGGTCGTTAAGCGTAGAAACAAAGTCATCTTTATTGAAAATCTCGCAGCACCCTCGTGCAACATTTATAACCTTAAAGCCTTCGCTAGGTAAAAGATGCTGAATAGCTTTTATGTCTCTGGCATCAGCCAAGATCTCATTCCATCTTTCAGGATCTATATTGCTATTCTGGCTACAAAGCTCATCTTTGCTCTTGTTAATGTCTATTGTGTGAAATTTAACTGCGTTCTTAGGAAATAAGTGATCTGCTAATTCAAAAAGCCAGGACTCGCCTGCATTACCAACATCCAAGAAATTTACATTGTCATCAAGCATCTCATAACAAGCACTTAATTTTCGCCTGGTAATAGACTCGTTTGACCGCGGTCCGAAAAGCATCTCTTCATAATTTTCCCTGCTTGCTGGGTGTATTTCATTAAATGCGTGCTGGAGTGCTGCATAGCAAGAAGCTGCATGTGCCTCTCTAGCGTGTCGATAGAATTTAAATTCGTCCGCAAGAGTTCTGGGTGGGTCACACAACAATTTTCCATCTTTTCTTTTTTCAATTTTGCCAAAAGAAGAAAATTCACTAAAAAATTGATCAAAGTAATTGCCTTCTTTGAATTCAAAATTTAGATGATAAATGGCTCGAAGATGAGTATTGCAAATAGACTGCCCATTCTGGGACTTATACCACTCTGGAATAGTAGTAGTTACCATAGAGGGTCTAAACTCTGTCATATAGCCGTGCTTAGCACCCAGGAACTCAAGATCAGCATTGAAATGGTGCGTACCCTGCCACTCGCCGCGGGCCCGGCCGGCGTGAAATGATTCTCTTGCAGTGATTTTCAGAATCTCATTTAAGCTGCTCACAAAATATCTCCACGATTTTCGTCGATGGTAAATATTTTACGAACTGTCTTTTGATTTTGGAGAGTCATTTTTCTTGCTCGACCTTTTTCGTTTTGGCTTTGGCTTGTCGAAAAGTTCCTCAATGCCTTCTTCCCAAGTAAATCCTGCTGCTGACTTGTGACCGCCGCCGCCGTACTTCTTGGCAATCTCTGACGCGTCTATGTTGTCGTGGAAAGCTCTTAGGCTTACCTTTACATCCTTGTCCTCGTGATCGTGAAACCAGATCATCGCAAGATCACAGTGGGGAGACAGAGCATTTCCAACCTCAGACATCCAGTGGGATGCATTAACCACTAACGCATCATGCCCTGCTAACTTTCTAGCAACCGCTTTCTCAGCGATCTTCTTAATAACTGTCTTGGAATATGATAAGATGTAAGATCCGCGCTTAACTGCGTCGTCAAACACAGAATCATCCACGAACTTATCAAAATCCTCAAAGTTGAATTGAACCATGTCAAAGGCAGCTGCGAACTCACGGGAGTAGGGAAGCTGCCATTTCCAGAGATCACGGTCCTCGATATAATTGATAAACTTGGGAGGTTCCTTCCCAGGGTGGAAAAATTCCCAGGTGATAACTGCTCCGGACTTCTCCATATTGAAGATGGCATCCGGTATATCATGCAATTCAATCATAGCTGACTTGTGGTGATCGAGGATGACCAGTGAGTCAGCGTCTTCGATCATCTTCTTTGTCACATCATTCTTAAAGGAGAAGTCGCAGATTGCCACAGACTTTCCTTTGACATCAGGAGGATCCTGTCCGTGTGAACAAGCCACATACTCAGCACGATTTCCTAGTAATCTCCAGGCACCATACGCT
>Ga0209756_1004572_pt1 | contig 10719 bp, 12 predicted proteins | sample ETNvirenome_6_85_FD_184071 | JGI IMG/M metagenome (GOLD analysis project Ga0209756, IMG submission 184071) | Marine viral communities from the Pacific Ocean - ETNP_6_85 (SPAdes) (version 3) | ecosystem: Environmental > Aquatic > Marine > Oceanic | place: Pacific Ocean | collected 2013-06-19
CTTTACATTGTTCCCTGGATCTGTAGCTATTACTTCGACTCCATTATTGTAAAGGCCATCTATAACAAGCGTAGCCAGACTGTCCATTTTTTGGTAAGGGGTGATTGCAATGATTTTCATATTAGATTATCTTTATTTTAAGTGAGCTACATCACCGTCAGCTCTATACCAATGATAAAGATATACTCCTCTCATAATTCCTAATTTTATACCATGATTTGTACACTTTATATGAATGTCGTTGTCAACTCCCAAGAACCCATCTTTAAAACCGCCAACTGTTTTCCACGTTTTTTTGCTTATTAAAATGAGAACTCCACTCATTAGACAATTACCGTGTTCGGTAAGTAAGTCATAATAATGCTTCTCTTGTAAATATTTTCCTATTTTGCGGTGATATTTTATATCATGATTGTTATAGTCCACTGTTAACAATCTCTGTGGAATGTTCGCTGTCCTATTCATTATACAGGTGAACATTCCCACATCAGGATATTTTTCAATAATATCGTTTAATTGATGATACCAAGTTTTAGTAGTGAACGTGGCATCATGATCCAAAAAACAGGCCCAATCGTCCTCTTCTATCATCTCCATGAATTTGTTATATACAAATCCTAGATTTTGACCTTTATCTTTGGGACAATAAGGTACATAAGTGTGTATCATTTAATTCCATTCGTAAAATTTTATTGTCCTTATTATACCAGACTCATTAATATTTTTTTAACTCGAAAGATGTTTCAAGAAAATATTAAAAGCTGTGTCTTGTTGCGCTCGAATGGTTGCAATCAATTCCTTACCGTTTAAACTAAACCATTTTTCGCTGGAAGCACCAAGAAGCTGTGGTTTTGTTACCACTTTGCAATTTAGCATTTTAGCTTCAACAACAAGCCTGCACAAAGACTCCAAAACCGTAGGAATAAAAACCAAAGTTTTATACTTGCTCAAAGTGCGCAAAAATTCTTTTTCATCGGAAGAAGTGATGAGATCATAAGAAATATCATTTTGTTTACAAAACTGAATAGCTTGATAAGTACCTTTGGTGAGATTTTGTGACTCTACAATACAACATTCTTTTTCTTTTGGTGTTTCCGAAATACTAGAAATAAAATCTAATTTTTCTTGAGACCACAAACTACATCCAATACTCTCGACATTAGAAATATCTAAATTATTTTTAACACTATCGGCTTGACTATTGCTGAGACAAATTACACATTTAGAATTTTTATAAAAATCTCTATTAATAACTTGATCCTTGGGAGCTATAAAATTGGTAAATTTTGACGGATCTCTGGTTTTAAGGTATTTGTGATCATGTTCATAAATTATATAATGTTTATCTTGTAAACTCTCTTTTGAAGCTTGAGGAAGACCAACAAAATTGCTAACAATAAATTTTTTATCTTTTCGAGCTTCAATAAAATCAGGGGAAACAGTTGATGAATATTTTTTTTCTACAACAAAACCATCTTTTTCTAACAAGGAAATCAAAACAGAGTCATTGTTTTCTGCACCTCCTTTGTTGTTCAAGTCAGTTTTATAAAAATCACAAATAAAAACACATTTCATAATAAAAAATCCTTTAGCTTGTTTGTGCTCATCACAACATTAGTGGGAGTCGATGAGTTTGATAATTTATATTCTGACTTAACATCAGATTTAGTTTGTTGAGCCAGCTCAAACATTGTTTTAGGTTCAGTTCCTACATTAAAAATACCAGATGCATCTTTTTCCACTAATTTAATAATTTTAGCCACTATAATATCCACATAATCAAAATTACCGGCCTGATTCGCCCAAGCGTATTCATGTTTGAATGGCCGACTTTTGTGTGTGCTCCGTATTAGCAAATAATCATTTGATTTTAATTGCACATGGGCATCACCCAGTAATTTTGTATATCCATACCAATTTGCACAATGCACAGGAACTCCCGATTCATCAATACCTGGATCTGAATTTGCATATATATAATCTGTAACAATGTGTACTAATTTGACATTTGATTCATTACAAAATTCTACTAGATCTGATACTCCTTTATAATTAACATCCCAGTGCGTATCTCGTTGAGCATTATATGTATCGGTGCAAGCTATGGTATTGATAACAACATCATACTTGCAAACTGCACCTTTTTGAGATAATATTTTATAAAATGTTTCTGGCTTAGTTATATCCAGTCCGTCTTTTTTTCGAGAAATAAGGTGCCAACCTGTTTGTTTCTCAATTTCGGAACCCAACAAGCCATCGCCCAGAATAAGTATGTTCTTATTCACTCTCAAATACCTCAATACACAAAACATTCTTATCGTTAATTAAGATATAGCGACCATCGCGGGTCATAAGTTTTGTGAATTGTCCCTGCTTAATATGCTCTGAATTGATGTGCGTAAAGGTACGCTTTTCGCCACCAACAAAATGTATAATTTGGGTAACCCATTTGCCTTGTTGTTTAACTGATGATTGAAGGTCGGTCATTAAAAAATTGTTTTATTTTGCTGCACACATGATCAACATCTTCAATTGTCATGCCATGATGTGCGCCGAGCAAAAACCCATTCTTCATTATGGTATCGGCATTTCTAAAATCTTGTAGATACTCTCTATAAACTGGATGTCGAGTAACGTTTCCCGCGAACGTCACTCTTGTTTGAATTTTATTTTCTTCCAAAAATGTTAATAGTTCTAGCCTATTTTCTGTTTGCAATGGAATAGCCAACCAATTCGGCTCAATAGAATCATCGGGCAAAATTAATTCTTTAACATCTTTAAGGTTATATAAATATCGTGTGATATTGCGTCGCCTTGTTTGTCGGAACCCCTCAAATCGTTTAAGTTGCACCAAACCAAATGCAGCACACATTTCACAACCCTTCATGTGATAACCTAATACAGTATATAAAAATTTATGATCATATGGAATACCATCTACGTTATGCGCAAATCTATCATCTATCATTTCAGAATCATTTCCCAAGCGACCCCAATCTCTATATTGTAATGCTCTGGTGACATGTTCTTTTTTATTAAACATTACCATTCCGCCTGTACCACCAGCAGTAATAACGTGGCTCGCATAAAAACTAGTTGTAGACACATCCGAATCTGGCGTGTAGGTAATTGTATCAGCTGAATCTTCGATCAGTATAATATCTTCCCTGTTCATCCGCTTTAATTCTTGCCTAAGCAATCTCCAATCTGGTTTATTCCCTATTAAATTAGGAACCATAACAGCCTTAACATCTTTGGTTATTAAAGAAATAATATTATCTATGTCTGGAACATAAGATGTCAAGTTTACATCACAAAACACTGGTGTAAAACCTAATTGTATAATTGGTGCTAATGTGGTAGAAAACGTACACGCAGGAGTTATAATTTTACAGCCTTTTGGCAAATCTAATGCAGCTATGGCCAACAAACAAGCAGAAGAACCTGAGTTAACAAATACTCCATATTTTTTACCAAATGTTTCTGCAATACGTTTTTCAAATTCAACTGACAATGGGCCTTGACCGCCGAGCCAGCCCGATCTTAAACTTTCTTCTACGGCTTTGATTTCTTCTTCACCATATGATTCAAACTTATATGGTGCATACCAAATCCTTTTGTCGTTCATGTTTATTCCTTATTTAATAACAAATAGAGATGCAATTTAGAGCATTTGAATTTCATTTAGAGTAGAATTCCAATCTTGGTCCTCTTTGCTTATTTCGCCTGCACGACGAAACACATTATCGCACATTTTTTGATATTGCTTGGATTCTTCATAATTGTTAACAATCCATTTTTGCAATTTCTTTGCTTGTGCTTTTGCGGAACCATAGCTTTTCCGCAAAAGCCTCATGCTCTTTTTAAAATTCCATTCTTTGGGAAAACACCACATAGAGTCTTTTTGGATAACACCTTCCCAATGAGCTGATTCTTGAATGGGCTTAATATCATAAGCCACTTCACTAAACATTGATTTGTTTTTAGTTTTGCCCTTTTTATCCTTAACGGGCATATGAAGGAAATCAACTTGACCACCCCAATTGGGTGCAATAATTGGCAAAGCATTATAAGCTGCTTCAAACAAAGGCAACCCAAAACCTTCGCCATGAGATGCACTTATCATTGCTTTTACTTTTGGATGCTGATAAAGAGCTGTCATTTCTGCCTCATTCATATCGCCATGCAAAAGACACACTTCGCATTTTCTCTCATCATATTCTTTAAGCAATTCTTTAAGGCGATTGTGTACAGCTTCTCTATCACGCAAACAATTTTTAGCTATAGAAGTTTTAATAATTAAGCCAACTTCTTGTTCATAAAATTCTTCTACAAACCACTTGATAGTGTTTTCGATATTTTTGCGGACAATCCAAGTTCCCACTGTCAAAAAATTAAAATCATATTTTAAATTTAAGTCAATATCTGCTGGTTTAATATTTTTTACGGGATATCCCACAACTTCTACAGGACATGTAATTTTTGCAATAAACTCTTCACCAGTTTGATTATTGGTTGCTGGATATTGAGTGTTGTCAAAACCATATTTAGCATGTTCAGACACAACTATAATTTTGTCCATATTCATACCCTTTTCAACCCATTGTGGCGCAATTTTTGTAGTTTCGATACCAGCAGTTACTCCGATATTAACAGGAGCCATAGGCTCAAATTCATTTGGAACCGTAACCTGAAGTGAAATATCAAATTGACCGCCTTGTTGAACATACTGAATTGTTTTTCCTAACAAATGATCTAACCAGCGACGCTCTTCTGTGTCTTCATGAATCCAACTCGTTTGACCCCAATTAATATTAATAAAATAAATATCAAATAAATCAGGTTGACTCCGTAATGATCGCAGCACAAAACGAGTGTGCTCGCCATATCCACTTTGAGTTAAAGCTGGTCCTTTAACGATAACCTTTTTCATATTGCTCGCAACTCCCAATTCTTATAATTTTTTCGTGTTTCCCAAGAACCATTATTTTCATATGTTTCCAATAATACCTTTTCCCATTGTTCAATAAAATTTTCAAAATTATAATTTTTCATAACATGTTCTCTGCCTGCTTTGCCCAATTCAGCACGTTTTTCAGGGCCATATTCATACATCTTTAAAAGTGCATCTGTAACTTGTTGACCCGAAAGTCGATCCTCATAAATAAAAGGAACTTCTTGTGAACCAATAATCGCTTTTGATGTTGGCTCTAGACCAATTCCATATTCATATTCAGTAATAGATTTAGCTTTAGCATTTCGCTTTAGCATCATTTCTTCACTTACTTCTTTTAACTCGGTAACTTGTTCTTGAAGTCCACCAGTCATTGTGACAATAATTGGAGTTTCAGAAGCCATTGATTCAAAAGTGGCCAAACCAAAACCTTCTGCATCTGAAACTCCGATAGTAACATCAGCAGCATTGTAAATTAATGCTAAATTAGGAATTTCTACTTTATCTACCGAAATCATAACTTCGCCATTTGTAAGTCCTAAATTGTTTATAATCGCATATAAATCTTGACCATTTGGATCATATGGTTCCGTATGCATCAATAGAGTAGCTTTTACTCCTTTGTGTTTCTTTTGAAACTTTTTAAGGAAATCATTAAACCAAAATATCAAAGATCCACTTTGCTTTCTTCTAGCATTCCTATTGTTCCAAAATATTAAAAAATCATCCTCTCCAAATTCAAAACGCTCTTTGCGAAATTGCGACACAATAGGTTTATCAAGCTTAGTAAAAATACTAGTTGGAATTGCATGTGGCAAATAATATTCTTTTGTGGCAGGAGAAACTGTTTGAACAATATCCGAAGTTAGTTTTGAAATTGTTACAACCACATCCGTTGAATCATACCAAATTTTATTAAAAGTGGGATAAGGATAATTGTCCCACACATGATAATAGACCAAAGGAACTAATGAACGAATTTCGTTTTCCATTTCCCATAACCACGGAAAAAAACGAGGATCGGTCATGAACCAAACAATATCTGGCCTTTGAGTTCTTATCATTGATCGAAGAATGTCTGGATTTCCATAACCATCAACCGGATAAATAATCCAATCTTCGCCAAATTCTTCCATTTTAATTGGCTGATATTGATCGTGCTTAATTGCACCTCCAAGACTTACAAACTGAAATTTTTCAGTCTTAAGCATTTCAGCAATAAAATATTTGGTTTGTGATCCAACGCCGGATGGCGATAAAGGATGATCTGAAATTGTTAGAATCTTAATTTTTTTTTGAGTGTTGTGAGAAGCTAATGAATCAAAAAAGTTTTTTGCTTCTTTGTCCATTTCATTTTTATTATTCTTCTTTTGCTCATCTTGTGGTTCAAATTCTAAATCCACTACTTTTTTGGTCATTGTTCTCCTACGGACACCACTCAGTTCGATTAAACTCGCACTTTTCACATTTTAGGCGATTTTTTGGGTGGTTATTATTATGGATATTATACACCGCCTTATTTAAAATGTTTAGCGCATTTTTAATTTTTCTGGGTCCGCTGGAGACTCGGAAGATTTCAATCTTGTTTTTCTTGGCTGTTCGCTTCAAGAGACCGAAATAAGTTTCAACATTTTTTGGATCAACATCGTGCTTTGCGCAAAAGAAATTCTTATAAAATGTCAACTGATAAGTCGTCATTCTTTCAGTTCTTCTTTTGATATCCCAACCCCATGAACACGACTTCCAATCAATAATGTGATGTTTTCCATCTGGAGTTTTAACCACAAGATCTAAAAATCCCTTATAATCATATTCACCAGCACAATCAAGAATTGGTTCAACAATTTCTTCTTCTGCTGAAACAACTTTCCATCCTGGGAATTTAATGTTAAGGGCTTCCAAAATCATTGAAGCAAGTTCAAGACCTTGGCCCTTCATATCTTCAATCATTGAGACATGATTGTCTGGAATTTCCTTAAGTTTATCAAGCTCATCTTTAAAAGCTTGATTGAAAGTCTTTTTGTAATCAACAGATTCGTTTAATGTAAGCTTTTCACACGTTTCGTGAAGAGCTGTACCAAAAGCGGTATAAGCATTTCCTTTGAAAAGCTTAATTCTATCGACATATGTAAGCTTATGATAAAAGGGACAGAAATCCCAATTCTTTAAAGCACTAAATGATATGTGGGGCACTTTAGTCCGCTTTCTTGGCGGTTGTTTTTCTGCGCTTTCGCTTGGCGGCAAGACCGCCAGCTTTGGTTTCTTCTTCTGGTATTGACGTAACTTCACTATTAGACTGTACCATGGCTGGAGGGGTTTTGTCAAGTGTTTTTTGACTTGATGTATTGAATTTCCACACAGCAGTCAAGGAAACTCCCATATTATCTAAATCATTTGTTTGCACACATTCACCTACTGCAATCTTAGATTTTCTTAAATAATCTCTTACGTGATTTTCTCTTAATTTTGTTCGATTTGTCTGCTTCCCGGTTTCTCTATGGCGTTGAGGTGCAGGCAAAACTACTGTAACGGTAACTATATCTTTATCTTTTGTAACTGTAAAATTCATAATCTTAGTTAAACTCCAAAATTGATTCCAGTTTATTATCTAAAGCTGGACTTATTTCTTTTAAATAGTGGCGATCTCCAATAATATACTCTTCAAATCCATTAGCAAAATATTCTCGAATTGAAGTAACCGAATAAGGGGAAAGAAATAAACCGAGAGTTAAGGCAATAAGACTATCATAGCCCAGTTCTTTAAATAAAAAATTATCTAATTCATCAACATATTCATCAGAAAAAAATAATTTTCCCATTCCGTGAAATGAAACGTCATTCGCTCTTAATAAATCCACAAGACGTTTTTTCTTTCCCATGTATTCTTTTTCAATGGTATCATCACCGTATATTTCATGCTGAGATTTGTCTTCAAGTAAATGTGCTAATTCGTGAACCACATCTTTGATAATTATTTCTTCTGTTACCTTATCAGCAAATTCTTTAAAATTTGAAAGATAAATTACACCATCTCTAAACATTGCTTGAATTTTTCGATCTTTTAGTTCTGGAAATTCACCAACGTAAATTCCTTCAAGACCAGACATAAATTCATAAGGAACAATATCTTTCAACTCTTCTAAAACATTATTAAAGTTAATATGTTCTGGAAGAGGCTTTAAGATATAAACAGGAATATCATATAAAAAATATTCTTTTCTTTCTCTTAAAGACTTTTTAACTGAATGTGTTATATACTCTTTCATATCTTAATATAAAATATAAATTGATTCTATCACACTTTCAAACACTTTTAAAATTAAAGAACTTTAGATGTCAAAGTTGCCACTTTAGAGCGCTCTCCCTTCAAGAATGTGATGTGGCCTGTAATATCATAAGGTTTTAGTTTTTCAATTGCATAAGTTAAGCCATTCGATGTTTCATCAATATTAACATTATCAATTTGTTCAACATCTCCAGTTAAAACAATCTTGCTGTCATGTCCAACACGAGTTAAAATAGTTTTAATCTCATGCTGTGTAAGATTTTGACATTCATCGATAATAATATAAGCTTTCTGAATTGATCTTCCTCGAATGTAAGTTAAGGCTTCCATTTCAATAATCTTTTTTTGCATATAATCGTGAAGCATTAGATTATCATCACCAAACAGAAATCTCAGGTTATCCTGAATAGGAGCAAGCCAAGGTGCCATTTTTTCTTCCATTGTTCCAGGCAAATATCCTAAATCTTTACCCATTGGCATGATTGGTCTTGAGACAATCATTCGATTATAAGAAGCATCTTTGCCCATTACTTGTTGGAGTCCAGCAGCCAAAGCGCATAAGGTTTTACCACTTCCAGCTTTTCCAATTAAAGAAACAATAGGAATTTCAGGATCCAAAAGTAAGTCTAAAGCAAAATTTTGTTCTTTATTCTTAGGAGTAATTCCCCAGCCGTCTTCTGCTTTTTGTTCTGGAATTTTTTTGAAAGGAATTAGAGGATCAATAAACCTAGTAATTGCTGTTTTCTTTTCATTGGATGAAGAAACAAGCATCACAAATTGATTAGGATATAGCTCAGGTTTTTCCTCCTCAAGATGAGATAAAAATATTTTTTCTCCGTTATAAAACCTATCAATAATCTGGTCATCCACTAATACCTTAGTAAATCCACTATAAAGTTCAGTTCTGCTTTTTATAACCTTTTCTGTTTTATAATCTTGAGCATTAAGACCAATCGCATCACACTTAATTCTTAAGTTAATGTCATTAGAAACCACAACAACTTTGCGAGTTGGAAATTCTTTTTTAACTGTTAAAGCTGACGCAATAATTTGATGATCAGGAACTGAATGTGCATATCCAACAGGTAACTCATTTAAGTCAGGAGCTTTAGTAAAAACTAAACCTGCGCCCTTGCGAATACGAATTCCTTTTTGAAAATTTCCCTTTTCTCTTAATTCATCTAATATTCTAATAGTGGTTCTGGCATTTACGCCTACACCATTTGGTCTTTTTTTGCAATTGTCAAGTTCCTCTAATACGATGAGTGGAATAATGATATCGTTGTTACCGTAAGAAAAAATCGCACGATAATCGGTTAGATACACGCTGGTATCCAGAACGTAAAGTTTTTTTGTCATAGAATGTTTCCATTTTCTTTAAACTCGGCCATATGCCTTATTCTAAATAGATGGGTCGTTTAGGATTCCACCACATAGTTAATTTAAAGGTTAAAAAAATAACAAATGCGGTTGCAAGTAAGTAAAAAATCAGTATTTCTCAGTTTACTATTTTCGCTCGCCTTGGTTACAGCTTGCTGCGTTCACCAAAACCCCTTTTTCGGTTCGCATACATTACGAAAAGCTAAAAAATCTGTTGTTAAAATTGATGGGTTAACAAGTGTTAATTTTACAGTGACTTCTACGAGCGTTAAGCATCAAGCTTCTCTAGAAATGAGATCCACGGCGAGCGGTTCTATCGTAAAGCATTATGGGGATTTATCTATAATATTGACTGCTGCGCATGTTTGTGGTCTTATGGACGATCAAGCTCAGGCAATAATGGAAAGTTTTATTGGACCCACAAAAGACTTTATAGAAATGAAGGTAAAAACAAAATTACGAATCCATGATATTGAAGGGCGAATATATGATGCAATTCAAATTTATGCTCAGAAGCGCACCGATACGTGTGTTATTGCAACCAAAAAAATTCCTCAAACCGCATTAGACGTTGCAGATAAAGAAGTGGATATTGGAGAAGAAGTTTTTAATATTGGATTACCTAATGGTATTTGGTCGCCCAATTTTATTCCAATGTTTGACGGCAGATATTTAGGACATTTTTATTCTAAATACGATAGAGCTGAATCGTCTTGTTATTCAATTCCTGGTGCTCGCGGTCAATCTGGTTCACCCATTTTTAATTCTTATGGACAAGTTGTAGGAATGATCCATTCTGTCTACAATCGATATAATCATTTATCTCTTTCTTCGACCACCCAACAAATTCGTTCGGTATTAAATTATGGAATGAAAAAAGTCGAAAGTCAATATGAAAGATATGTGAAGATTTTGAGATATTAATGGAGGCGGCGGGAATCGAACCCGCGTCCTAAATGCTTCAATATTTTGCGTTATACAAGGTTAAACTTTAATCTTTCTTTTGAACGAAAGAATTAAGTTGTTCTGCCACTTCAATGACTTGTTCTGGAGTAACAGGATTCCATTGCTTTTTATCGCCTGTTTCAAACGCCATATG
>Ga0209756_1004573_pt1 | contig 10719 bp, 31 predicted proteins | sample ETNvirenome_6_85_FD_184071 | JGI IMG/M metagenome (GOLD analysis project Ga0209756, IMG submission 184071) | Marine viral communities from the Pacific Ocean - ETNP_6_85 (SPAdes) (version 3) | ecosystem: Environmental > Aquatic > Marine > Oceanic | place: Pacific Ocean | collected 2013-06-19
ATTTCATCAAGGCCAGTTCTTGTCAGTTTTACTTTCACGCACTCGTTAACATTAAATTCCATGCTTAATTTACCTTATTGTTTTGTATTGCGTAGCAGCCAAGTAATACTATATTAAATAGCTCTGGCTTGTCTTTGTGCCAGTTCTCTAAAGTGCGGCGTTTAACCGTTGATAGTTCCGCTACTTGAGCTAGGGATTTAAACCCCTGCGCTTTTGCTTGTTGTGATGGTGTCATTGATCTGCGCCTCTATATCTAGACTCTAAAAAAACCTTGCAGTTGTAGCTAAGCGTATCCATATGCGTTAATTTCCCTGTCTTTTCGCACTTGTATTTGTATCCGCTACCCTCAAATTCAACGGTGCAAAATCCTATTACAGGTTTACAGAAAGTTTCTATTTCAATTCTGACTCTATCACCAATATATAATACCTCTCCGCCAACGGCTTTCATGCCGCTTGAGTTACTAGGAATCATGATCACCCCTCAATAAAATAGTCGCCACAACTAATAATTGTGGCGAGTTTATTTGTTGTCATATCATCACCACAAAAATTCATCATAATAAATTTTATAGCGCTTTCAGCATCAGACGTTAATTTCCAGCCACCAAAAACACCAGAAGTAAACTCACAAAAACAATCAATTTCAATTGTTAAAGTATTTAATAAGGCCGCTGTGCTTACTGGTAATGTAATCATAATATTCTCTCTTTGTTTGGTTGATTGCTTAACTTCTGAAACCTATTATACGCATTATTTGCATACTATCAAGTATAATTTGCAATTATTTCGCATTTATTTTGAAATAAACACAAAACTAAATACCAAAACATTAAATTAACGCAATGCTCGCAAACATATTTACCCTTGTTAGTGTTTATAACGTAATAGCCAGCACCTATATACAAGTTACTTTTACATAGTCTGCAACGTCTTGTTGTGTGGGTTTTGGCTATTGGCATTATAATTACCTCGTTAAATTAAATCGGCGTTTTTTAGTTTTACTATCTCATCAACAGCTAAGCCTTGTTTTACTAGCTGCAAGGTTAACTCACCTGCTGTGTTTGCGGTATCAACTACATCAATGCTTGATAGATTACCAACAAAAGCACCAGTGTTGTCTGATACGTTCAGAGTAGATTCATCTAAATTTAATATTACTTTACTCATAATTACCTCTTGTTTAGCCTGTACGGTTTATACAGGCTTTTTAGTTATTGTTTGTTAAAAAGCTACATCGTCGTCATAATCAATTTGTGGCGCTTGCTGGTTTGGCTGTATTCCATTTTGCGCCATAGCCTGGTGCATAGGTCGTTGCTGCTGAAACCCACCTTGCTGCTGTGGCGGCTGCTGTTGAAAGCCACCTTGTGTTGGCGGTTGTTGTTGGTATTGCTGTTGTGTTGGTGCTTGCTGGAATCCACCACCTTTTTGTTGAGAGCTTTCCTGCTGTTGACCTTGCTGCTTACCGTCAAGCATTTGCATAACTCCGTTAAAGCCTTGCAATACTATTTCGGTCGTGTATTGATCTTGCCCTTGTTGGTTAGTCCATTTGCGCGTTTGCAACTTACCCTCAAGATAAACCTTTGAGCCTTTTTTTAGATACTCGCCAGATATTTCAGCTAGCTTGCCAAACATAACGACACGATGCCACTCTGTCTTCTCTTTTTGCTCACCAGTTTGTTTGTCTTTCCAGCTTTCAGAGGTAGCAACAGTTATATTTGCCACCGCCTCACCGCTAGGCATGAATTTAACTTCCGGGTCTTTACCCAAGTTACCAACGATTATTACTTTATTTACACCTGCCATTTTATATATTTCCTATTTAGTTAAATTGATTTACAACGTTTAATTCTTTTTCACTAAGCTCTGCTAAGCATTCGTTTATGTACTCTTGTGATTCGTTTTCAATGATACGCTTGTATTCGTAATATGAATCCCTACCTTCTTTTAACATTGCCGCTATTTTCGTTTTGTGCCCTTTAGGAAAGTTACCATAAACCCATTGCTTTTCTTGCTCATCTAAGTCCATAGAGTTGGCAAAATCAAACATAACAAGCGGTGACTCTAAGCACTCATACATTGTCACTATCTCTTTTAATGCGTCCTCTTTCTTTGTGCTAAGCCCTTCATGCTCATTTATCACCTGTACAGCATTATCAAACCTGTTGCCGTTTTCTTTTGAGCTGTTGGATTTGGGCCAATATTTAGATGCACGCTTAACAACTGACTTTCGCCACATCTCAGTTTCGAAAGTATTCCAAGGACTGTAACTTGAGTTTTTGCTTTTTGATGTATTCCTGACAACCGCTATTTCTTCAGCGCTCATTTCCTCAGTTAAAAAATCACCCGCAGGAAGCTTAACGGTGCAATAAACACCTACCTTTTCGCCTCTATCTTTAGAGAATGAATTGTATTTATGCAACGGCTCTTTGTTTAACCCTTGGTTTTCATAAGTGTCATTAGCATAAACTATCTTGGCTTGCCCCCACTCAATAGAGCCTATTTCCTGCGCCAAGTGCATAAGCCCCATATAAGAAACATCCAAACAAATACTGCCATCCCTTGGCACTAAGTAAGCATGTTTAAGGGCAGGGTTTAAGCTTATACCAATACTAGAAAGATTTAATATTGCATTCTGTACGCTTACAGGGTTATTGTTAGCAGTTTTTATCGCTAAATCATTCTTGTATAGCTGTTGTATTGCATAATTTTGCTCAGCTGGTATTGATATGGCCTTGTGACTTTCAGATAAAGATATCGCTTGCTCAGTGACGCATAAGACATTATTTTCAATTACTGACATCTGGTTACTCATTACTCTACACCATCCAATAAATTATCTATAACCTCGATTCTATTCCAGATAGAGCCGTTAATATTATTTACAGTGGTGTTATTGCCTGCGATTTCTTGCGCCAACTCTAAAAGCTCCAGTTTAACCAGTGTCAAACTGTGTTCGGCTATTGTTTTGCTTTGTGGGATATTATGTAAGTTCATTGCTTTAATCTCTCATTAATAATTAGTTGCTGGTTATGGCTTAGTCATTTTGTTCTAAGCAGTTGACGGGATACCACCAGCGGGGTTGCTTAACTGCTTTGTATGGCTAATATTATACTAACTGTTGTAATAGTCAAGCCATTTGTTGCAATTAAATAAACAAATGTTATAATCCTAGAAACTAACAAATAGAGGTAAAGAAATGTTTAACGTAAAAAAGGCAGTAAAAAACGCACTATTCGACCGCGACATGACTATGACAAGGTTAGCTGAATTAACCTGTAAAGATAGGTCTTGGCTAACTGACAACCTATATAATGGCAACCCTTCTATAAGTACCCTTGTATTAGTTTCTTGTGAGTTAGATTATAAATTAAGCGAGTTTATCGCATTGGGAGAAGATTAATGATTATTAAAGAAACGCCAGCAGATACTTTTTACAGGCCATCAAGGAAAAAAAATGGGTGATTTACTACTAGATATTATTTTATATTTCATACCAGCGTATAATGATTAGCCCCATACAGGGGCTTTTTTATATCTATTAACCTCTATTGTGTTGTTTTTACTTAAAATATTCTGTGTTCTTCCTTTTGCTTATCGTTTAATGATGAAAACTTGCTGATAGCGGCCCAATTTCTTAACGATATATTTTTATAATACCTCTCCTTTTCCGTGTGCCTATTGATAATTATTGGCCCAAGATAATCATGCCACTCAAAAGTAACGCCATTGAATCTATATAGTTTCGCAAAGTTGTAATGTAAAATTTTTAATTCACTCATTCTATTAACCTCTATTGTGTTGTTGGCTTAGCTTTTCTTTTATTTGCTCCAAGTCTTTCTTAATAGCCGATGAGACATTAAAAACTGTAGATATAAAAATAAAAAACCAAGTCGCATCAAGCCATTTACCAGCAATTAACTCAAAAATAATACCTACAACAGCAAGCAATAAAAAAACTAACGCCCAGTTACTCATTTGTTTTGCATTCATTCTATTAACCTCTATTGTGTTGGTGGTTTTCAACCTCAGCTTTTATTTGCTTTTCAAAAAAAGAATCGATGGTCTCTAGTATTGATATTGAGCACGAAAGAATAACTAGAGATACGACACCAATTACAACGCTAACATTATCGTTAAAATAAACCCCAAAAACACCAATCAACAAAGATACTGCATAAATTATTTTCATTGTCGCAGGTACTTTAAATTCACTCATTCTATTAACCTCTATTGTGTTTGTTGTTTAATCCATCATACCCGATATCTGCTTATGTATTTCAGGTGGTAAAGCATTAAGAAAAGGCTCAAGTATAAACAGCAGCTTTATGAGCTTATCTTCGCGGTCCTTACAGGATTGTTCAAGTTTAGCCATTTGCGTTCTTAGTAGTTTTATTTGTTGCCTGTTGTCAATATCACTCATTCTATTAACCTCCATTGTTTTCAATTAATTTGTCAATATAAGCTTTTGCAGATGACTTTCCATCTACACACCCTAAGCCAACAAATGCTTTTAACTCAAACCCCATATCAGTAACATATGTTGTCCCGTTGAATGTTTTATATTTAATTCCGTAACCTTTATAATAAGAAAATGTTTCCATATTTAACCTCTATTGTGTTGGTGGTTTAGGTAGTGGCATCCAGTGAGTAACATGCGCTCTACTATGAACGCCATCACTACCAACCCAAACAATAAACTCTTCTCTTACCGAGTCATATTCTCCTACAAACCTGTATTCATCACTAAATTCAGGGTAAGGATATATCAAAACATTTACGTAATGCGGCGGTAATTCATCTTCAACGCTTATCCATTTACTCATTGTTATTTACTCCTTTGTTTTAAATATAGTTAGATTGGCAGTGTAGAGGTAATCTGTATACAGAGGTCTAACTAAGGAATCGAACCTTAACCAATATCACCAGAGACTAGTGTAGTGATATATCGGCAAACCTGCTTAAACCTTGTATACAGACTATAGAAGCTTTGAAAGGGGTGTGCCTGCCCTTGCTAATGGGTGTATAACTCTTAACCTTAATCATATGATAAATTAGTTATACATAAATTATCATTTACGGTTATTCTCGGTTAGCTTCCGATATTCAGACACAAAAAAAGGCTTATAGTTCAGCCCTAGGTAATCGGGGCGGTATAGGTACTTGTGAGAAGTCATCCCACGAATACAAAGACCTGAACTATAAACCCTATTACCTACACCATTTACAAAACAGCTTCTCACAACTGCGTTTACATTTACATTATAATCTATTTGTTATTTGTTGCAACATGTTTTTCTTTGACTTCATCAATAACCAAGTTAAGCTCGCACTCAAAAATAGACGCAGCATCTTTACAATCAAATCCCTCTACAATTATGTACTTTTCATTGATTGAAAAGTAATCATAGTCATTACCATCCATAAATTTGCGAAGCGCATTATGTATCTCGCTTGCTGCACTTTCTTTGCCAAAACGAATTATTATGTAAAAAATATTTTCTTGATATACCGTCATGTTTATAACTCCTATTTAATTAATTCTATTTTATTCTCAGCATTAAGAACGCCTTTATTAACCTGCTCTTTCCAATAATCATCACAAGTTGCCATCTTGGCTATCACAGATAATTCGCCGCATAACTTCATAGCGCCCCTATAGCTGCCATCGTATTCAGAGATAAACTTCTGAGCCATTTGCGACATGCCTTCACGACCTAACTTATCACCAACTTCTCTTAATTCTTTTATTTTAATCATGTTTATAACTCCTATTTAACTCTGTTTTTTATAATCCTGTTAAGCCTGTTCTCTAACTTAGTCTTGCTTCTTTCTTTTGCGTTAGAGCAGCGCTCGCTTATTTCTTTGTCAATCTCTGTTGTTATACTTTCGCTAGGTAATAACTTTTGATTTCTTACTGGAAGCTTTCCTTTTCTTTTTAGCTCAAGCTTCATTTTAAAAGTCTTGTTAAATAAATCCCTCGCCTTTTTATCATCTAATACATTTTTGCACTGATAGCTAACTGCTTGCCTAGTAAAGTATTCAACATCGTCTAACGCTGGCTTACGGTTAATCATTCTGTTGTAAGCTTCTGTGGTATCAAAGTCTAAGCACAGGCTTAAAAACTCAGGCAATGAAGGAGGCCATCTTAATCTTTCGGATACAACCCGACTAACACCGCGCTTTAAGTGATTACTCGTAATCGATGAAAGTTCCTGAATCCACATGCTCGATGGTAACTCGCCTCTCTCCCTCGTCCACTGCTCGCCCCATATGTCCGTCATTTGCTCCCACAGCCAATCCGCATTCATTTGGCTGCCTGTATTTTTCGTCGTTTCTTTGCCTTGCTCTTTCGTGAGCTGAAAGTTTTTGACCATGTTCTTTAATTGATCCATTATTGACCCCTTTCATCTTTGCTTGTAGTTGTGGAAACTTTTGCCTTAACTTTGTCGCGCTTAAAATATTAACTGACCAGAAGCTATCTTGATTAGCCCATGTAAATACCTCTGAAATATCATTGTGCGTCAACTTGTCAGATTCCCTCATCAATCTAACGGTGTTTGCCCAGCTTTCAAAATTAGGCTTCTTGCTTGATGGAGCCACTTGCTTAACTAAACTATAAATCCATTCCGCACATTGGTAATCAACATCTGTAAAATTAAACCTCTTTCGTTGAGGCTCTGACTCAACTAAGTCTCTATTATTTACATTCTTCTCATTCTTTACATTCTTGTTTGTTGCCCCTTGTTTGCCCTCTGTTTGCCCTTGGTTTGCCGTTTCGTTTGTCTCCTCTTGGTATAAATCATAGTTAACCATAGTAAAAACAGTGTGTTGCGCGGTGCTATGGCTTGCCACTTCGTTTGTCGATTTTAGTCTTTTTATTGCGGTGCGAATATTCTTAATTGTTAGGTTTGTTTCCTTTGATAGAGCTGAAATTGACGTCAATCTCTGCCCTCTTTTTATGTCTATACCGCGCCATTTTTTATCCTTATGATTGGCAACAACAAGCAAATGCAAAAACACTCTGGTTGTGTTTACATCGCTGTACCATTCCCATTCAGTTATTTTTCTGTGGAGTTTAACCCAGCCTGAACTCATGTTATTATTACCTCGTTAATATCTATTGCGCTTTGCTGACGGGCTGGCGCATTTTTTAGCAGACTGTAAACTTTGAGTTGTTCAACTCGTTCTTTACAAGCTTAGCAACAGCGTCAAGTGTCATAAATTTCCTAACACCGCCTCTAGCTAATTCTAAAGCGCAATCAAGCTTATTTGGCTTGTCTTTGTGTTCTTCTTTCAGGGCAAATAAAACCCATCCATCACCGTAATCTGTAGCCATAAGAGTGCCTACGGCATCGTATTCAACTAACTTTTTTAACTCTTGTAATTGCATTTTGTAACCCCTTGTTTAAATAACTAAGCGAACAATAGCGCATATTAAATAATACGTCAATACATTTTTATTTAAACAAAATTGCATTGTTGTGTTGACACCATAAAACCTAATTGCTAAAGTTACCTCAACTTAACGCAAACAAGGAATTGAACAATGACAGAGTTTGAAAAAATAAACCAAATAGCAATAGATAATAATTTACCTTTTGCATATGAGCCTGACGTTATTGAGCAAAAAAATGAAGATGAGCTTATTGCTGTGGTAGCTAAAGTTAACCCTATTAGATATGAATTTGAATTTTAACAAGGATAATAAACAATGAATGATTTAAATATAGAAGAGTACGAGAAAGTTAAACCTAAATGCTATTTTGTCAGGTATAAATCAATGATATCGGCAGGTTATAATATTTTTACAGAGCAAAGATGTGTTTCATTCCTTACCATGTCTGAGGCGGAGGATTACGCAAAAAAGATAAGGTATGCGCGTAGTTTTTTAGGGGATGAGTTGAAAGGTACCTATTACATAGTTGAGGTAGGAAGTTTTGATGAGCAATTCAATCAACAAGGATAATAAACAATGAAAGTATTATTTATAAAGGAAGATGGCAAAAATGCAATTAAGGAATTTAAACAGGTGCCGTCTGTAGGTGAATGGGTACAGGTTTTTGATGATAACTTTATTTATAAGGTTATTGGTGTTTTGTGGAATCCTACCGAATTTAAAGATAATAATATTGATGCAGTTTTAACCTGTAGTTTTTATACAATTCAATCAATATTATTATCCAACCAACAAGGATAATAAAAATGAATCAAGCAAGAGAAATAATTAAACAAAACAACAAAGAGCATGAGCGCTGTAATGCTGACGTTAAAAACGGTATTGATAGCGGCGCACGTTACACTTTAGATGTAAGGGAAGATGCGTCATTTAACTGGTCAGCAGGTAAGCGTTTAACAGAGCGAGGTAGTAAGAAATGACTTTAAATTATCACGGCTTTATGAAGATAAACCCTACTACAACTATCACTGATTCACTTGGTGCCAAGTATTGTAAAAAATCACTTGCCATTGCCAAGGGTAAAAACACAAGGGAAAAAATAAAAAACGTTATTTTAGTTAGCGAGGTAAGCACCGTAAAAAGTATCGCTGAGTGTTTAGGTATGAAAGAAAAAAGCTTATACCCGGTATTGTCTAGTATGGAAAAGGAAGGTGATATAAAAAAAGGCGAACCAGTTAAATTGGGTGCTACTGCGAAATCAAATACCTATATGTTAGTTGAGAAATAAAAATGAACGCACAAGAAATAAAAAGTGACACTTTAACTCTATTGCTGTGTAACCAAATACATAAAAACTTAGACGATAAAAGCAGGTCTATAAAAATAGCTAAATGTTGCAAAGTTATCAGAGATAGAACGAAAGACGATGTTTTATATAAGGCATGTCGTACTGTAATAAAAGCAAATAGCGACGGAAAATATAACAACGTAATACAAGCAATAAACAAAACACAAGAAAACTATTACAGAGAATACAAATGAGATTAGATTTTAACGCATTTAAAATGATTAAGCCCGATGGTGCAAAAGATGATTATATTTCTGGCCTTGATACTAAAAGCAATGTCGAGCGAGGTAAAATATATAGAAAACAAATATTATCACTTTTAGGTAACGGTAGTTTTATGCCGGCCAGTGATATAGCTAAAGAATTAAATATACCTAAAAGATCGGTATCGGCAATAATCCAAAGGCTTGTATTGTCTAGTAAAGTGGTAAAGGGTGACAAGGTTAACGGCTTAGCTCGTAAAAAAGCTTGCACATACGGAATAAATAAAGGTGATTTATGTTAAATTTTAATACTATTGATTCAATGTTTCAGATAGAAAAGAAAGCTAAAAGCTTGGCGCCTAAAAACATCAGCCAAGTTAAAAAAAGCAAGATTTACAAAGAAAAAATAATTTCATTTATAAGTGATAATGCCCTTTGTACAGTGCAGCAAATAGCAAGAGCTTTTGAGATTAGATCTTCAACCGTTCATAATATACTTGTTAGGCTAGAGGCTAGCGGAGATGTTGTTAGAAAAGGCGTTGTTCGTGGCGCTGGCACTAAATACGCTTATACTTTCGCGGTTAACGAGGATTGACTATGGATATAGAAAAGCTCTTTCATGATTGGCGTAACTCTGTTAAAGACGCTGCAAAAGCAAAAGCCGATGTTGTTTACTTGACTGAGTTTAGGAAGTCAAAGAAAGCAATACTAATACAAGAGGCAGCCGCAAAAGGACATAAAACAGGCCAAGAGCGCGAAGCATACGCATATAGCCATCAAGAGTATTTAGAGCTTTTATTAGGGCTTAGAGAAGCAACAGAGAAACACGAAGAGTTGCGAAACAGAATGGTGATAGCGCAAGAAAGAATTGGCATTTATAGGACACATGAAGCCAACAAGCGAAAAGAATTTAGCAACTACGGCAACTGACAATACAAGTAAGGGGTAAACAATGAAATACCTATACAAAACATATTTAAAAGGCTTTGGCGTTGTTCTTGTGCTGGCTGCTGTAATGGCTGTTAGTGCTGTTAATTTTATTAGCGAGCATGGGGTTTATTAATGAAACAAGCAAACGCAAAACAAAAGCAGTGGATGAAAGATATAGCAGAATTTACAAATGAGGTTGGACTAGGTTATCTTTATGGTTCTGAGTTTGAAGGCCGTACAGATTTTCAATTGCACCATGTACTAGGTCGTAGTGCTAAGCACAATAAAATACCAATAGGTCACGAATTTATAATACCTGTACCTTTTGAGTTGCACGATGTTAATAGTAACCACCCTGACAACGTTACGCATCGCAAGAAAGCCTTTGTTGAAAGATTTGGCGACCAAAGAGGTATTTTTCAGGTTTTGTATGCTGGGATTGCTCAATGGGGTTACGATGTGCCAAGCATGGAAATTTATAACACTATAATGGATACTAACGCATGATCAAATTTACATTGCCTTTGTATGGTGTAACTAAAAAAGGCGCCATTGCTGTTAACTGGTATAGAAACGCTCACTACCAAATAAGCAACAAGGCTAAGATTGAATTTAAAAAGCAAATACAATCACAGCTTGATATGTTCGATAAAATAGAAACACCGATAAAAATTAAGTATACGTACTACGCCAAAGCAAACAATTCGCCTGACCTTGATAACTTTGTAGGAACTGTAAAGAAGTTTTTCCAAGATGCTCTAGTTGAAAGCGGATTGATTGAAGATGATAACGTCAATTTTATAGTGTGTAATAGTGAATACTACGGCGGGATTGATAGAG
>Ga0209756_1004576_pt1 | contig 10709 bp, 18 predicted proteins | sample ETNvirenome_6_85_FD_184071 | JGI IMG/M metagenome (GOLD analysis project Ga0209756, IMG submission 184071) | Marine viral communities from the Pacific Ocean - ETNP_6_85 (SPAdes) (version 3) | ecosystem: Environmental > Aquatic > Marine > Oceanic | place: Pacific Ocean | collected 2013-06-19
CGTCGCCATTTCATTGAGTCTTAGATCATTTACGTATGTGCTTGCCATTTTTTAAATCTCCGTTTCGATTATATTACCTTTTTACTATATAGTTAAGCAACTTCTTCCCAGTCTGGATCCTGAGTTTCAGTTATATCTTCCCAACCTGGACTTTGGGACTCGTTAATATCTTCCCATCTAGGGGTTTGTGATTCATCTATTAAACTCCAAACAAAAGGTGAACCAACTTCTCCAGTTGCAGCCGATAAGGTTACAGAAATGTTAGCGGCTGAATTAGTTGTAACAGATCCAACATTTCCAACAGCGGACACACCATCCACTGTAAATGAAGCATTATGGTAAATGGTTACTGAGCCTACAGAACCTGTAGCTGCAACACCACTTACAGGTACATTTGCTTCACCATCAACATCTACAGAAACAGATCCTAATGTTCCTACGGCACCAGCTACAACGGCTATTGCTTGCGCATTTACGCCCGCTGTAGGAGCGCCTACGGTCCCTACTTGTCCAGACGGGGTTATATTGGCCTTACCTATAGTGGTAAGACTACCCAATCCTCCTGTAGCAGATTGGCCAGATGGCGTAACGTTAGCCTCTGCATCAACACTAGGAGATCCTAATGCACTTGTAGCTGCTACACCTGATACTACAACATTAGCTGCGCAATTAAATGTGGGAGTTCCTACGGCTCCAGTTCCTGCTTGACCTGATGGAGTTACCTCTATAGCTACAGATATAGAAACAGTGCCTAGTGCAGAGGTTGCAGCACTTGGTGCTGTAAGCGTGACAGGATTGGGTTCGCCCCAAGTATCGGACCCCCAGGTACCTCGACCCCAGCCTGTTATACTAGCCATTTAAGGGCTATTTAAGCAATTCTTATAATTGCTGTACTAGCTGCTTTGGCTGGAAAAACAACAGTAAAATCTCCAGCGGTAGAAGTCTTATCTCCGCCAAAATCTATTGTTGCTACTGATTTATCACTGTTAGTATCGTTATAAATCATACAACCTCTAGCTGTAATAGTGGCTGTACTAAACGTTAAATCAGAGAAATCCGTAACCGCAGTAGTCCCAGTAGAACTTGGCGTTACATTAGTTAACGCAGCTCCGCCTGCCGTGTAGTTAGTACCACTTACTTCTTGTGAAGTTGAATAAGCAGTTGTAGTTGCTCCCATAGTGGCCGAGCTAGTATATAAAGCTAGTTTAAAACTGTTACCAGAACTATTTGTAAAGTTATGTGTAGCAGTTAAAAGTTCAACTTTAAAGCTAGTGGTTAATGTAGATGTTATTGCCATATCTATATCCTTTTAATAATTTTAGCAAGATCTTCCTCTCCTGCTTGTAATAGCTCTTGAATCAAACTTGCCTTGTAAGATTTTATAGCATTATTCAAGTAAATCAAACATACTCCATAAATTAAATCTCTATAAGCCCTGGCTTGCTCTTTTATATGAGGTTCATTATCATCAGAAACCCCGCATATTTTGTCAGTTAACTGCTCTGCCCAGAACTCAGGAGGATGGCCTCCAAATTTAGTTGTAGAAACCTCTACAAGACCCAATTCTGGCACCCCATCAGGAGTAATTTTTATTACCATTTTTTAGGGTCTCCTGCTTGGCTGTTCTTTAGGTGGGAATCATATCTGTCCATATACATAGATTCTTGAGTTTTGGTCCCCCTTTCTACCTGGCTTTTATTAAAAACACGCAATTTATTGCTTTCATCAGCCAAAATCATCTTTGGATCGTCTAAACGATGATAACCATATAATTTTTCTTCGTTTGGTATATCTGTATCTAATAAAGAAGATGAATTAGCCACTTCAACAGTCATTCCTTCATTCATACACTTAGATAACCAAAATTCTACACAGGCTCTCCCAGCCTCTGCGAAATACAAATTACCCTTATAATTAAAATCTATCCCAAATAATTTTAAGGTTCCAACCTTATTCCATAAAGCAAAAGCGATAGCATAAGCTACTGTATTGTTTAAATAATATGAATTTAGTTCAGAAACTATTTCTTCTATTGGATATTCAACCAAACCTTTGCAACGCTTGTCTAATTCACATGTATAAATTGGACCTTTATGCGTTTTTAATAATTTTTTCATTTGATCTGTTTGTCCACCTGCGTCGTCTGTATCCAAAAAACGACTGGCAGGATCCATCATAAAGATACGATCATGGAATATAACGCTTGCTACTGCGTTGGTGGCCCAAACTTCATCGAAATGGACACCGTGTGATTTTGCAAGATTGTAGTCAAACCAGCTTCGGCCCATGCCTACTATTGCTACCGTCTTGCCTTCAAGTTTCTTGATAGGCTTCATACTTTCTCCTTTTATTAACTTACTTGAGAGCGAAGTGAATCATAGCGATATTCGTCTCGCCTTCCTCTAGCTTCAGCTCTATTCTTCAATCTAGCTATTTCTTGTTGGAATCTAGTTTCGTAAGTGTTGAGTAAATCTGGTTCACCCTTCATAAAAGTATAAGCCTCGACTAGCGAGCCATATAGAAGCCCTTCTCTTGCGTTTTGCGAAAGCCACGTGCCAGAAGTGGTACTTACTAGGCTATTTGGCTTATAGAGATAATGCAGTTCTACTGAATAATCAGCATCTGGTAATGGCGCGACAACGATAGTAGTACCAGCACTTGAAGAAGTGTCGTATTCCTTATCAAAGTCAGCGTAGTATAAAGGCAGCCCTCTAAGACTGTTATCAGTTATATCAGGAGTATATTCCTGCATAAAACTGGGGTGTTTTTTTTGCAAAAATTGATAATCACTAGAACTATCAATAACTGCTAAAGAGAAACTCAGGACAAAATCTGTCGGACACGTTAAAAAACGACTTCCTGTAGTTAGATTACCTGTTTGATTTTTTCTAAAAAAATCTGACTGTACCAAGTTAAATATACGATCTTCTGCATTTTTAACAAAATCTGGAATCGTAGTATTAAACGTAGATTCATTATTATCTGTAAAATTTTGAATTAAAGTATATAACTCGCTATAGGTCATATTGTAATTGTAACGCTTCCAACTGAAGCTGTCATTTCTGTTATTGTAAAATTAGTACCCAATATTGCGGGGTTCATTGATAAAAAATTATTACTGGTAGCGCTAAAAGTATTAGCGTCACTGACCACCACAAATCCCTCTCCAACCTCTACGTCATTGCTAGGTCTCGGATTATATAAAGCCTCTGGATCGGTTACTATAGGAGTAGGCTCAAGTTGCGGGGCCTTTGGTTCAAAACATTCAGGACATGTTTTTAATTTATTCCACTCTTCCCTTAAATCGCTTAATTTATATTCAAATCCACAACGATCACAAATACCTAAAGCAAATTTACCTAAAGAATAAGCCATTAATAATTACTTCTCATTGAAGGCTTTAAACGAACAGAGGCCCTATCTTCATCCTGGTCGGAAGCTCTTTGAAATTCTTCTTCGTACAATCCTTTAAGCAATTGAGTCTTTTCTGGCGCTCTTTTAACAGATAAATAATAAGCTAAACCAGCAGCAAAACATGGATAAAATCTAAATGGCATGTCCATAGTATTAATAGCTGTATCAGCATCGTCCATTCTAACCAGTTTATTAAAAACCAATACATCCGTAGAGTTTTCTGGAGTGGGCCATACTTTAATAGCTGGCGTAGTTAATTTGTCAAAAAAGAATTGAGATGGTCTCCCTTCTGTTGATTTTGTAGGTATATTCAAATATTCAGAACGACTAATTCTACCTATACTTGTATCCGTAACTGTACTATTAATAGTACGACGAACTACCATATCTAGTAGATCAATAACATTTGCATTTAATGGGTATGAATTAGTACCCTCAGTAACGGTCTGCGTAGCCTGTTCTATAGTCCATTGATTTAATCCTCTGTTTGCCCATTCAGCTAACATTAAATTAATAGATCTTTTAGCAGTTTTTAGATCATATCCTGTACGTAATTCAAGACCACAACGTTCAAATGCCTCTTCTATAAACTCTGTTACGTTAGGTTCAAAGTCTGTACTTCCTGAAAGTGCCATTTCTATTTATAAGAATTTCTTCTTTTATTGGAATTTCCAGATATGACTTCGCCACCTGATTTTTTATATTTAACTTTTACACCCTCTCTCTTAGCGGCATTTTTTGCCATCGCTATACCTTTGGGCGTGTAATCGTAATGCTTTCCTTTTACCTTTGGCATGGAACTCTCCTTATTTTTTAGTAGATTTCTTTTTTGTTGCCTTTTTAGCAGCAGGTTTTTTAGCTGTTTTTTTCTTAGCAGCTGCTTTCTTCTTAGGCTTCATATTTAAGTAAATCCTGTCCTCTTCTTGAGGTTCGTCAGGTCTAACTTTTGCAGCAAGCCTTGCTTTTTGTTTTGCTTCTAATCTAGCTTTAGAATTTTTTGCGTGTGCCATTTTTTCTCCTAGAATAATAAAAAGATCCCGCGATAGATTGCTCTATCGCTAGGATTTCTTTTTAGATTTATAACATTCACTGTCTATTAATATTAAGCGTATTCTTTTATAAGAGTTAAAACTATAACATACGAATCACCACTTGCATGGCCTGTAGTTGTAAGCTTAATGTCTCCTGTTTTACCAGAAGCCGCAGCAGTATTTTGTATACCACCAAACTCTGAAAAGTCCTCATCTGTTGTGTAATCTGAATTTAGATCCCAACAAATAGTATTTGTAGTCGCATGCCATAGAAGTTTTACGCTCATACCAAAAGTAGAATAGACAATCTTTGCAAGCTTAACACCTGTGCAAGTTTGACCATTAGCGCTGTTAGTAGTTAAACCACTAACGTCTACTTTTGTAACTGCACTTTCACCAGTGCCGTCAGACGTATTGGTTAGCTGTATAACAGCTATTCTATCGCCATCTTGAATTGTTGTTGATGTTACTGCATCTGCCATTGTTTACTCCTATCTTTCTATCAATACGTTAACGTAATCAATAGTCATAGTTTGCGCCGAAGCTTCACCATTTTGAATACCAAACGAAACTGTTAATTCTTCATCGTCAGGTAAGTAAGTGTTAGCAACTGCAACAGGTTCTGCATTATTTATTGAATAATAAACATAACCTCTAGTGGAATCAATAAACCAAGTAGTTGTAATAAAAGTATCGTCAGCCATTGTAGCGACATCTTCAGTAGTTGTATTACTGTTGTCTTTCTCAACCAAAAAGTCTAGACCTGCGTCACCGTCTGCTGATATGAAGAACACACCATCAGTAGTGTCAAGAGGTGAAGTATCAGTGATACCAAGACCTATAACAAAGTCTGATTGGTCAACATCATTTACTTTAAATCTAGCAGAAAAGAAAGCATTTTTACCTGTGCTTAGTTTAAAAGGCTCGCCTTTAAGCTGTAAAAAGTCTAAGTCGTTATCAGCATCATCATTTGTAATTAACAAAGCTCCACCAGCTGATGATGTAACAGCTTCTGAAGCAGTACCGCTACCAGCTTCAGTTGTAGTGATTGTCCAGTCTCCTGAATTGTACGTCATAAAGTCATTGAAATAACCGTAGTACGTTTGGTCCGAAGGATATGGTTGAAACATAGGCAAGTTTTTCTTGTTCTTAGATGCAACAGTATTACCCGCCCATAATATTAAATTTTGGAAATGTGGATTAGCCATTATGAACTCCTTATATTTGTATTAATGGAAACTGATAAATCAGTCCTCATTAAGCTAATTAAACACCTAATCTATATTACTCCCAATTTTTAAAAAAATAAACCTTTTATAGATAGATAAAAAAAGGGCAGTCGAAACTGCCCTTAGTAATAGTTGAGTTAAAAACGCTATTACCAATCGTTCTAATTAAGCTCCTTGAGAACCGTAAACGGCTCTAAAGTTAGAATATCCGAATGAATATCTCTCTCTGGCTTTGTATCTCATGTTTCCAGTATCGAAATCACCCTCTAATGCAGTTTGCATTGGAGATCTTTCAAAATACTTAAATCCATCAGGACAGTCTGTTTTCAAGAAGAAAGCATCTGTATCTGTTAGATAATGATTTACAACATAGCCATTAGGGATCATACCTTGATTCTTAATAGAGTTTATGTCGTTGTCAGAAGTACCAACTCTTCCAGGAGTTTGTAATAGTCTGTCAGCAACAAACTGCAACTGAGGTGGAACAATTAATTTCATTCCTCTTAGTGCAATATTAAGACCTCTATCATCAGTAAATGTAGAGATGTTAATTAATGCATCTTCAAGAGAAGTTTCATTAAGGTCCGCCATAGTAGTAGCTCTATTTGCTAAAGAACCACCTCCGCCTAGCGGGTGATCTGTTGCTATCAAAACTTTACCATCACCACCTGTTGTAGAGAACGCGTTGTTCAATACAGCAGCGGCTTTGATTTGTTTTGTATTAGCCATAGATCTTGCTAGTGCTTTAGTGTATCTAGCACCAAGACGATCATACAAATTATCTTCAACAGCTTCTTCTGTTAGCGCGAATGCTAAAGCAACTGTTTCGTGAGTATAACGAGAAGTATAACCTTCGTTAGCATTGTCAAATCTGACTCCGCTTCCTTCGGATTTTACTTCAGCATTACCAAACCCAACGATTAAAGTTTCTTCTTCAAACGCCCTATCAGAACTCTCTGTATCAAAGATTTCTGTATGCTCTGCTTCATATCTAGCATATTCCATGCCGAACAAGGCGTTTAGGCCTGGCTCTAATTCTTTCGCTAATTGCGATCTATTAATTGCCATTATTAAACTCCTGTAGGATCAACATAGAAATGCTCATTAAACTTAACTATAACATTCACGTTAGCTGAACCTGTAGTGCTGTTGTTTGGATCAGAGGAAAAGCCCATGATTCTGAAAGTCGCAGTTGTTGCGGCTGTTGTTCCAGATAATTCAACCGCTGACATACCAGTTTTGGTAGAGCCAGAAGTATATGAAATATCTGCATTTAAGCCTACATCAGTCTGCGCTGGAGAACCGGCACTCTGAATTTCAAATACAGCATTAGGGTCATCTTCTACGAATGCTACAATATCAGTCGATGCAGTTCCGTCAGGAAAATAAGAACTAAAAACAACGTCTCCGCTGCTATTAGTGTACTTACATCCTCTAAAGATACCTAGTGCTTCGTCACCAGCAGCTGCTACTAAAATAGTACCAGTATTCAGCATCTTAACTAAATCGCCTGAAAAAATATTCCCCGAAGCTCCTGTAGCAATTTCATATTCCGTCATGCCGCCATTAGCCACACCAGAACCTAATTTACCTACAAGTCTTGCTCCAAAAGGGGCATCTTTGTTAGCCATAATAAGTTACCTATATTATTTAAAATTAAAAAAATGATGATCAACTACGTTGACCACCTCCAAAAGTTACTTTGCTTGATCTCTCCGGATTTAAAATTGGAGAGTTTGGATCTGATTCCTTTAAAAGATCGTTGTCTACAGCATCTTGCTGAGTCAGCGCACGATTTTCAAAGTAGGAGTTTCTTTCTTCGCGCGTTTCATTAGGAATCTTAGCCAGCAGCAAACCGCCAACTGAAACTACTCCTGCGTGTTTGCCGTCATCTAAGGTAGGAAGTTCAAATCCATCTAACTCTTCAACTCTAACAAGATCGAAACCTTCTCTTAGTCTTGATGTTACATTTTTTCTATCTTCGCTGCCTGCGAGTTCAGCTCTAATCCACCTGTAAGTGTACCCTTCAGGTGCAGGAGGAGTATCCAACATTGATGGTGGACTCCATGGTTTGCGAGCAACTTTCTTAGCTCGAGTGTCGGCAGAACGTGATGTTCTGTTTAAATCTTTTTTATCTTCTGTCATAGTTTTACCTTTTAACGTATTTAGCGTACTCACCTAGGGGTACGTTTAATCTTTTAGCCATTTGAACTTCAGATGGAGACAATTTTACTTGTCTTTTATTTGAGCCAGTATTACCAGCTACTCTACCTGCTGAAGCCACCTTTTGTTGAGGCTTAGATTTAACAGAAGATTCATTAAACTTCTGTGGGAATTCTTCACGAATTCGTTTATCAACCTCAGTATAGTATTCTTCTGAGCCTTCGTCAAAGCCTTCAACTTTCAATTGATTGTTGATTGCCATAGCGCCCATGGTCATTACTTCATCTTGACCAAACCATTCATTTTGTTCAACCCACTCTTTATCTCTTCCAACTAATTCTGGAACAACATTTTGTTGTGCTGCATTAACCGGATAATTTTGATAATTAGCTCGCTGCTCATCTTGAATATTTACTTGGTAATCTAATTGGCTTTTTGAAACATTTACTTTGTTTTCTTCTACTGCAATTTTAGATAAAACATCTTGAGCTTTTGCAACCTTGTCATAATCTGCAACTTCATGAGCATTTTTTAATGCCGCTAATGCTTGTGCTTTTTGAGACTTTAATCTGCCCTCTGCTTCACTTAGATATGATCTATCTAAAGCAGAAGACCTAGTTTTTAACTGTTGATTTTCTTCTGCAATTCTTTTTGCATATTCATAAGCGGATTCTTGACCTCTTTCAGCCTCTCTTAACTTACGAGTAAGATTACCAATTCTCTTTTTAACCTTTTCAGAATAGTCTTCTAATTCTTCAGCAGACTTCTCTTCTGGTTCTTCAGAAACATCTTGTATAGCTTTTTCAGCTTCTTGATCAGAATCTTCGGTTGGGGCAACCTCTACTATTTTGTCGCTAGATTTTTCTTCCGGTAAATCTACCTCAACAACTTCACCATCCTCTACTATTTCTTCTTCTTTTTTAGCTTTTTCGTTCATATTTCTCCTTATACTGCAAGAATATCATCAGGATCTAATATAGTAGCTATCACTTCATCATCATTAATGATTCTGCATTCAGATTCATCTCCGAGTTTAAAACGAGCGCCAGCATATCTGCCTATTAATACCCATTGTTTTTCCTGACACCAAGCCTCAGTAAATTTACTGGAGTCTTTATAGCAATCAGGTCCCATTTTGACTACATAGCCTACAACAGTCGCCAAACTTTCTCTGTCCACTTGAGATTGGACTAAATGTATTCCGCCTCCAGTTACTGCTTTTCCTTTATATGGGAGGATAAGCATCCTCCACCCAGTAGGTTGAGGCATTCTTTCTAAAATTGATTTGTCTAGGAGAGTTGGATCTAAAACCCTGGCTGCTTGATCTACATAAAGGCCGCTTTCTTCAACCGTTGTAGTTTCTTCTTCTTTTTGGGTTTCTTCTTTTGGGACGTTTGCTTTTTCTATTGCTTGAGCAACATGTTCAGGTATGTGTATCTTCGACATCTTCTTGTATTTTTCCTAGCAGTTCTCTAAATGAATTTTCTGTGTCAACTAGAGAACTGTAACGTCCACACAGATACTGATATTGCGCGAAATCTTTAGTGCCAACTAAGATTGTGTCTTTTACGCTTTCTTTTTGGGCCTCAATTTCTTTTAAAAACTTTTGGCTTATCCAAACTACAGACACTTAATAAACACCAGAAAACTTACCGCCATATTGAGCAGCTCCCATACCTCTAGCTTTACCTTTACCCATTCCAGGTTTAGGCTTTGTATTGGTATCAAAAGTACCTGCGTCTGTTTTAAGAGGCACAGAACCTTTGTTACTATAACCAGCTTTATTTACGGTTACAGTAGGCGTTTTTTGTTGTTTAACATCAGTTCTTTTTATCATGTTCTTAATTATTAAGCACAAATAAATTATTTGCAAGTTTTTATTTGCCCTGTCCTCGGTACTTTTTTCTTGTTTTTCTTTTATTAGTACCTGCTCCTCTACTTAGAGGGCTGTCGCCTATAGAAGTTTTTTTCTTTTTTGGAACAATTTTTTGTATATACCAAGTTTTAGGCACTATTGTTGTTTATTTCTTTGGTCTAGTATTTTGAACCTTGCTTGTTGTTCTAATCTGGCCTTGGCTGTTTCATCTCTTAACTCTGCAATATCTTCTTGAGAATCAATTCGTTCTCTATCAACATTAATTCTTTGTTGAGCTTCTTCTTTTTTTCTTTGCTCTTGAGTTAAAAATTGTTGTTGTTCTATAGAAAGTTCTTGACCTTTTAAAGCAAGTTCTTGTTTTCTAATTGCAACTAATGGATCTTCATCTTGAGGTGATGCAACCTTTTGGTTGTATTCAGCTAATAATTCAGCAAGTATTGGTGCTGAAAATTGTGCTAATAAATCACCTGCTTGCAAAGATAAATTTTGTGCTTCTTCTGGAGATGCTTGCTGAGCTTGTTGTTGCAATTGTTGAAACTGTTGCATAACTTCTGGTGGCATTTGTTGCTCACCAAGAATGTCAGCTTTCATTTGTAAATGTTGCATAATATGAGAATGTATCAAAGCCTGAACTTGAGCATTCATTTGCACCGGAGGTGTGTTTAACAGAGACATGTGAATTGCAATATGGGCATCATGATTTTGTTGTGGAAATGCTTGTGCTTGTTGTCCTAATAATAATTGATTGTTTTCAAAGCCAGCTTCTAAAGGAAGAGGATCTGTAGGAGGTGGAGGTGTTAATATTTGTTCTACATTATCTACACCTATTGCAGAATACATTCTTTTGTAAGCTTCATATGTGCCGTTAGGTCCATGCACTTGTGGATTAGACTGCACCAATTGCATCATTTCTTGTGCCATAGCAATTCTTTGTGATTGACTAAATATGTCAGGATTAGATATTGGAAATATATCTACTTTTTCATCAAAGTCAGA
>Ga0209756_1004578_pt1 | contig 10707 bp, 15 predicted proteins | sample ETNvirenome_6_85_FD_184071 | JGI IMG/M metagenome (GOLD analysis project Ga0209756, IMG submission 184071) | Marine viral communities from the Pacific Ocean - ETNP_6_85 (SPAdes) (version 3) | ecosystem: Environmental > Aquatic > Marine > Oceanic | place: Pacific Ocean | collected 2013-06-19
GTTGGACCCCACTTTGCCAAGAGCGTCTTGATGGCCGGCAGCCGCGGCTTAAAGTTTCAATACAGCAGCGACAAGTATATCAACCCCTACTTGAATAAGTCATTGGGGCAAGAACTGATAGCTCTTAACCGTCAAGCAATTAAAGCGGCTAACGATCCGCGACAAACTAAACTTATGTTTGGCGACAAGTACAAAGAACAACCCCCACCCCCACTAGAGTTGGCTAACGACATTCAACTTATCATTGTTCCCGAGGCAGACCCCGGAGGGTTGGCTGGTGTTTTTAGTAAAGGCTTGGGTTTGCGTTATCGCTTTAAGGTAACGGTTAGTGCAAATAACAGCGCCGAAGAGATAGAACGTGTCAAAGGATTCATGAAGTTTTTGGACGACAACCCCAAGCTCGTTCGCACCGCCGCAGAAGAAGTGATAAACCTCCACATAGTTGAATTCATTAATGAAGAAGGGGAAATGAACCGCGACTATGTGCTTGGCGGCGATGAGTTGCGCAGCCTAGGGCGCGCCATCCGAACGCAGTACCAAGAAGCGGCAAACTCGGGTGATCGTCCCAATGCAGAAAAGGTAATCCTTCTCTTGGACTGGGTCGAAAACCGCTGGGGGGAAATGGACGAGATTGAAAAATATGTGGCGATCCACTACTTCCTCAAGCCCATTCGGAGGGACCAGATGCGGATAGCACAACTCGAAGTGCAGACGTGGCGAGACAAGGGCATAGGCGACGTTGACCTCGGAAAGCCGCTAGTAACTCGAGCATACAGCAGCCCGGGCCAAGGATGGGGCTGGGATCAGTACGTTAGGTGGGAGATGGAAACACGAAAAGCTCACAGTGGTGCTATCAAGGGGTATAGCGGTGTGCGACAGGGAACACCTATTCGGGGAACCTTGGGTGAGCCAGTTCAAGCAGAAAGCATTGAAGATCAGATAGGAAGAGTCGAGAATCTTTTGCAAGAATCCGATCCCACTTACGACTTGAGAATTTATAAGGTTCAGATAATGTGCGCTCTCGATAAAGATCGAGGGGGAGAGGTTCAAGAGACGCAAACCGAGATGCGTGGGATCCCTAGTATCACCATTGTACGGTCGTTGGGGGACACAGTACGTGAAACCCCCCAACAAACGTTTATGACAATGGAAGTAAAGTTTGAACTATTAGGCACCGAAGGTCGAGTACGCTACCGCGACGAGATTTTAATTCCAGGCCTGATGAAAATTAAAGGGCTGAAAATTCTCCGCTTAAGCCCCATTCATCGTATTAACGTGAAAGGCACCATTAGAACAGTACGTGAATCTTTTGGTGGGGGCCCAGAAGCGGCTGCTCCTCAACGAGCAATGCGACAAAAAATGGAAACGCCGCGAAGCAGCCTAGAAGATGCTTTGGATGACTGGGTTCAAGGGAGTGTGATGGCTTATGATGTGGCTGTGAATACACGAGACATGCGCTACACCCTTATGCTGCCTATAAAAGAACTATTACCGTATATTTCTCGAGAGTTTCGGGCGCCCGCCGATGCGTTTGATGGTATGTATCAACATTTTATTGCTAACGGTCCCCAATCACCCGTTTATGTGGCACTTGGAAAAAATGGGAGAATAAAAATAACCGGAAATGAAGACATAGTTTGGTTTGCCAAAAGAGCAGGATTAGAAGAGGTGCCAGTATTTATAAGTTATCAACGCCAAGCATAGAGATATTATATGAAGAAAATCCTTAAACTTATTACAATTGCAATATTATCATTTACAGTGGGTGTAGGTATAGGTTTAGGGGCCATTTATAGCGTCTATGAGTCAGCGAAGGTACCTTCAATTGGTGAAATCACAGATGTTAGAAATGTTGATAAAAATTTAACCACTAGCGTACGCCAGACGGTTAGAAAGTCGCGCTCGAGCGTGGTACGAGTGATGTCACTCTCAGAGGATCAGCAAGTCTTCTCATCCGCCACAGGCACATACCTCACAGCTTATGGACGATACTTTGTGCTAACGGTTAATCACGGCATCCAGGGCCCGTGCGAGTTGACGCGAATTGAGGCGGCAGACGAGTTTGTCGGGTGTGTAAAATACATCGCCCGGGATCCGCGCATCGACTATGCCATTATTGAAATTGAAAAACTCTCCACATGTACTCCCCTTAAAATTCCTCACGACTTAGCAAAAAGAAAACAAGACTTTGCCATTATGACGCCCGTTTACTACACGGGTTTTCCAAACGGCACCGGACCCCTTACTATTGATGGCAGAGTGGTGGGATACATGGGAGGTGATTTTATATACATCAAATCATACGCATGGTCGGGCTCATCGGGGGCGGGCGTTTTTTCAGGAAGCGGCAAGCTCATGGGATATGTATTAGCCTTAGATGTCGGGTATACTGAGTTTGGCGTTGATGTTCTTGAAGATATTGTTTTTGTGGTTCCCATTACGTCGGTGCGATGGAATTCGCTTTTGCAAGAGTAATACTATGTTACGCGTCGGCGATGTATTAATAGGAAGTCCTTTTTTAAATCCGCAATATAATTGGTATGACGCAAATATTAATACCCCCCCGAACGATAGCGAGGCATTTTTCGAACCCTTGATGGAACTGCCGGTGGGCTATCAAGAGGTGATTGAGAATGTTCCCCATGGAGAAATAAAACTACATGGCGATTTAATTGATTTGTGTTTAGCGAAGACTTGTTTGCTCATAAATGAGACCGTTTTGTTCGTAAACGACGAATATCAAACTATTTTTGAAATTTTATGTAACACTATGACATCGGAAGATAGTTTTGAGTGGCGAAAACTATGGGTAAAAAAAGGCATTTTAGAGCTTGTCCTGAATAATTACCCCCAGTATCTCCAGAAATTAGAGGATAAAAAATGATAACCGACGAACCAACTCCTACAGAGGCCTCCTCCGCTGAACCTCAGGATTTAAAGCCTAAACGCCCATCGCAGCGCGCCCCCGAAGGTATAAGAACCTTTACCGTGTGCCGACAAAAGGATGAAACCGGCGTATCGGGGGAGGGAATAATTATTGAAGGATGCCGGTTCGCAACAGGACATACTGTCATCCATTGGCTCACTCCTGCACCGAGGGGATCTATCGCCTTTTTTGATAACTTTGATGACTTTATTAAGATTCATGTTAGTTCTCATCCAACAAATGGAACAATTATTACCTACGATGATGGAGAACAGACTATTTATGGTATAGACGGCAGTGTACAGCAGAATGAGGCGCCGTCTCTTTCAGACGAGAAGAAATACGGAGGAGAATAAATGTCATATAAATGGACAACAGGATCGGTTAGGCGCGGAGACATATATTACGAGGATGATCGGGCTGGAGCAGCTACGTACATTGACTTTGGAATGGATACAATGGCATTTCGTCCAGCCGGATCCGCCATCTTAAATTTATCAGCGTCTAACGTAGGCATTGGTACCGTCTCGCCGTCGAAGACTTTAGAAATTGTGGGAACTGTTTCAGGTTCCAGCACACTAGAGATAGTTGGCAATACTTACCTCGGCGGTACGCTCAATGTAACTGGAAACGCCGACTTCAATGGAACAATAACCTGCGATGATAGCATAACAATTGACTCCATCACTATTACAGATACAGAGTTTGGATATCTAGATGGCTTAACACTGGGTACTGTGGCAACCAGCAAGGTTGTAACTGCAGACGCGAGTGGCGACTTCAGCGGCTATCGTAATATCTCTGGCTCGGGCACACTACAGGCTGTCGGGAACACTTTCCTTGGGGCAGCCTTAAATGTGACAGGAGCGGTCACCCTCGCCGGTGCAGCCAGCGGTTCCCAGGCAGGGCCCAGCAGTTTCCTGGCGGTAAACACCGCAGGACTCGTGGTGTTGGATGAGCCGGCCGGCGGTGGCGGTGGCGGCTCTCCAGGAGGCTCAGACACACAAGTTCAGTTCAACGATAGTGATTCCTTTGCCGGCGATTCGGGCTTAACCTTCAACAAGACTAGTAATGTTCTGACGGTGGGCGGCCTCAGTAATGCAGGTTCCACGGTTATTGACCGGGTAGACAAAGCCTCGGGCGACTCTCCGTACGAGATGACGGCCACCGACCATTACATTGGGCTCGACACCTCGGGGGGCGCCATTCAAGTTGATTTGCAAGGGGCAGGCGATGCGGCCGAAGGGCGCGTTATCATTATTAAAGATGAAACTGGGGATGCGGCAACAAACAATATTACCGTCGATGCCAATGGGTCTGAAACCATCGACGGCTCGGAAACACAAGTTATTAACAATGCCTACGGCAGTTTAACATTAGTGTGTACCAATCGGGGTGGCAAACAATGGGCCATCGTATAGGAGAGCAAGATGTCATTTAAACCTTTTAAGTCTATTGGAGATCGCAAATTTATAAATTTGTCAGGGTCAGGCACATTGGAAACAGTGGGAAATACTTATCTGGGTGGAACTTTAAATGTTAGTGGTGCGGTTACTTTGTCGGGGCCCGCAAGTGGCTCTGCAGCCGGATCTGGTAGCTACTTAGGGGTTTCTACCGCGGGGCTAGCTGTACTTACTAAACCAGAAGCTAAGGTTAAGAAGCCAGTTAATTGTCGCTTTACAAGCAGCGCTGCCGATACAATTACTTTGACGCCTGCAGGCATTGACAGTCGCGCGATTGTCCCTGTTATCTCTGGAAGTGATTTACTTAATATTCAACTCACTTCAGATCTCTCTATGGATTTTACTGCTGCAAATGGGGCTGGGGGCCTTGACACCGGCACTGTTACCACCACGGATCAAGGTTATTATGTGTTTCTTATTACCAAAGCCAACGGCGCCGCACCCGCCTTAATGGGTTCTTTGAGTCGAACTGCCCCCACGATGCCGGCTACCTATACTTATAAAAGTCTGACATTATTTTGGGCGCTTTATGGTGGTGGAAGCCAGGCCGGCACAATAATACCGTTTGCAAACAGTGCGGACGGATGGACTTCAGCAAGGCGCCAAATTGCGACCGGACTGACGAGCACCTCAGCAACATTTATAGATATTTCAGCATTTGTCCCCGTGAGCGGAACCATGGGAATTAATACGGTGTGTCGAAACACAGGAGGGAACTCTCGCGTTTTGTATGTTTATCAAGAGCCAGTAGGGGTCAATAACGCCACTAGCCGCGGCGGCACTACTATTTGGTATGTCGAGAGACTAGGAAAAACGAGCAATGGAGTAGATAATTATATTACTATGTGCTATAGTGAAATACCCGTCCCTGACAGCGCCAGCGGTAAGCAAATTGGTTATGATTGGAGCGGGGGCGTTACTTCTGGCGCCAACTTCGTTCTTTTGGGTTGGAAAACGGAGGCTTATACTTAAATGTCATACAAACCTTTTAAAGGCCTCGGCTCACGAACCTACACAAATTTGTCAGGGTCCGGAACTATAGAGGCCGTAGGAAATACATTTGTGGGAGGCACACTTAATGTCTCTGGCGCCACAACTTTAAGTGGGCCTGCAAGCGGGTCTGCCGCCGGCGCCGGCAGCTACCTCGCAGTAAATAGCGCCGGCTTGGTGGTGCTTGATACAGCCGTTCCGGATGGTATTGCGCGCAATGGTAACCCTACTGGCGTTTACTTTACTAGTAGTATCAATACCCAAATAGTGTTGGAGCCTCGAGGGATTAATGACACTGCCATAATTCCCATTCTCTCTACGGATGGTGGGACTTTACTAAATGTATCATTGACATCAACTATTACGGCAAGTATTTCGTCATCGCTAGCCGGCGGCCTCGACACTGGAACTGTGGCAGCGGAGACCGGTTATTATACCTATGTAATAACAAAAGCCGATGCTGCTTCTCCCGCGTTGCTTATGTCTACTAGCTCTAATGACCCCACAATGCCAGTTGACTATACTTATAAAAGCCTTCCATTACTTTTTAATCGTACAGACGTTAACGCCGAGTTGCCCGCGTATGATTTTCGCGATGGCGGGTGGACTTATATGGGTACCATCACTATTTTAATAAACGGGATATCTCAGGTGGAACCGACGGCTGTAACGGGAGTGACCTTTGTGCCGGCAAACGGCATGTTTGTGGCGACCATCAACGGACGTAACAACGGTACCACAAATCGGACATTGGCGATAGATAAAAACGTAAATCAGACACCTGGCGATAGCGATGGTGAGCCCTCTGCTCAGGAGTCGGTGGGACTTTTCGGGCTGAAGACCGCCGGCGACGGCGACATGCTACGCGATTGGTCGTACAAAGGAATTTCCCCTCCAGATGCAGGCATGGCAGAGTTATTTTATTACGACTGGAGTGGTGCGTTGGGCGGGTCCGCATCTAATGGGCTTGATTTTATGGTGATAGCGTGGAAAACGGAAGCATGGGGAAACCCTTAAAAAATAATAAATAATATATTAATGGAGAAATTATTAAAATGGCAACTTACGCAGAGATAGATGAAAATGGAAGTTTGGTTAATATTTGTGGCAATACCCCTGAAACACGAAATACGACACGTACAGTGGTTAAGCTAAAATATATGCCTGAGTATGATCAAGTCCATCCCGATGGCATTTGGGAGCCAGTTCCTCTCAAATATGACCCGGAGACCGAAACCGCGGTCCTCGATGAAGATGCGTGGAACAGGGAGAAAGAAGTTGAACGAAAAAATGAAATTCTTTCTTTAATTCACAAAAAGAAAGACATCGCAGAGGCAGAAGAGGCATATGGCATTGATTATTCCACCGAATTAGCCGAAGTTGATGCGCGTCTATTAGAACTTACTACTTAAAGAAAAAAAGGAGAAGAACAAAGATGCCTTATAAACCTTTTAGATCTATCGGAACGCGAACATTTACTAATCTTTCAGGATCGGGCACCATTCAGGCTGTCGGCAATGCCACCATAGGAGGAACACTTAATGTAACAGGCGCCGTAACACTTCAGGCCCCAGCCAGCGGTACGATAGGGGGGGGCGGCAGCCAACTAGCGCTTAATTCTTCTGGCCTCGTTGTGTTGGATTCTGCCAACATACGACTCCCTATCCCGCAGGGATGTTATTTTAGTTCGAGCACTAGTGATACCATCTCCCTTTTCCCCAGCTTGGGTTCCATTGACGGTATTGCTACGATTCCGGTCACAGATGGCTCCACGATGATTAATATTGAAGTATCCTCTAATATAACTGCCGACATCACAGACAGCGGCGCGAACGGATTGGATACTGGGGTGGTAGTTACTGAGGACCACCACGGCTATCATGTCTTCTTAATTACTCAAGCGAATGGCGCTGTGCCTGCGCTTTTGTTTTCTTTAGATGCTGTGAATCCCACGATGCCGGTCGATTATACATATAAAAGCCAGTCTCTTTTTTATATTTACAGAAATACGACACACGACGTATGGCAAAAGTATACTTCCCAAAGGGATGGTTGGGCTTATAGCCGGCACACGATAGCCTCAGCATTAGGTTCGACTGTTGCAGATACTGCAGTGGATGCTCGCCAGTATCTCCCGGCCGGCGGCGAAGCAATGATTCTGGGCAAATTTGAAAATACCAGTGGTACCAACCGCAAGATATCATTAGCTTTCAATCTTGCAGGGAGTGGAAATCCCACGCCGTTCTGGAGTGCTAGCAACATACGCCAAACCTCGGCCCGGAGCGCGCGTTCTACTGTAACGCAGACTTATTGGCTTCCTGTGCCTCCCTCTGGGTCTGTTGCGGAAGCTGAAACGTTTTATTATGACTGGGATGGTTCTGTTACAGGCGATAAGGCCGCTTTTTTTACCGTTGCTTTTCGTACAGTGGCCTATTGTGGATGATGGAGCTATTTAAGATAAGGACCCACACATGAGTTGGAATGAATATGTCGAAACACTTCAAGAATTAGAAGCCTACCAAAAGAAAGTTAGACGAGGGTATGTAAAAAAACGCAACATGTATTTAAAAGGGGGCCCCCAAGATGCTGGTGTGGCCTATCCTAATAAACCTAAGAATACTCGTTCTAAATCGGCCCCGCCTGGATTTGGAGCCCTGGGAGAAGAGGTAGAAGAGGAAAGTTTTGAAGCGCACACTGAACTTGCGCCAACCATTTGGGGTGAGAACACCTTATTACCAGAAATACGCGAGAGATTGATGGAAATAGTACAAGACTTTATGGACAGTCTTTCAAAAGATGTTAAAATAAGTGATGTACGCCTCACTGGCTCCCTTGCAAACTACACCTGGTCCACCTACTCTGATGTTGATTTGCACGTCGTTGTAGACTACGTTGCGCTTGATGAAAATGAAGCATTAGTAAAATCCTTTTTTGATGCGGAAAGAATGCGCTGGAATGATAAACATGATATTAAGGTGGGAGGTTATGAAGTGGAGATATACGTCGAGAACGTGAGGGAAAAACACTTATCTGGGGGTGTTTATTCTCTTTTGAATAACGAATGGATCGTAGAACCAAAGCCTTACGAAGGGGAGATTGATTTTGCAACTGCTCGTAAGAAAAGTGATGACATTATTACGCAAGTCAATTTGATTGGACATATTGTGAGATCTGGAAAATATAACTCTGCGTTAAAGAGTATTGAACGGTTAAAAAGTAAAATTCGTAGGATGAGGAAAGCGGGCCTTCAAAGTGAGGAACGCGAATTTTCTCCCGAAAATATCGCCTTTAAAATACTCAGGCGAGAAGGAACCCTTAAAAAACTTAACGACTTGAAGTATAATGCTTACAATAAAGAATTGTCTTTACCAGAGAGTTACGATGGAATTCCTTGATATAGAAAAAGATACAAAAGTATATCCAGGTGAATATTTGTTGCATAAACCGACCAGCCAAATCGTGATGTGCGGAGCATATAAAAAAGCCGAGGGACTTGTGCGATTTTTGGCGCGAGGAAAATTGGATGAAGACCGCGTAGAGAACTTCCAGCGACTTCAATTGTCACGAGAAGAAAGAAAAACACAACGGTTAAAGCGACAGTGTGCAGGATGTAAGAAGCGATGAACAAGTTTAAACTCGTGGAACAGTTTTGCTTGATACAATTACAAGTGTTGGGGGATAGAGAAATTCGCCTAAGAAAAGAGCTTCAAGATTGTTGCATCCAACGAGAATATTTAAGCCATTTTTTGTCTGAGATTAATAGTGAGGAATCCTCCGACAGTTTGAATAACTTAATTAAAGAAATCACACTGATGGGAGAGGATTAATTAATGTACACGACTCTCCCCAAATTTTTTGACGTGGGTGTTTTTGCAGAGGCAACTCACAATATTGATTTGTTTAGTTCGAACATCTACCTAACACATGTCCTTAGTTCAGCCTTGGAACACTATCGACAGCTTGAAAAAGAGTACGAAGAGGCCGTAACACAGGAAGATTCTCTCTTAATAGAAAAAAAAGAAGTAGAATTAAAAATATGTGAAGGAAATTTTGCCATGGCAAGTGCGATGTTTGATATGTGGGACAAAGACTATTCTTGACAAAAATATACACATATTGCTTATTTGATCATGATGACATTTTCCACGGCGTTTATTCTTCTTTGAAGGCTGTTCATAGGGACGCGTTAAAGATCTGCAACCGCGGCCTCTCACCTGTTATAATGGAATATCATGGCATTAAGCAAACTCCAACCTTGACAGCACTTCGAAACGTGTTAAAGGGAGAGATAGATGTACAAATTCACTACAAAAGCGGCCCAAGGACTGCCAAGATAATAAAAACTAAGCTAAAAGAGTAGGCGCTACTTACTATGTGGTTTTAGAATGTGGCGATTTAATACGATGGGTGTTTGATTACAATATTTATGCTGCTTATGACGATGGAGTCGTAGGATACGACCCAATCTATCGTCATGGAATTATTATGGAAGTTTCACATACAGACCCCAATCACCTAGTTGTTTTTTGTTTGGATTGTATAGAGATAAACTGGATGATTGTCAATGTGGTGACAGATGAAGTGGAAATTTTAAGCAGAGGACATAATGAGTACGACGAATGATACACCCATAGAAGATACTTTAGTCGAGGTAATAAGGATAGTGGCGCGCCGCTTTGACGGGCACTACCATGCTGCCATCGGAAGCGACGACGGAGGCAAAGTTATTGAAGTTCGGATAGAGATGAAAGACATTGGGGCGCCCCTGTTACAAGAACACCCGAAGTTTCCCATCTCGAAATTGCGCGATTGCCCGGGCCGTATAATTCTTTTTAAAGTGCCGGTCGGGGCCCGCAAGAAATATTCCTCTTGACCCTTTTCTGACAACTTTTTTGTTGACTCTCGCCTGTGTCTGTGGTACGATAATATCAGACTTGAGGGTTGTTAGCTCAGCAGGCAGAGCACCGGGCTTTTAACCCGTAGGTCCTGGGTTCGAAACCCAGACGACCCACCATTTTTAAGGAGATACTAGATGTTGGAAATTTCAATGTTTGAGATAGTTTTCGTTGCGCTCACGGTAATATTTTTCGCTGTCGTGCTGGCGACGGAATAAGGGAGAAAGAAATGACTTGGACCGTAATTTTATATGATGGAGCGCTTTATTCAAAGGAGCGTTTCCATGGATCACCCGATGTGCACATCGCAAAAAAGGAAGCATCCGAAAAGTTTAGTACATTTTGGACACCCTGCAAGAAAGTAGTTTTACTAATTCCGGGCGATCACCCCGTTTATTCATAATTTAGGAGATATTCTTAGACTCTAAGAAAG
>Ga0209756_1004582_pt1 | contig 10698 bp, 17 predicted proteins | sample ETNvirenome_6_85_FD_184071 | JGI IMG/M metagenome (GOLD analysis project Ga0209756, IMG submission 184071) | Marine viral communities from the Pacific Ocean - ETNP_6_85 (SPAdes) (version 3) | ecosystem: Environmental > Aquatic > Marine > Oceanic | place: Pacific Ocean | collected 2013-06-19
GCCCGCGCGTCGGCGGGCCCGCCGAAACCCAAAGGGCCTGATGGATCAGCCTGCCCTCAAGTACGGGGGGATCGCCGTCGGCGGGGCCGCCGTCGGCCAGTACGTCAACTCCAACACTCAGGTGGCGGAGGCCCTGGCCCCGCTGACGTTCGACGGCAAGATCCAGGTGGCCACGGTTGCCGGCATCCTGACGATCGCGCTGGCCTGGTTCGGCCTCAAGGGGAAGAACCGCGCTATGGCCCTGGCCCTCGGCGCCGGCATGACGGTCCCCCAGGTCCTGGCCCAGGTCTCAGAGATCGGCCAGAGTAACGATCCCCTGCACTTTACGCGCAAGTCCCGATCCAGCGCCCTGCGCGCCCCCAAGGGGTACCGCCGCGGCGCCCCCTCCAAGACCCATGCGGCCATCGCGAAGCGATCCGCGAACGTGCTCCAGTAGCACGAAGGAGCTTCCCTGATGACTCGCTACCTGGGGCCCAGAGAGGTCCTCTTGGCCTCCGCCTTCCAGGCCACCGCCGACAGCGGAACGGACTTTGATCTGACTGTCACGGTGAATGAGCCTGGCACGATCGACCTCGCACGCGTGGCGGCCTACGTGGCCAATGATGCCGCCCTGGCGAACGGGTCCATGGACCTGCTCCCGATTAACACGGTTACCGATCTGTCGATCAACGGGTCCAGCCTCCTGATCCGGGGCCGCGGTACCAACCCTGGGGTCCCTGGCCAGGCGTTCAGCGGACTCCGCGCCAACGGCTTCTTCGCGTTCCCCCAGGTCCATGTGACCACTGGCGACACGATCTCAGCGACGTTCCTCTACACCTACGCTGGTGGCGCGGCCTCGGCGTCGCTGTCGATCCCGTTCCTGCCCGACCGCTTCAAGGGCGGTGGCCAGGACTACCCGATCCCCCACCGAAACGAGGTGGCCCTCGGCGCCCCGATCACCACCGCCGCCACGGCGACCGCTCAGGCGATCTCCCTGACGTTCGATACGCCAGGGATCATCGACCTCAAACGACTGGTGATCGGGATGGGCCTGCCCCCCACCCTCAACATCGAAGCGTCCCAGGGGGTGGACTTCACCCCCCTGGCCGGAGTCCGCCAGATCCTCCTCCGATCGGATTACAACATGGTGGTCGGCAACGGGACCGCGCCGACGGCGGCGGCCTCCATGTTCGCAGGCCAGCGCCAGCGCCACTGGATCGACCTCGGTCGCCACAAGGTGACCCCAGGTGACATCCTGGCGGTAACCGTGTTCCAGGTCTCTGGAGTGACCGCGCAGTGTAGTTTCAGCGTTCCCCTCTGGCCGACCGAGGGCGGCGCCGGTGGCGTCGCCGTCGGAGGCCGTCCCTGTTGACCGTAGCCTGGGGGGCGGGTCGCGCCCCCTCGGCCTCGGCCACCATGACCCGCTGGCCCTGGGATCCGTAGGCTCCTCCCCCCCCCCGGAGCGTGCGCCCCGGGGCCAGCGCCCTGGAGTCCCCCCCATGGGTTGCCCGTGCGAGTCCTGCAAGGTCCACCCCGGCCGAACGCTCCATCCGGTAGCCGCCGGCGGGACCCACCTGGCCAGGGCCGAGGACTTCTGCCCGGTAGTGATCCATCCGGCCATGACGCTGGCCTCCGGGGCAACGGAAACACTCCAGTTTCGGATCCCAGAGGTGGTGGACCCTCGAATGGGCTGGCTGGTCAGTCTGGTGGCATACGATCAGGGTGCGACGACAACCGCCCTCGCAGGCCTCCTGGGATACGACGGATTGCGCGCGAACAGTGGGCCCGCTCACGCGGTGGGATCTGCCCTGGTAGGTGAGCAACCTCAGAGGATCTTCTATCCTTGGCCCCGCATGGATCTCACGCTTGCGGCCAACAATGACGTGGCCACGTTCCTGGCCCGCGGCATCATGCTGCCCCTGGCCGCTGTCACGAGCGGCCTGGGCCGCTACCTGTTTGGGACCGAGGACGCCACCGCGATCACAAACGCCGCAGAAGTCGGATTTGCAGTCCCCCTCGGCGCCACCGCCTTCCGGGTCGGGTTCCTGGACCCATCATCGGCTGACGTGGTGGTGCGAACCTACGCGAACAGCGGAGCCACACAGGCCGCCGCATGGGTCCAGGGCGCTGGGGTGGACTCCCAGAACTGGGTGGCTCTAACCGAACAGGAGATCCCCGGCGGCCAGCGGGAGGTGACCCTACAACTGTCCGCCGGAGGGCCCCACAACATGCGCATAGACTGGCGCTACGACCTCTGGGCGCGCGTCGGAGGCGCATGATGCAGGCCCAGGCCACCACGCGCGGCTGGACCGCTCAGGCGCTGGCTCAAACGCCCCTCCCGGCGTTCCTGGCGGACCTGGTACAGCGCCCGCTCCCGCAAGGTGTCCACGGGTGGGGGCTGGGACACGTCACCAGGAACGAGGCGGATCAACTGACCGAGTACCAGGAGGCCCGGTCCCAAGTCCTGTTCCCTTTCAGTCCGCACAATCACAACCCTTCGTTCGCGGTGGACGTGTTCCCCCTCGGCGTCGATGGCCACGTCTTGGGGTCAGTGGAAGGAGACGCCGGGTACAGCCTGATCTCCGCCGTTGCCGACCTCCATGGGGTGGAGGCCCCGCTGGCCTGGGACCGGGGCCACGTCCAGATCCCAGGGTGGCTGGATCTGGCCGATCTGGACTCCGACGGGCCCGCCGGCCAGGTGGCCACCGCCGGCCTCGGCGCCTCGGCCCTGGCCCTCCTGGCCGGTGCCCTCTACCTGGTGACCAGATGAGTGCCACGCAGTTCCCATCCGACTGGACAGGGACCCCCTACGATCAGTTGTACAACCTGGCGTCCTGGGCCACATTCGAGGCCGCCCCGGTGGCCGATGCAGCATGGTCGGTGGTGGCCGCCCTCGAATCCGACGGAGTGCTCTGGGCATCCGGGCAGGACTGCGTCGAATGGGCCAGCGGCGCCGAACAGTCCCCTGTCCAGTTCGCCACCATGTGTGGGTCCTGGGCGGATCAGGTGGCCGCCACCGCCAGTCTTCTGAGTGCCCAGATCGCGGCGCACGTGCCAGACCACGCCGAGGTGGCTGCATCGGTGGTGGAGGGCGTCGGCGCGCAGGGAACCCGCGCGAATGAGAACGTGGCCGAGGCGGTGGACAACTTCACCCAGGACCTGGCCGACCTCGCGGATCGCGGCCTGTCCGGGGTGTGGCTGGTGGCGGCCCTGGCCGCCGTCGCATGGGCGGTGACCAGATGAGCGATATGGGCGGATACGGATGGATCGCTGAGACGGTGAGTATGGGGGTGGCCGACGTTTCAGGCGTGATCCAGTCCTACCACGAGGGGATCGCCAGCGATCCCTGCCAGGAAGTGATCAGCGTGAGCGTCCAGCTGATGGCATTTGAGGAACGCCTACGCGACTATGATGGGTACATCGCAGAGGGCGCCGAGGCCATCGCTCAGGCCCGCCTGGCGAACCTGCAATGGTGGGGAGAGGACAATCCCCTGGGCCCCGCCGGCACATTCGTGGACTACCTCTGGGATGGTGGAGCGGCCCCGCCGAACGAGGAGGATCACGCCGCCTGGACAGCCTTCCTAGCACTGTGGACCCTCGGCCTGGGCGGCCTGTTCCTCGGCGCGGGCTCGGCGGAGGAATGGTCCCAACGGCTGTACAGCGCCCTCCCGGCCGGTGGCGCGCGGCCCCCTGGCCAGAATCGCGGCCTGATGCTGAGTCCGGGGATCTACCTCTGGGCTGGCTCGAATGCGTCCGATGATGAACACCTGGCCAACGGCAACCTGACGGGCTGGAAGGTCCGCGACCTCTATGACGCATGGGTGGCCATCATCGGCAACAGTGTGGGGCCCTCTAACTGGCCGAACTGGGCCACGGACATGGCCTATATGGTGGGGGACTCTTCATGGCAGGTGGGGGACCCGATCGTGGGTGGGTACATGGGCACCTACGTGGATCAGCTAGATGAAATGCGCGGGTACCTGGCCAGCCGGATGGCCGCCTGCGATGCCCAGCGCGCGGTGGCCCAGGGCCTGGCGATCTCAGAGCAACTGGCCGACGAATACGGAGAGGCCGAGGCCCTGGAGATCGAACGCGAGCGCCAACGGCTGTTTATGATCGGCCTGGTGGTGGTGGCGGCCCTCAAGTTCGGTTTCAAGGGGAAGTGATGCAACACAGCAAGAACGAGGTGATGGCCCTGGCCGGTATCCTGAATGTGTGGACGGCGGCCAAGCTGGCCGGGGCCCTGGGATTCAAGCCATCTCACGGAACTATGGTCTCGCTAGCGGCCATGGGGTGGGCGGCCATGGCCCCGGAGAGCTTCCCAGAGGCCGGCCGCGTGTTCTTGCTTCCCGGACAGGTCCTGGCCAATGCGGTCCTGGGCGAAAATCAACTTGGGGCCCCTCAGGGCCCGCCACCGTCGGCCCCGGCCGACCCAGGACCCGGCTGAACCATGGGCGGACCAGCACCTGAAACACCCCCCTCGGATGCGGACTGGCGGTGGGGCCTCTTCGTGAGTCAGGCCATGGACCTGAATACGGACCCCCCCACCTACATCGGCCCGGCATGCCCGGACCTCGGCCTATACGTGCCCGACGATCCGTTGGGGCGGATCCTCTGGCCCCACCTGGCGGGGTCCACCTACTGGGCCAGCGGGCCCTCCTGGGAGTGCAACGGCGGCCTCGCGGAGCGGGCGCACCTGGTGAGGGTGGGTGGGCGGCCCTGGCCCCCGGATCCCACCGGCAGCGAGCCGAGAAACCAGAACTGGGAGGAATGGAACGCCAACGGCGGATCGTGGTCCGCAAGCCCACCTCCGACCCTGGATCCGCCATTGCCGGAGGACTCCGACGACGGGTCAAGCGTGGCCCTCCTGGTGGGCGGCGCAGTCCTGGCCTGGGCGCTCCTCCGATGATCAACCCACCCACCGACCTCCCCCCGGCCCCTGTAGATCCCACCGGCCCCCTGGGGGTGGAGGTCAACGACCCGGCGGTGGACCGCTTCACCCTGGGCCATGCCGCGGTGGGCTTCGCCTATCGGCGCCTAGGCCTCGGCCTGGGACCGGCCGTGTTCCTGGCCCTGGCCTGGGAACTGGCAGAACGGCCGCTCAAGGATCGCTGGCCGGGCGCATTTCCTCACCCATCCCAGGACTCCGCCGAGAACTCCCTAATAGATGTAGCGGCGGTCCTGGGGGGCTGGGTCCTGGGGGGCTGACAGCCAGGTTGCACAGGGCCCCTGAGGGGCTTTACAATCCATGTAATTCACAGGTCGGCCCCGCACATGGGCGACCACTCACGCGGGGATTAAATGGACGGTAAATCAGAAACGCTGTACAGGGAGCATGTTTGTCCCGTTTGTGGCCACACTTTCAGGGAGAGGAAGGGCGCCAGGGGGCGGCCTCGCGTCTATGACACCCCAGAGTGCCGCCGTCTGCAGTCGCGCCAGGCCGAAGTGTACGGGCTGCTCGCCTGGCTGAAAGGAACGCACCGGGTGACGAACCAGCGGGCGGCCGGCCTGTTTTCGGAGGCGATGACGGCCGCAAACGTCGTCAACCCCCGCGGACGTGACAAGACGGACCCACAGGGGTGGCTCCCCGTTGGGGTGCGTTGAATGGGCGGTTAACGCGCCCCGTCCCAGGATTGTGTTAGAAGAGTGTCCCCCGCATGGCATGCCGGCCACCGGGAGACGTGACAGAGACGAGAAAGGACCGTCCCCGTGAGTGATCTCTACTACCCCGACTCCCAGGCCGCCACCCCAGGAAGCCCTGGCACGCTTGTGCTCCATGGCCAGTGCGCCGATCCCAGGTGCGCCCACCAGGACACAATCCGCACCGAACTGCGGCCCAGGGGCCTCACCCCATGCCCCCGTGTTGACTGCCCCATGTGTGGCCACCGGATGCAGGTTTTGGGCTTCGCCCTCGGTCTCCCTGCGCCGGACCCGAAGCAGCTGCCCCTCCTGGGCCTCCCCGGTGGAGCCACCCTCTGATGGCGGACTCCACCCCCCTCGGTGCCAGGTTTAACGTGGCCCGCGCCGAGCTTGAGAAAAACGAACGCGCCGCAAGGTTCCTCCGCCTCCGCGCCCTGAATGAGGATAATCCCCTGGTGGAGGCCGCCCTCACCCACCAGGCCCGCCTCCATGATGGGGCGGCCAATGCGGCCTGGATCATCCTGGTGGCCTTGGGCGAACTGGACGGCTTCCTGTGCGCGGTCCTGGCCAGCATGGAGATCGCAGCCGACGAGGAAGGCCGAGCCAGTGTCTGACTCCGACACCCCCAAGACCCCAGCGGTGGTTGAACTGCGGCCAGCTGGTGGCATTCTTGACGGGCCGGCCGGTCCTGACAACGGCCGATGCCGCCTCGGCGAACGGGGGGCTTTTAGAGGCCGAGGGGCCGACCGGCATCTGCCACCCGCCGCCGTGGCCCGCATGCTGCAGCGCACCCTGCGGCGGGCCCTGCTGTCCGTGGCCAGGGCCCCTGCGGAGGTCACGGCCGCTCTGCTCGATGTGGCTGATGATCACCTGGCCCTGGCCGAGGAGGACGCCGCCGGGATCGACTGGGATCGGGTGACGCGCGCCGAGGCGGCATCGGCCGTGATCGCCGCTCCTCGGCTGCTGCTGCAGGGCTTGACCTTGTGGCGCATGCCGGTTCCCCCCGGCTCCCAGCGCCACGCACACCGGATCGCCGTGGGCGTCGTGCGCCTCGCGCGCCAGCTGCAGGACGCCGCCGAACGGCGGTTCGCGGAGTACCCCGACCGGCCGAGCGCATCGTGAGGGGGCCGCGGGTGTTGGACGAGAACCTCCGGATCGCTGTCTGGTTCGCCCGGTGGGAGGTGAAGCGGGTATGGCTCCAGAGAGGGGGATTGTGGGCGGACTTTCCGCCCGAAGTCCATAGGCGCGTGCTGGTGTGCGAGCGCGCGGCTGGGCACTGGCGATCGGTGCTCTCGGAGCGCGTTCCCCGGCTTGCGTGGATGCTTCCGTGATTCCTCCTTGCACCTCTACACGTAGAGTGTTCCGCTCCACCCGTGAGACCACTGACAGCGGGGGCCCCCGTAGCGGGGCCCCCGGTACCGCCGGCCACCGGCCGGCTCGCACGTAGTGCGCTACCAGCGGCGGACCGTCGCGCATGGTGACCTCTGGCCCCGTTCCTACCGCCGCGGTAGGGGCGGGGCAGCTGGCGTATCACAGTACGGCGCGAAGCGGGAGACCTGGCCGACGGGCTGGGATAGGGACCGGCCACCACCAGGCGACCCGGACCTCACCGGCGCCCCCAGAGGCGGCTGGGTGGAGGTCGGCCTGGTGGGCGGCCAGACCTGGCGCAACGCGCACGAAGATCGCGCCGAGGCGGTGGAGCTCCTCCGCCTGGCGGGGTACCAGGCCAGGTCCTGGTCACGCGAGCGGGTAGGCCAGCGCCAGGTGGCCACGCACCTGGTGGACGACTGGCGCTACCTAGAAGGTCCGGCAAAGGGATGCCAAGCCGTTGACCCATGGGACTCCGCGGAACACCTGGCGGCGTGCGGATCGGACTGGCACGCGACGATCCGCCGGCGCCGGTCCGCCGACCTCGGCCACGGCCTGGTGGCCCTTCCTCTCCCCCACCTATGCAACCGTGTCCACGTATGCCCTGTGTGCGCCGGCTTGCGGTCCAGGGCGGTGGCTGGCGCCCTGCGGAGAGTCCTACAGGCGGACCAGAGCGGGGCGCCCGTGTACTTTGTGACTCTCACCCACCGCGCCAGAGGGGGCGAACCACTGACCGTGGCCCTGGACCGGTGGCGCGACGCCTGGCGGAGGATGACGCGCGGGAGGCCCGGAAGACGGTTTGCATCCCTGGTGGCCGGGTACTACTACGGGCTGGAGGTCACCAGGGGCCGACGGTCCAGCGTCACCGACTGCGGCCGGTGGTGGCACGTCCACGCTCACGTCTTGGTCCTAGGTCGCCAGGCGGAGGACCTGGCGCCCCCCCTCGGCGCCCTCTGGCGCCAGGCCACCGCCTCGGCCTCTGGGCGCGACGGCTGGCACCCACCTGCGAACATGCAACGGACCAGCACCACCGCGGTGGTGGGTTGGCGCGCCGACGTTCGGCCAGCCTCTACCAGGTGGATAGAGCCGATGCCCCTGGTGGAGGGCCGCCTGGCCGGCGGGGACTGGGCCGGCCCGTGGTGCCAGAAGATTGATTTAACCGATCCCGACCTCCCCCAGGTCTACCAAGCCGCGAAGTACCCAACACCCGTTGTAGCCCTCCACCCCGTGGCCCTGGCGGAGTACCTGTCCGCCGCGCACGGGCGCCGATGGCACCAAGGGGGAGGGGCCTGGCGGAGTGTGCTGAGAGACGCCGAGACCCTGGCCAGAGAGCAGCTAGACGAGGAGTTACCGTCGGGGCGTGTGGACCTGGGAGATAACGTGGTGCGCGCCGGTCCGGGGGACTGCCCCCGGATGGCCGAGGTGGTGGAGCGGGATCTGGTGGACTTCCTCCTGGTGGACGATCCGGCGGTGGAGTCCTGGGCCTGGGACCTGGAATCAGATGGCTACTGCACCCTCCACCTCCGCCGAGGGTGGAGGAACGCAGTGGCCTCCCGGTGGGAGGCCCCGGCCAGAGTCGAGAAAGCCGGCCGGTGGGTGACTACGGCCGGCCCCGGCCGGTGGGTCAAGGCAAGGATCGTGGTGCCAGAGCGCCAGGTGTGGCTGCGGTTCAGCTCCTCCACCGTGCGGGCCCGCATGGACGCGATCCTGGCCGAACTGGGGGCGGCCTCAGCGGAGGAGGACTAGGACGCATCTTCGCCCGGGGCCGAGGCCTCCACCGCCTCGAAAGTGCGCTTCGCTTCTAGGCCGAGGCGGACGCGCTTCGCGGCCTCCCGCTTCTCCGCCGCCACCCGGATGTTGCACCCAACAGGGTCCGCGTCCTTCAGGGCCTCATAGGCGATTCCCAGGATCTCACACAGGTTGATGATCATCGCGACGATCTGCTTTGGGGTCGGGTTCCTCATCGGGGGGCCTCGGGGGATGGGAGGCGCCGAGGGCTACCCGACGCTCCAGGTTGTCAAGCTGGCGGCCCTCTACCAGGGCCGCAAGGAGGGTAGCAATGGCCGGCACCACGGACTGAACCACGCTCAGGAGGAGGGCCTGGCCAGCGTCCGTTGTCATAAACGGCTCACGCTGTTCCTCGGCCAGGCGAAGCTCCATCTTCGTGATCACCAGTTCCTCGCGTAGGGTGCTGTTCTGATCCATCCACCACAGCTGGGACTCTAGGGCCCGCTCGTGATCGTCGCGGGCCGTCTCCAGGCTCAGGCGGTTGGTGCCTGCGGCCTGTTCCACCAGATCCCCGAACTGGCCCAGGAGGGCCCGCTGGGTGCCGGCCAGTTCCTGGCCAACCGCCGACGCAGCCACTTCGGCGCCACCGCCAGCGGTCCTGGCGTCCCTGGCGGCGGTGGACCCGGACCGAAGACCCCAAGACCGCTTGGTACCGCTCCGAGGCCGGCCCTCGGCGGACTCCAGCAACACCCGGTATTGGTACCGCCCGCCGGCCTGCCCGTGGCGATCTACGTGAAGATCGAACAGATCCTCACAATCGTCGCCCTGGATCTGATCGATCGGGACGCTGGCCACCTTGTGCTGGCCACCGTCCAGAGAGTCAATGGCCACCCCCAGGCACCCATCTGGCGGATCCTCGGCCAGGGACCTGAGTAATTCTATGCAGCGTGCGCGGGCGGCTGGGGTGGGTGTGCGGGCCATGGGCGGGAATCCTGGGAACGGTTCATGGGAACGGATCAGGGAACCATTACCAACGGAATATATACACAGGTGCGCCGATTGCATACCTGGGGTGTATATGCGTAAGGTGCGCGCATGCCTGACACCTGGGATTCATGGGAAGGCGGCGGAGACGACTGGACCGAAGGCGTCCCATCGCCACCGTCCAGCGGCGGGCCATGGGTGCCCGACCCTCCCACCGGAAACGGAGGCGATGACGCGGTGGACGGTTCCGATCTGTCAGTCTCTGAGATTGCCGGCCTGATCGCGGCCGGAGTCCAGGTCCTGATCCAGACGATCGCGGGAGCGGCCCAGGTGACGCAGGCGGACCCGAACAGCAACACGATCGCCACCACCGCTGGAACGATGTATCAGTGCCATGACGGGGGCTGGGTCTCCTCCCCTGGGCAGTGCCCAGATCCAGCCGGATCCGGCATGTTCGGCCTCACGAACCAGGAACTGATCGTCGCGGCGGTGGTGGCGTTCATGGTGCTCAAGTGATCCACGCTCTGCCAGACCTGTGCGAGGAAATGACCGGCCAGGAATGCCAGAACGAGGAGGGCGCGATCGTGCTGCCCCCCGAAGACGAGGCTGGGGTAGACCTGGGATCGGCCCGCGGCCTGATGTACCTGGACCACGATGGAAAGCCGTGGGTCCATACGTTCGAGGGCGACGAGGACGTGGTGGTGTGGGGATTCGAGGGCGGCCAGGACTGGCCGCCGATGATCATCATCCAAGGCGGTGACCTCCGGGTGACCGAAGATGGATTGAAGGGATAGGTATGGCCCGCAAGCGAAAGACCAAGACGACCCGGCGCCCCAAGCGCCGAGCCACGACCCGCCGCGCCCGCCGGCCGGTGGCCCGCCGAAACCCAAAGGGCCTGATGGATCAGCCTGCCCTCAAGTACGGGGGGATCGCCGTCGGCGGGGCCGCCGTCGGCCAGTACGTCAACTCCAACACTCAGGTGGCGGAGGCCCTGGCCCC
>Ga0209756_1004588_pt1 | contig 10692 bp, 7 predicted proteins | sample ETNvirenome_6_85_FD_184071 | JGI IMG/M metagenome (GOLD analysis project Ga0209756, IMG submission 184071) | Marine viral communities from the Pacific Ocean - ETNP_6_85 (SPAdes) (version 3) | ecosystem: Environmental > Aquatic > Marine > Oceanic | place: Pacific Ocean | collected 2013-06-19
CATAACTTTCGGGCTTGGGGTTCCCCTGACTTGTATATTGTATCTTAAACGTGGGCTCATTATCAAGCAAGTGTTTCAAAACAACTTTCTTTGCTTTCTCTCCTCTCGGCACTCTGATACCGACTGTCTTGCGTGCGGTGGAGGCGCCGATGAATTCTGGTTCAATTTCAAATAGTTCGAAGAGAAGCCATGCAACGACGCCATTAAAGCGCGTGAGGGTTGAGAGGGTTTTAGCTGACGACTTGCCGCCCATAAACATATGGAGCGACTGCTCGATATAAATGTGTTGGATAGGAAATTCAGAATCTCCCACTAACTTATCATCATTATTAAGCTGGTACATTTCGTAGATGTCCATCAACTTTTCTTTTATAGCAATTGTCTTAGCAAAAAAGCCTTTGTGCTTTCGTAAGTCAATTGAATCATACCACACTAGCACATTATCAGTAACGATTGCGAAGCCTGTGATGCTGGTGGAAATGTCCACGCCGAGTACCATTAGATATCCAGTTTTAATTTGATAGTAATATCTTCGTCTTCTTTCTTTAAGACGGGATTAGCCAAAGTAGCAACGCCAATCAAGTTCTTATTCTCGTCATAGACGCCCACTTTGGAAACATATACCTGTCTTTGGAAAGAGGCTGAATAATCAGTATAACTCGAACTGACAGTATTGGCAAGTAATTTGTCAGGATTTTCTTCATAAGCATTGGAAGAAGTGAATTGCAAGTGATTCTGGCCATATTTAAAGAAAGTCGGATTATTAGAATAATTAGCTTGACCTCGCGATGCATGTGTGAACAATGTCATTACTTGGGTCTCTGTGGTGCCCTTGAAAGAAAGGCCGAAAGATGCGTTGGGACTTGGCGTAGTACCATCATTTGTGCCGGCACCAAAATAAATCCATTTGGGGTTATTAGATGCGCCATCTAAACTAGTGGTTTCTCCATTAAGATCAAACGCTCCTGTCAAAAGCAGAAAGCCTTCATCATAAAGAACAACACCATTAACTGAGCCTGTGCCTGCACTGCCGGTTGGGCCCACTTGGATTAATTCGCCATTTTGTTTTATGTCTTGAAGTTCGGCCACCAAAGAACCGGTATAATACCATCTTAATGAAATGGTCCCGGGCTTGATCTGCGCGCCAAAAAAGATGCTCGGAATAGAAATTAAATTAAGATTTTGACTTTTCTTGTTTCCATGTGAAGAATTTACTAAATAATGCTCACTTCTTATTCCATAGAAATTTAATCTATTTTGAAGGCTAAGAAAATGTTTATTAGTGGGGGCTGCGCCTTGGGCCTCAATATATTCTCTCACAATCGATGCAGTCAATGGATAGCTTCCTGTTAGTATGTCTCCATATTGAAATTCATTGCCATAGGAAGTCTTGCCCACTGTCTTAAAGCTTGCGCCGGCACTATCTTTCGAAATCCATGGATAGATTTGATCAGTATCAAGGAGAAAAGTAATAGGATCTCCTTCCAGTTCCGAAACGCGCTTGGTATAGGAGCCGCTATCTCCAATAACTCTATCAGTATTTATATATGGCCGGTCGATGTTATATTCATATAAACTAATATTGCCCGGGCCTACATTTCTTACTTGTGTGTTGCGAGAGCCTGATTGGTTGGGAACGTTGTTGTAAAAAACGTCTCCATCGTATATAAAGAACTCGCACTGAGGATGGGCCCTAAGAGTATTGAGAATTATATCATCAGGCTTGAATTTTTTGAAGGACATTTCTAATAATCTAATCTAACACGCAACGTAATTTCGTTTGTTGGGTCTTTGCGGAGAGGTTCCGAAAGCTTTGCAACTGCCAATAATTCATTGCTAGAATTATATAGGCCGACCGTTGTGATGTATGAGATTGGATTATCTGATGCCACGCTCTTTACTCTAATTTTACTACCGCTAACATAGGTAGGATTAGAACTATAATTAAACTTATTGTGTGGGACTCTGCAGAAGTAGATGCTTGAATTAATTTCTGTGGTGTTATTAAACGACAGATTAACAAGGCGATGTCTGAATGCATTGCAAGAGCCCGTAATTGATGCTGAAACAAACGAGCCGGTGCAGCTTATGGCATAAGAAGACCACGCAGACCCACTATTAAAATCAGGAGTTCCAGTAAAGACCGACGAACTAATGATAGCGAGGCCAGATTGATAGAAGACAACGCCGTAGGCAGTGCCGCCATCATTGCTGTCATTGCTAGCATATAAGACTCCATAATCTCCACCGTTAGTGTTTTTAGTTCCGTTCAGATTCGATGAAGCGGAGGCATCGGTTAGCGTCTTGATCGCATATGTTTCGGCGCCCCCTTGGCCATACGCGCCCTCGATGGGGTTATCCCACGAACCTGTTGCAAGCGTTAACGCAAAGGTGCCAATCTTAATTTGGTCTTTCGCCAATAAGCGAGAAAAGTTAACAAAGAAGACATCTCTCATTTGATTATTATCGTCTGCAAAATTGAGATCACTCTCAAAGATTTCTACTTGATTATCACTTCCAGTATAACCAAGCAAGACCTGAGCCATCTGATTGTAATTGTTAATCTTTTTAGATAATTGTGTAACATCAGAACCGGACAATGTAGATCCTTCATCGAATCCTATTGTTAAATCGAAGATATGATTGGCCGAGGAACTTAAATATGGATAGTCGTATACCGACTGGAACATTCCGTGGGAATAGTTCTTGATATTGCCTCCATCGGGCCATGTCCCATAAGTTCCACTTACAATAGATCCCGTAATTGGGACGGCTTCATGTAATAAGGTTCGAGTTGTTGTAACGTCTGTGTTTACGTTTAAAACTTCATAATTCTGTACTGGCATTTATATTCTCCGATTTTTTAGCCGCTGACATATCTAATAATTCTTACCGGTATCTGTATGGTGGCCGAGGACGCTCCACCTACTAAATATACCAGAGTATCAATATAGTCATATTTTTCAGACCCGCCGAATACTAGTTGATCGGTTGCTCCAAAGTTGGTATACTTTGGGCTAGCGGAAAGTAAGTCAGAATCCGCTTCCCAATTAAGCGCCGTAATTGTTCCTCGGGGCCCGCTCAATGCAGAATTATCTGTATCGAGTCCCGAACTCGCATAGCCATAATAATATACCAAATCTGCAATACCACGTGCAGTAAAAGTATTATAGTTGGTCAGTGCCTGGGCCGAGGTACCGGCGCCTGCGGTGGCAAGAGTTCCAAAATTAACAGTCATAGTGCCATTCGCATCGTTAGAAAAAGTCCCGCCGCCGGCCGGGCTGAACACATTAACTAGAAATCTGCTATCAACCGAACATTTATAGGTATTATCTAACAAATTAACTCCTATAATATAGGTTGTTCGATTGGCTGCGGTACCTTTAAGTTCCCCTGTGTCTAGGCCCGATTCTACTAAAACAGCGGGAGTGTTCTGAACGCCGCTTTGAAGTATGTTGGTAGCACCAACATGGGCCCCCACTTTGCTCTTAGTCGTGGCATTCACCGCAAGATAGAATGCGCCGTTATAAGGCGAAACAGCAGTGCCTCCAATTTTTTGATTGATTTTTAATTCGGGCAAATAAAGCAGATCGTTTCGAGCCAGTGACAAGAGCCCATAATTAATATTTGCGTTTGTCTGTGTCATGGCTTGCAAAACAGGGGTCTGCAAGATCTCTAAATCATAATAAGCCGACCCTGAAGGGTGGTTCTTGTCATATAAAGTGTATTGGATTTCGTCGTCGCCCAAGGCAAATTTTGAAATTTGAAATTGTCCTTGAGAAAGGCGTACTCTTCCTGTTTCCGTCAGAGTAACATCCAGGATAATATCACCTGAGTTATCTAAAAAGCTGCTCATTTTTATTCCTCTCTTTCATAAATAGTATAAATTTTATTTGTTGCTCTATTTTATGTTCCGGCATATCGTATAATCCTGAGCGGGATTAATAGTCGGGCGCGGGAACTTATTCCTTCTACATAAATAGAAGTGTCTATATAATCATATTTGTCTGCACCACTAAATAAAGTTTGATCAATTTTTCCAAAAATTGTAAATTTTGAATCTCGTGTAGAAGTCGAACTGCCCCTAAGTTCTTCTTTTATATTAAAGTTAATAGCTGTAGCGGTGGAGCGTGGGCCCGGGATGGCTGAAATATCATTTGGATCGCCCGTTTGTTGGGGCTTTATCAAATTATCAATTCCTCTAGCAATATAGGTATCAAATTTATCTATAAGTGGGGGCATCGAGACTGGTGTGGAGACATCCAAAACTCCAAAATTAGCTATTATTTCTCCGTTTATCTTATTTCTAAAGATGCCGTCTGGCCCGGGCGTCAATGCCTTGTTGAAAAATCTACTATCGCAATAAATATTAAAATATCTATCTAACATATTTGTATTAAGAATAAAGGCAGTACGCATCTCTAAACTGCTATTTAAAATATTGTCGATGCCCGATTCTATCACAAGCTTTGTTCTCGTAAAAGAATTATTCTCTAAAACATAATCATAATCATCTTTGTGTTGAGCCAGCGCTAATATTTTTTTTGTAGTCTCATCGTTAACCGACATTAAAAACGTATCGACATAAACTGTGGCGCCGTCTTCATAAAGATATCCTTGCCATCGTTTAGCTGCTCCGTCGATCTTGGTATTTTGTTTTAAAATTGGAAGATATAATAAATCTGGTCTATCAAAAGATTGTAAACCATAATTAATAACTGCGTTGGGTTGTGAAAATGCTTCAAAACATGATTGAGCCACGATAGATTCACCTTGGATTGCAAAAAGATCTTCGTCGCTGGCTGCTGATGCATTAACATCAAAAAGGCTATAATCTACTTCATCATCGCCTAAAGCAAACTTTGTGACTTTAAAGTTTCCTTGTGCCATTCTTTTGCGGCCGGCATCTGTCAGGACGGCATCAATAACGATGGTTCCACAATTATCTTGGAATGACATAAGCACCCTCTTTTATATAAGTATTATCCATCTTCGTTTACGTTGAATGTTAAATTCAAATCAATTTTTTTACCGGTCTTCCGGGAAGTTAATCTTACTTTAAACGTTCTATCCCAAATACTCTCTTCAATTCCCGGGGTTCCAATGCTAAGATTTGACAGATTTTCGGCGGCCGTCAATCCAAAATCTACATCGGTTGTATCAAATTGAACATGCTGCATATTGGGTAAAATTTGCATTATTTTTTTAAACTGCTTCGAGGGATTTATGAATGTATCTTCGGCAAGATCTTGTGCAAACAAGTCATTAAAGACTGAATATTTATAGCCTCCGTCATCTATCATCTCTGCTTCTATGATCGGAGACACATAACCAGCAATACCCTGAGCGTTCACAAATCTAAACAAATAATAATATTTCGTGTTTGTTATTATCTTATCATAAAAAATATGATTTTGCAAGTAGTTTTCAGTATTTTTTATAGAAAGATTAATACTCGTATATAAATGGTTGGCAAAATCTGTATAGGCAGTGGGCTTTTCTCCCATTCTAAATACTTCTATTGTTGCTGCCTTTGAAACCGATTCTTCAAACATTTTTCCAGCCGTCGTCAAATCATTTGAGATGGAATATGCCACTTTAAGCGTATTATCATCGCGAGTGACCACAGTTGGATATGGCAACGCCATGGTTGCTCCTGTGTCTCTGGTGGGGTATTCTTCATAGTTGATAAGGAATCCAAGGGTTTGCGAATTATCAATCTTCTGAAAGGGAGCCACGTCTATTTCGCTTGGTGGATGATCGGTAATCATTAGACTTTTAGTGCCGAGAGGTATTTCAAATATTTTTAGTGTTGGCTCATAATACAAATTGAAATCAGCCAAATAAGGATCAGTAGAGGTTGTTTGTGCTAAAGAGGCAAATTGGTTTACTATAGACAAAGGATTATTTTCTTCCGTAGTATAAAGCTGGTCAGCTACTTCATTCGTTTGTGGATTATAAAATTCTAAACACACCTTGTCAGTCCCACTATCATATGTATTGTTGGCGTTGTCATCAACATATCCAATCTGTCTCGATAGTCTTAAATCATCAACTCTATATTTTATTCCCGAGCTTAAAACATAAGCATATACGCGATAAGTATAGCCTGTATTGTATTTTACCTGTGTGTCCAGATAATCAAAAAACTCATCAGCTAACAGACCATTAAAAAACCAAAAGTTTTGAACTACGCTATCCGTTACATTGTCGCCTGTTGAGGCTGCTGTGCGTTTTTCAATTCTATAGGCCATCGTCTCGGTATAGGTTGCTGCTCCGCCGGCGGCTTCCAAAAGATCAGTTAGTCCGTTGGCATCGATAACAGGATCAATATTTTTCATTTCCTCAATAATGGAATTTAAAACCATTAGCGTTGATTGCGTGTTTAAAAAACGAGATGTGTTGTTGGGATCTGCGACAGCATTCAAATAAGGATCCTCTATATTTCCCATGAAATAAGAATCATCCTTTGAAGAACTTAAATTATTATAAGAATAAGTTAACATATCAATCAGATTAGCTGATTTGAATGTGATATTAGATGTTGTAGCTGTTTCAGAAACAGCCCTTTTCTCTTCGTCAATCTTTTTAAATTGGAGATAAGTCGTCATATTTTGATTTGAGAGGGCACCGTCTTGTTCAAGAAAATATTCTTTTAATATCTTCAGAAATTTGGAACTATAATTAAACTCCTTGATCAAATTTCTAAAAGTCGGTGGCTCGCCCGGAGGAATAACAAAATTTGTATGCACATAAAAGGGAAACAAATTTTCAATATCACCCTTTATCGTGGAGGTTGTCGCAAAGAGTTCATTACAAGCAGCAGCATCGAAAAAGATATTTTGTGTAGTGGAGCCCACATAAGCCACAGTAGAACCCGAAAGCGTTGTTCTGTCCAAATCATTCAAATAAGTACGTAAATTATAATTTTTATCGGAAAACTGATCGGACATATTCTGGCCCTGGAATTGAACATCATCAGATGTTATTTTATAAGGAGGTAATAATGAAGTTTGAATGGGAGAATAAATATCGTCTAAATCAGACTGAGGCACAGTGTCTTCCAAGCTCATAAATTTCATTAGAGAAGTATTGATCCAAGTCTCCCCATTCATATTAGACACGTTGGTGGCGCGCAAAAAATATGCATTAGGAATTAATTTTTCATTCGCCAAATTAGCTATATGAGCTTCATAACGTGGCAAATAAAGATTATAATTATAAGTTATCTTCAATGGAGATGTGGCGGGCTGCGGAAATATCTCGTTTAATTGTCTATGTTCGATGTAAGAATAGGGAAGTTCATAGCTAAATCCATAAGTGTCATATTGTCCATTATTAAAGGCGCCTTTAAAAGTTTCTGTTCCATAATTTCCTCCAAGTAAGAACGTTTTCCAAAGAGAATCACTTTCAATATAAGTTGCATCTCCTTTGATCCTGCCGGCTATTTTATAGTTGGGTACAATAATTTCTGAAGAGGCTGTGACTTTAGTATCGATATTAAGTTGAACGTTGTCCAGGTAAATAGACTGACCCTGTACCCCGCGAGTCCCTCCTTCGCCCATCGCACTAGCAGATTGAAACCAAGCTGATTCTCCTGCAGACTCTGAGATAACCGTCCAATAGAGACCCATAGCGGTTCTAAGCTTTTCGGTAGAACCAGAAAAGGCATTGTTATCCATAAATTGCGCTTGTTTAGTAAAAGTATCAGACATAATTAATAGGTTGTAGGTGTAGTATAAGTTAGGCCGCTTGTAAGTGCAGTTTCTTGTGTTTCTTCCTTGGAAGTCTCACTCAATTGTTTTGATTTAAACCCTCTATAACTAACACTCTTAAAAGTTATTTGGGCATTTGGCTTTTCAATTAGAATATCTTTTGCCATCTCCTCAATCGGACCCATAAAGATCTCTTCAGTTGTTTTAGAATAATCTCCACCAAATTTGGCCTGGAGCGCGTTACCTTCGGCGGATCCATAACTAAGATTGCTGATATATGCTCCTGGTGTGTCTTCGCTCTGGGCCGACAGTTGGGGTTCGGTTCCATCAAAAACACTTACAAAAACCGGAATGCCGTCAAGAACACCGGTGCCATTATCAATCCAGTCCAAATTGTATGCCAGATTTTCGGGGAGTTCGTTATAAAAAACAATTACTATGGTGCTTTCTGAATCGACATGTTGGATGATCCCTTGCGACATTGCATCATCATTATTGGCCGCCCATTGGACTTGAGGGCCGTCGTCTTTAATTAAACCATTGGTATCATAGGAATCAGAGAGAATTTTGTACATACCAAAAAACCCAACTCCTCCATACAACAGGTACTCCCCACTGGTGGCGCTAAGATCCAAGTCCTGAGTCGCGCCGGTGGACATATAGTCGAGTATATTCCAAGCCATTATTATTTTCCTCCCTTCTTAAACAGAGGCAATGTGCTGGTTTTATTAGAGTTGATATTCCAATTAATCATATCAGTTGTTATCAATTTAACATCACGATCTGGCGATTTTGTTCTTATTACATCGCGTTGTGCTTGCACTTGGCGTGGGAGGCCGGCATCCAATTCAAAGAACGGATCGTTGGGATTAGGGAAGCTATAGGTTGCGCCTAGCGCTTTATTCTGTAAAGTGGCATATTGCATGTCATTCAAAATGTTAGGATTTTCGATAACTTCGGTATCGGTTTGCGTGGCTATAATGGAAAACTCTTTGGTTTCTCCCTCAACAGAACAATTAAGACTAGCAAGAATAGCTATAGCCTGATCGTCTAAAGAAACTTGATTATTGGGCGGAACTAAAACTTCCTTTTTGCCAAGCATGACATTTACAGAGGCGATAGCATATTCTTGGCTTCCGCCATTTTCCAAAGAGATTCTTTTTCCCATGGCTATTTTGTTGTTGGTTTGTTCGGCAGCCAATTGATTTAAATTGGAGGCTCCTCTTCCAGTTAATTTTAGTGATCTTGGCATTTTCTTGTCTCCTTCTTACGCTTCTTCCGCGACATAGACCCAAATATTAGCAAATGCCGGCCCGCTGCCGAATTTTGGATTTTCCTGACCATAGACATATACCTTAACAACACCCACAACGAGGGCATCGGCATTAGAGGAGTACCCGGGAGGGGCCCATTTGATCCAGCCATTGGTGGAGGTAGATGAGTTGTCGGACCGGTGGTCGTAGGGGCCCCCATAAAATGTTTGCTTGAACTCAGAATCGGTGCCGGTTTCCGAGCCTTCATCGTTGTCTATAACAAACTGAGCAACATCGATGGCAAGTTGGCTATTTGCGTCTTTGCTGCCGTAGCCTTTCTTGTTTATAAAGTCTCGGATTTCCGTCGCTTCGCTATCGCCCACCCCGGTGCCGAATTCAACCTTCTTGAACTCAGAATCACCGAATACTGCGGTAGGGCCGGCCGAGGCGCCGGCGGGGAGTGGTATGTGTCGGCAATAGATCTCGCCGTCCTCGTTGGTGGCCTCTTCGAAGCCGTCTGGGCATACACATTTCCCATCGACAACTACGTATGCGGGGCCGGAGCCCGCGGGCGGGCATGTGAAAGTCCACTCCTCGCCGATTTCGGTTGTTACTGGGCCAGGATAATATTTAGCTTGGCCGGGCGCGCCCTGGTCTTTGCCGCCGGGGACGCCTGCGTCTACGCCCGAGGCGTTAGGTATACCAAATAGGCGCAACTTGTCGGCTACTGCGAAAATGGCAGCTGACGTGCCTATTGGGGTATCTGGGGTATAATAATCGGTCCATAACGCTTCAAAATTTGCTTGAAATGTTCTAAGAGTTCCGATGTTTCCATTATAAGGATTAATCTGTTGAGACCAATTTCTGGCTGTGTCTTTTATGCTTTCTACGTCGCCTTTATGGTGGTTAAATAACAAATCTCTATGAGTTTCATACAATATTGGCGCCAGGATCCACGGCTGTCTTTCTAAAGACTCATTGGAATATAAATCAACAACACCTTGTCGGAAAAATGAATTAAACTTTCCATCAAAATTATTATAACTACACTCGTCTTCGGCATATTGGGCATACTCATATAAGCTGCCAGTTCGTATAGAATCATAACTTGATGTGATGTGGGCAGCTATCTCCCACGTATTGTCATATACTGTAACGTTAAAATTGTAGGCTTCGTCGATGTAATTTCCGTAGGTGTTGTCGAAATTTGCGGATTCTTGAAATTCAAAACACATTAATCTATAAGTTTCGAGATCTGTGGAGGATCCATAGGCTGTCCAATTTCTTTGTCGTAAAAATCCTACATAATCACTATTGGTGCCGTCATCCATTGCAAATTTATTCGATTCGCCCGACGAATTCCCATATTCGTCTACGAGTGTGGAAGTGCCGTAGACGGGATAGCCATATGATACATAATCTGGGTTGTTTTCATAAGATAGTTTTAATTGCATAATCAAATCGTCTACCATCTGGCCGCCGCCATAGCGCCCGACCTGTACTTCATCGACCATGTAAAATCGATTTGTAGTCTGTGGGCCTCCAAATAAACTTTGTACCTTGTCGATATCAAATGCGTATGCAAGCGCGCTCGTTTGTCTAAGGGCTTTTTCAAAATCAAAAAAGAAGTATCCATATCTTTGAATAAAATAATCCTCGGGATCTAATTCTACTTCGTACTCGAATTCTGGCCACACTTTTCTTTTGGTTATATAAGCTGGATT
>Ga0209756_1004589_pt1 | contig 10691 bp, 13 predicted proteins | sample ETNvirenome_6_85_FD_184071 | JGI IMG/M metagenome (GOLD analysis project Ga0209756, IMG submission 184071) | Marine viral communities from the Pacific Ocean - ETNP_6_85 (SPAdes) (version 3) | ecosystem: Environmental > Aquatic > Marine > Oceanic | place: Pacific Ocean | collected 2013-06-19
AAACGTTATTTTGCATTGTCTTTACTGGATTTTCTACACTATATCCAACTCTTGGAATACACGCTAAATGAAAAATAACATCAGGTTTAAAATTAAAATAATGAGGGTGAAAAGATTTTCCATCCAAGCCTTCGTTTAAATCCTGATTGATATCATGGCCTTCTTTTAGATCAATGCCTCGCGTCTCATGTCCTAGTTCTCGCAACTTCCGAATTAAATGTGATCCAATATAGCCCATGTGGCCCGTTACGAGACAGCGAGGCAACTCCGGATTGTAATAACCCTGATTTCTCATCGCCGCCCTACCGACTCCCATTTTTTTCTTTTCCATTTTTCCCCTTATAAAAAATTCTTATGTTCGACTTTGTTCTTTTTAAAATTTTCTAAAAACTCATTTAAATTATCACCAACGCAAAGCGCAGGACATCTTTTTATATCAAGCTCTGCAAGCACTTTTTGCCTTCGTGTGCCGTTCCAAATATCGTAAAAGTTTTCTTCTAAAATGTTTCCAATATATCCGGTGGGTTTACCCGACAGCGAGCAACATATATAAACGCCACCGACTGCAGTGATAGATGTACTCTTAAAAGCCTGTGCGTGGCAAGAAGAATAGCTTCTTTTAACCGAGTTTGAAAGAATTTTTTCATATTTTCCCTCATCAAACACAACTTTAAAGTCGTCGGTTTCATATTTTTGTAGTTCTTTAAAAATTTGTCTCCACTCCTTTGGTTCTATTGTACCATAATCAAACATAAAACCAAAACTTGGACGCAATTGAGCATAATCAACCCCTGCTTCTTTGCACAACTCAATAAATCTCCATACCTGTCTGTCCATGTCGGCGTGTTGATTTGTGATGTATCCAACGCCGATTGTAGTTTCTAAGTTTTGTTCTTTTTTAATTTTAACCAGTTCTTCAATGTTTTTAATTGTCTTTTTAAAAGTCGCTTTAGAGCCGTGAGTTCGAACATGAGTTTCTTCATCATAGGCATCTAAAGAGATCCGAATCCAAGTAAATTTTTCTAACAACTCTTCCATTGGGTATTTGTGAAACAAAGAGCCATTACAAATTAAGCCAATATCAAACCCCAACTCGCTTGTAGCGCGGATGACTTCGGCAAACTTTTTATGAGCAGCTGGTTCACCGCCGCCGGTGTAATTAATCCCCTTCACGTTCATTCGCTTTAGATCATGAAGAAGTGAAAGAACTAAATCGTACTTTAGCTCATTATTGTCATCCGCGATAAGATCAGCATCAATACAACCGGGGCAATTATGATTACAAACGTTTGTTAAATCAATCTTAACTGTTATTGGCCCCGTGGTATCACCCGTGTAATACCATTGTGCTAATTTTTCCGGATGGTGGAAGATTTTATTTGGTTTTAAAAAGCTCATGACTCTTCTTCAATTTTTTCTACCAAGAATTTAACAATTGCCTGTGGTGTCCAAAACTTCTCATAATAGTATAAAGCTTTTTCGCCCCATTCTTCATAGTTATCAATTATTTTTTGATAATCGCTTTGCCAGTCTTCTTTTTCAAAATCCACTTCTGGTAAATACTCTTTCCAAGAGTGTCCCTGATCGTATGAAGTTTTTCTTAATACAATTGTTCCGCCAATAAAACACTGATCAAACATCCTAGACGTATATTCACCGACGCCCGGCGGATTCAAAACAACTTTACATTTATAACTCTCTTTTATGTAATTAAAATAATTCATTTTTTCGCGATAAAGTACTTTAAAGCGAGACTCGATTATTTTATCATATAAAAATTTTCTAGATTTGTTAACATAGTGCCCTGTGTTTTTACTGTTCCCGGGGATATCAAATTTGTCATGATCGGACCAAGAAATCAAAAGGTTTGCATTACTTGGTTTTGGATAATTATATGGTTTTAAACCACAAAAATATCCAATATCATATTCTTTTTCAACTTTACCCATCTTCTCGACAATCTCTTGTCTTTTTCCAAGCATGTTTTTATAAAAATTATCATTAAATGGCCATTTAAAAAAAGGAAGAACTTTGCCATTATTTTCTTCAGCTAATTTTATAATATTCTGTGACCATATAAATGAATATGCTGCCTTAAAAAACAAAAAAGGCTTGCCTTTACACTCTTCAATAATTTTTAACACTCTGCCACAATATTCATTAATTTTTAAATCTTCGTTAACCCCATCTGATGTGTCAATATAAAAATTAATTTTTTCACCATAAAAACAAGCGGTCTTTGGAATCATCTCTTGATTGACGCACCTAAACATTCCACTTTCATTTAATTGGCGATGGATATATCTTAATCTATTAAAATTATAATAACCGGTCAACACAATTCTTTATTTCAAGCTTTCTAGTTTATTTTTGAGCATTTTTATATCTTCTGTTGATTGAATTTTATTTTGAATCTCAATTCCCAAACATTGATTAAAATAACTTCTATAAAATCTATCCACATCTCTATTGGCTGTCTCAAATGGTTTCCACCACGCATCTAATTCAAATCTTTCGTACCACTGCCTTTGTCGATCAAACATAAAACTAAAACTATTGAAGCTGTCAAAATCAATCAAACTTATTTTTTTATCTATCAATACCATATTTGATGGAACCAAATCAACGAATATACCTTTAGATTCTATACCCTTGTCAAGAAGACATTTCATAAACTCTACTCTTTGAACAGTCGATGTTAAATTACAAAACAAAGACCAGCCTTGGCCACCCATGGGAGCCAACAATTTTCCAGCTTTAGTGATATACCCCCTTTGGCCCGACGAATCATAAATTAAAGACACTAACGCAGATGCATTATCCTCACAATAAAATCCGACATCCAAAGCATGTTTTGTTATATCGCCTTGCGTCCAATTAGGAACCCACACCTTATAAAAAAAATCTTCATTCTTATAGACTGCGCGTTCGCGTTTTTTCTTTATGATCTTCGCCTGAGAGATTATATGTGCAATACTATTAATTTCAACGCTGTCTATCTTCATCCTGTTAGCTCCAATCAGTCCGCTGCGGCGTGTGACAAATATAAATCTCTGTAATATTTTAACATATTTTCCATTTGTTGTTCCGCGATGTCTTCTACTCCCAAGTCAAGTTTCTTGAAATCATAATACTTAAATTGTTTGATATCCCCGTTCAATTTAATAAAATCAATGGCATGGGCCCAAATGTCGCACAGCTTATCTCTCTTAATATCATATAAATGAATGTGTCCCCTGTAAAAACGATTAATCAAAACATTGCATATTTTGCTAGGGAATTGCTCAAAATCATGAAGATTTGTTAAAATATTATAACACTTCCACGAACTATCAGTTCTATTATTAGTATACGACGAAATAAAATCTGATTCGGGTTTTTTAGAATTTGGGACTTTGAGATTGCCCCAGAGCAAAACAGCCTCTTTCTTATATAAAACCGGAGTACCTCCTCTCTTTCTTCTCATAAGCCCATCATAAAAAACACCTTCAGAAGAAAAAACAATTTTATCGTTAAAAGTTTCAAAAAGCAGTTCGTCTATGCCAGCAAAAACTAGCCGATCGGCATCAGACCTCAAAAAAATATTATATTTATCTACATTATCAATAGCATACTTTCTGAAGTCATCCAACTTTTTATAAAAAGGCTTTTCTGAATTATCTATAATAATATTTTCATATCCTAATTTTTCAAAACAAACCCTAGATAAGTCCATTGTTCTTTCATTGAAGGCAATAATATATACTAACGTATTTTTTTTAATTTCAGACAACTCCGACTTATTCAAGGCTTTCTCCTTGCAAAATAATATACAATTGAGGCTGCTCTTCCCACAAAGTTAAAAAATGAACAGCAACGTTTTTAAAAAATTGCCGTACATCTTCTAAGGATAAAACCGCGGGAACTTCTTTGTATACTGTAGCATTTAAATCATTATAGCCGAATTTTAAAATTCTTTCAGAGAATAAATTAACTTGAGGTGCACTAATAAAAGTTGGATCCCACAAACATGAATACAAATAATTGTCTTTAAAGTAGCCATATTCATGAAAATTTTCATCTTTAAACCCGACCCTGAAGTTTTCGAATCTCAAATGATCCCCCAAACCCCAATCAACAAATATTTTTCCGCTTGGCTTTAAAAGTTTATGGCATTCTTTTAAAAATAATTGTGGCTGACTGCAAAAATACGAACACCGGGTACAAATAACCAAATCAAATTTTTCTTTAATCCTGTATGGAAATTTGTTGATATCCCAATTATCCAGTGAAATATCATAATATTGTTTATTAGTTGATATTATTGAATTAGTGAAACTATTAAAATTAGGCTGGCCCAAAACACAAACATCTTTAAATTCCATAAACTCGTTATAAAGATTAAAAAATTTCTTGTATGCTTCAAAAACATAAGGGTCTGATCTTCCCACTATACAAGCCCCCCAAGAAAACAAAAATCTAAATCTTTTTCTTTTTCTAATAAAAACTTTATCAATTCATCAGTCTTTTGTTCAGATAAATAATTTTTATCCCACTCACACGCGTGATAAACCACTTCAGTCTTCTCATACAATTCAAGTGGCTTGAACGGAGGATTAACATTATAATAAACAACGTCGCTGTGTGTCTCATCTGCTTTGTTATATGTTGTTTTTGCATATAAATCCGGGGACAAGGCGAGAATTTTAATTCCCCATTGGCGGGCGGCCTGAATTGCTTCTGGGGACATTCTCCATGCGGGAGGCCTAAAGTATTTCTTAAATTCTAATTTTGCATTATCAGCAATTTTTTTCATCATCTCAAAACGTTTTAGTGCCTCAGAAAAACTCAAATGTTGAAATTCATCATTGTTGCTAATTCCGGGGATTCCATGGAAAAGGCCGTGATATCCAATTTCAAAATTCGGAGGCAAGCTTCTCAGAACATTGCATAGCTCCAAATATTTATCCAATTTTAAGGCATGCCCAGTGGCTGTCTTTCCGATTGTCCTCCAGTAGGCCAGCGGAATAAAAAGTGTAAACTTAATATCTTCAAATTTTTCAATAAGTTTATAACAATTGTCTAAAACTTTTATTGAAGCTTGGGGGTGAGGAGAAATGTCGTCTATACTTATGTTAATTTTATATCGCATATTATTTTCATATATTTCTCAGCAACATCAGAAATATTATCATTGTATTCCATGGCTTTAGATTTATATAAGTTAAAATTTTCCACCAATTCCTGAAATACTTGATTAAAATTTTCTTGATTAGAAAAATCCAAGCCATAAGTATTACAGTATTCATTAATACTCCCGCCCTTATTATAAAAAATTATTGGCAGAGCCGAAGCCAATCCCTCTAAAACGTGGTTGGCGCCTGCTTCTTCTTGGGACGCAGTTAAGTATATATCATGATTGGCCAGTGTTTTAGCTATTAAGTCATCATCTCCAGTCGCTGGTAAATGCTTGGCATTTTTAAATTTAAAACCCGGTGGCGTTCTTCCAATATATGTAAATTCAACTTTATTATTTTCTATCCAAGAATCAATAAATTTATAAAACTCAAAACCCTTTTTCTCATTTGTTGACCAGTGATGAGTAATTAAACGAATAGTTTCTTCGGGCTTTGAGCGAGATTGCCTGTATTTAAAAAATACATCCCTAGGAGCATTTTGAATAATTTCAAAATTACTTTTCTCATATCCAATCGTTTTTTGAGCCCAATTGCTCGGAAAAATAATAAAATCAGAAAATTGTATCGTTGCCTTAACAAGTTGTGTAAGATGAGGTTTTCCATGAGTGCCAATATCTCCAACCCTCTGAATTATTTTACAATTATATCTTTTTTTGTATTCTAATAAATCAGCATAAAAGAGAGATTCTTTATTTCCCCGGGGATCCCAACAAAGAAGAATGTCGATATTAGGCTCTAACTCATGACATATATAATGATTTTGTTTTTTGGCGGCAAGAACCAATTCTGTTAAAATTTTATTACCGCCACCCCACGGCCCTGTTGTTATTTTTCTGTTTACAAAAATTTTCATTTTTTTCTGCCATAGAGTACTTCACACATCTCAAATTGCCACAAATAATCAATATCAAACGCTTCATTTTCCCCAACAACGTATAGGGGAGGATCATCTTTTTTTGCAAAAGTGCCAGTGTGCTTTCCTTGAGGAATCCAGTCTGTGCGGCCGGCATATAAGCAATGAGCCGCTTCATAAAATGGTACCATCTCCTTCGTATTTAGCGTCTCAACATGTTCAGTCAAAATAGGGCTCCTATCACAATCCCAAATCATGTTCTTTTTTTCAAAAACTGCAAAAAGGCCATCGTACTCAGACTCAACAAAATTATTAATAAAACCATCAATAGTTTCAATCTTCAACAAAGGACAACACCCACTTATCATGATATAATATTTAAATCCTATTTTATCATGCCACTCTAAAATTTGTGCTAATGTCTTTTCATATTCACTAGATTCGCGACTTCGCTTATAAATTTTAATATCATGCTTATTAGCAATTTGTATTAACTCTTTATCGCACGCAGACAAATATATATTTTCCTTCGGAACAATAGAAGATTTCAACATTTTTTCAATTACAATATCCGTTAATGTTGTTCCGCAAAATGGTTTAATCATTTTTCTAGGAAGCCTTTCAGATGAAAGGCGAGCGGACACAACAAAAGCTATATCATTTATATTTTTCATTTCTTTTTTTACCAAACTTCTTACTCATCTGTCGTTTTTTCATAAATGATTTTAAACTTTCTATAACTTCTTTTTCAAAAACTTTTGCAATATTTATTTTGTCTCTAGGAAGTTCCGAGGTTATAACCAAGGGCACTCATTCACTGAATCTCCTAAACACTTCAACAGATTTTTGTGCAGGAGTAGTTGCGACAACCCCGGTGCCAAAAATATTTTCAATTCTTCGAATCTGCAGAATCATTTTTTTTGTTTGTTCTTCTGTTATTGAGACTGGAGAATCAACACAGTCCATGTGTTCGTCAATTTTAAAATGCTTTTCTATTACTTGGGCGCCGGCACAGACGGCGCACAGCGGCACAAAAATATCACTTGTATGATCAGATTGACCTATAACACAATCAAACTTACTCTTTAAAGTTTGTATAGCCGCCAAATTTGCATCTTCTTCGTTTGTTGGGTAGGCAGAAATACAATGTAACAATATGATATTATCTGTTTCCTCCTTTAAAATTTTATATGCCTCTGTGACTTCTTTTATGTTTGACATTCCAACAGATAAAATAACATTTTTTTTTGTTTTTGCCACTTTGCGAAGCAACTTATGATTTGTAACATCAAACGAGGCAATTTTAAAAATATCGCAACCAATATCATTTAAAAAATCTACACTCTCTTCATCAAACGCGGTTGAAAAAAACTCTACCCCTAAATTATCAGCATATTCTTTTAGTTTTATAAACGCTTCAAAGGGAAGTTCACATTTTTTTAAAATATCGAACATTTCCTTGTTATTTTTTGGAGCGCGCTTTTCTGTTAAATATGTTTGAAACTTAACAGCGTCGGCGCCTGATCGGACAGCGGAATCAATAAGCCTCTTTGCAACATTAATATTTCCTCCGTGGTTTATGCCGATTTCTGCAATTACGTAAGTGTTTTTATCTGTCTTAAGGCCGTATTTATTTAATTTTTTCACCGAACCTTTCCTTTTAATTTTTCTAAAGTATCAACTAATTTTTCAACATCTTTATAATATTCTAATGTTAAAAATTCACATTTATATTTTTTAGCAAGTGCGACGACTTCTTCAAGAATTTCCTCTGTAGGCAGTTCATGCGCGTCTTTAGCTAAATGACCATTATACGAAGGCTTACAAAATTGAATCTGAATTAATTTATCCATAGGTAAATTATTTTTATACTCTTCATAATCTATTTTTTTATTATAGCATGTAACAAGAGCATGACCATTATCAAATAAAAAATATATATCATTTTCATATATTATGTCTGATATAAATTTAGCATTTGTAATGTGATTGTAAGCATCTGTTGGATAATAATTATTATTTTCTATTGCTACTTTCACATTGGGCCCAACAATTTTTTTTATTTTAGAAATGTTTCGTGACATGTTTTTCTTCATTTCTTCTATCGAATAATCATGACCACCTTTAAAGAACATCCCGTCTTTTAAAATTGGCCTATCACATGATACAGCACAGTGAAATGAAATTAATTTAAGATCTGTTAATTTTTCAACCTCTGTGCGTATATACTCAAAATCGTCTTCTGACATAGTGTGAATTGGCTGTATGTGGTCGCAGTGAAAAAGTTCTTGGTTTGCAAGGTTCAAATCTAGAGAGTAGGGGCGCGCCTCTACGCAATCCGAATGTTTAACTATTTTTTTTGCGACCGCGGGATCGCGAAACAAATGTGAGACTGGAGTTGCTATTTTCATCTTACCTTCGCATTCTTAAAAAGTCCAAATTCTGTTAAATCTTTGTAGGGCGGATTTTCAGGAATATCAGGCGCGTGGGCAGGATAATTTTGCATCAGCGTCAGGCCGCGGCAGGCCTGTTCGGGAGTCATGTACATGTTCCAACCCTCTTCATCAATCATATCTTCGTGATACTTCATGCCATCAGTCCTTCCTTCATAGCGCCGAGCTTTGAGCCATTTGACGGCCTCTGGGTCTTCACACAAAATCATGCCACCTTTACCTATTTTAAGATGTTTTTTAATATGAAAACTCAAACACATAAAAGTGCCCGGGATATACATGTTAGACGTTAGGCGCTTTGCAGCATCGTAAATGGGAAAAGGCTTTAATTGATAAATTCCTTCCCAGTCGATATCTTCAAAAACCAACCTACCGCCGGCCTGCTCAATAGACTGAGGGACTGACAAATATGTTCTCGCAGGTATAATGACCTCTCTATCCTCAACATTTTTCCATTTACAAGCAAGAAATATCGCATTTGTACAACTATTAACAGAAACAGCATAAGGAGCGCCAGTATAATGAGCCATTTCCTCTTCAAACATTTTTACTATTTTATATGGATTATGTAACATTACTCACCATTTTTCTCCAATAAATAATATTTCTTTTTAAAACCACACGCTTGAAACAACTTTAAACTTGCCACATTTTGTATTTTTACCTTTGCAGTGCTGTCGGGATATTTTTTCATTAGTTCATTAATCATAAATTTGCCAACCCCTCTCCCTTGAAAATCTGGATGAGTGGCCACCCTTATATCCTCATTTATCACACCGACATAGCCAACTGGGGTGTCGCCCCACAAACAAACATAAAAATTATCATTATGTTGAGTCATATAACACGCCTGCTGTTCCTGTGTAATTTCATTTTGAGTTATAAAGCCGCCCTTAACTTTGGGATTGTTTCTTAATTCTCTAATAAATTCCCAATATTTTTTTTCATTTTTTACAAAAACCATATTCATTATTATATCTCGCGTTATACCACCCCTTATTCCTCTTTTAAGAAGTTTTTTAAACCAGATTTGTTGGCTGGGCGCCAACCTAGTTGCTTAACTTTGCTAGCATCGATTGTATATCTCGTATCTTGGCCAAGTCTGTTTATCACATATTCTATATGTTTTTCGGGATCGCTTTTTTCAAACCACCCCGCAACACTTTTAGCAACGAAATTATTTGTTAGCAAATTTTGCGCAGCAATATTGTATATTTCGTTTTTAACATTAGAATTTATTATCGTCAATATTGCCTCTACATTATCCTTAACATACAACCAATCTCTAATATACGTGCCGTCGCCATGTAAACAAATTTTACGATTTTGTTCTAAACGTTTAATACAGTGCGGTATTAATTTTTCTTCATATTGTCTGTTGCCATAGTTATTAGTACTTCTTGTTATAATATAATCGACCCCGTAGGTTTTACTATAAGCCATAACAAGCATTTCTGCTGCTGCCTTGGACGCGGCGTAGGGATTACCGGGGAGAAGGATATTAGTCTCTTTAAAGGGCGCGCCGTCGGGGTCTGCTTCGCCGTAAACCTCATCTGTGCTTATGTGTATAAACATTGGCCTATCATAAATTTTGGCGCGAAGAAGCTTAAGAATGTTATGAGTTCCAACAACATTACTTCGAACAAAAATATCCGGAGCTATAATAGAATTATCTACATGGCTTTCAGCAGCGAAATTAACAACATAATCACACAAAGGTATTTTTTTCAGTTTTGCGATATCTTCCTTTATGTGTGTGTATTTTGGATGATTATCCCAAGGTAGAGTTTCATTTGCAGCATATGTCATGTTATCTATATCAACCACTTCGTGGTTAAGTTGCAATAGCCTCTCCACAAAGTGACTCCCGATAAAGCCGCGGCCGCCGGTAACTACATATTTCATTATTTACTAATCCTGTTTTTTATTCTATACATTTTTTACTACTTTAAGGCTTTGTTTTCATCTTTTTGAACACCGCTCAGATTATTCATTAATAACGCCGATGGTGAAGATGTGCTTTTTTTGCCGACTTTGTTAATAAAATAATTATTTTTTTGATAAGATTGGTCCGCTATTTGTTTTAATAAATCCCAACCCTCTTTGCTATCAAGCTCTATTACATCTCTTTTTTTATAAATGGCGTGCATTCTTTCTATTCTTTTTTTGCTCAATTTTGGTGTTTGAATTACAAAAGAATTTTCATTA
>Ga0209756_1004593_pt1 | contig 10688 bp, 15 predicted proteins | sample ETNvirenome_6_85_FD_184071 | JGI IMG/M metagenome (GOLD analysis project Ga0209756, IMG submission 184071) | Marine viral communities from the Pacific Ocean - ETNP_6_85 (SPAdes) (version 3) | ecosystem: Environmental > Aquatic > Marine > Oceanic | place: Pacific Ocean | collected 2013-06-19
TGTAATACCAAACAATACATTGATTGTTTGTAGCCATATCGTAGTTGCCAGTTCCTCTTTGTAGGTTTAAACTATTAGGATTAACTATACATTTATTAGTTCCAAATCCTACGGCAGTTGTTGAAGCATCCATAATTGTTACTTCATCCCCTAAAGCCGGAGCAGCTGGTAGGGTTACTGTTACTTGAGCAGTTGCCGCCTTAATTAAAATAACATCTCCTGAAACGGCTGTATAAGCTGTCACAGAAGCTGAATCAATTTCTTTAACACCTGGTTGCATAAGAGGCATATAAGCAGCTGGAGTTGCTCCGACTGAATAAATTAAACCATTAGCACCACTAGGTACATTAACATAAGTAGCTCCACTTTGTCCTGTAGTAAAAATTTGTACTGTATAATTAGTAGTTGCTCCTCTAACTGTAGCATCTTCAATAAAAAATACTCTGTTAGCTGTTCCACCACTTGTAGTTGCTGGAATTTCTAAAGCAGAATTTCCACTTAATGTACCAATTAATTTGATGTACATATGTTTTCCGTCAGCTGTAGCTGAACCATCAGATAAATCTAATGTAGTTGTACCTGTATTTAATGTAACAGTTGTGTATCCTGAGACTGCTGTCTGTAATACTTTTAAATTAGTGTTTGTAATTGTTCCCCATAAACCGGCTTTCTCACCAGTTGTTACGAGTTCCATTGATATGTCTTTTGAATAAGTCGATGCCATAATATTAATAAGGGTCTATTGGTGTCCAAACCATAGTTGCTCCCGGAATGATTTCATTCCAAGTAATTACTCCTGATTCTTTTGTTGTCAATACTAATGGGACCTTATCAGGGGTCACATTCGCATTTCCGCTAATAGTAACAGTTCCTGATCTAATAATCAATTCATTTTTAAGACCAGAATCTACGACTGCATTACCGGAAACAGTAACGTTTCCAATACCTAAAACTAATGGATTTTTTCCAATCCCTGTTAAATCTACATTAGCATTACCACTAAGAGTAACTTCTCCTGTACCTAATACTAAAGCATCAGGTCCTGCCTGTTGAACAACCGAAGTAACTGTTTGACCAACTGGTCCAATCGTTATAACTAGTCTGTTTTTTTCTGCAACAACAGTAACATTTCCGTCATTACCTGAAGCGGAAAAGGGTTGAGTTGCAAATGCGTCGAATCCTAATAACATAATAATCCTTAGAAGGAAGCAGGGGGTATGTGGTGGTGCCCTGCCTCCATCTAAGAATTATATCACTATAATTTTAAAGTATCAACTCTGTTAATTCAGAATTAGATCCTACAGATCCTTTATAGAAAGTATTAAAAGCTAGACTTATTCTTGTATTATTGCCTTTTTTAGTTTCTACTTGATGAGTAGCTGATGATGGAAACATAAATAAATTACCTGTTTCTACAGGAAAAAACCAAGTACCAGAGTTCCATAAATTAAATTTTGTATTATCTATTTGGGGGGATATTTGTTGATAACCTTTACTATGACTAAAAAGTATTTTATCATTTTTTACATCTGAATCAAAATACAATACACCAGATACTACTGAATTAGGATGTTCGTGTTTGTGGTGATATTGATTAGCTTCAGTATAATTTAACCACGATTGAGTTATATAAAGTTCTATATTATTTTTAGGGCAAATGATTGTATCTAAATAATCTTTACAATGTTTATCTAAAAACTTCTTTATGTTTTTAAATTCTTTTCTATTCAATATATAATTATCTTTTGTATTAATATTTCCTTGATTATTACTGCAATGTTTTTTTTGTTGTTTTACAAAATTTAATTCTTGTTTTGTAAATCCTCTATCCATTTTTGTTGTATAGATAGGTGTTGGAAAAATACTATGGATTTGAGGTTTAGTCATAATTGATAACCGTGTAAGTAAATATTTTACTATCTGTTGGAGTCACTATCTTGTATTCTGTATTTGAATCAAACGAAACGAATTGATTTGCTGTGCTTTTAATAAAAGTATTATCAATCTCAATACCACCATTAGTATTATTAGCAAATAAAATTGCTACCTTACTGTTTTTCTTATGATGATTAATTATATATTTTTGTGGTTCTAATGTTTTAGTAAATAAATTAAATCTAACAGAATGTAATTTTTTATGTGGTATTTTTTCTAATACAGGTTTAACCATATTTAAATAATTAATAAAAACAGTATTTGTTAAATTAGAATCTTTTATTATTTCATTAGTAAATTTATATCCATCACAAGGTCGGTAATTTACAAAATCATTGTAAAACCAAAAAAAAGTATCTCCTGTCGATGTGTCTCTAATACTAGAAAATAATACAGGTTCTATAAAATTATTAATGATGTTGTATTTAGTCATAATTTATTATTTAAAATAGTTTAAATTAATAATTCCTCGAACATTTTCATCAGTGCAAGTAGTGCCTGTATGTTCTAATGTAGAATCAAATTCTATAAAACGATTACTAACTGATTCTAGTTTTGTGCCATCTTTAAATACAGTGTATCCATTACAAGTATTTAAATATAATATAGCAGTGGTTAAATTTTCTTTGTCGTCAAAATCTGTATGAAAATCAAATTGTTTTATTTTTGGAGTTATTGTTAATAAATTTGCTTTTGCTCTTACTAAAGAAAAAGGATTAATTTTTTGAATAAGGGGTTTAATTACACAATAACTTTTTCTTGATTCTCCCTTTGCATAAAACACGTGAATAAATTGAAATTCATTTCTTATTAACTTGTCTGATGTAACAGCTTTAGCATAATACCAATCAAAACTATCACCTAACATTAAATCTTGAATAGATTTAAATGTTTCTTTGTCTAAAAAATTATCTGTTATTTTCACACCACCACCACCATTATTAATTAATTATAATAAATCCCATTGTTTTGTTTCTTCATTCCAATTATAATATTTTTTATCCTCAATTTGTTCATTTGTCAATGCAGGTCTAACAACAGGTGGGTCCCATCGACAAGTTTCTTCATTTAATATCCAAGAATTATAAGGTTTAGGCGGTATAAAGGCATCTCTTTCCTCATCATATGTATATCCTGCTCCAGCAAAATTTTTTCTTATATTTAAATTGTAAGAAGTTTGTTTCCAAATTGGCCAATGAGTTATTTCTGTTAAAAATTTAATTCCATTAATTTCGTGTTCTACACCATTGCTATCTTTTAAAACGTCATTAGCAACCACGTGAACTTCTATTACTTTATTATTTAATCCTATTTTTGCAAAATGTGCCATAATATTTTCCTATGATGTATAAGTACCATCTCCATTAAATTGAATTATTGTATTTGCACCTGATATTGTAACTGTTGGCGATCCTGTTGTTGTTCCTGAATAATTTGCTGTTGGAACACTTAAAATTACTACACCTGAACCTCCAGCTTTTGATTCGAAATTAGAAGGAGAACTTTGGTTTGCTCCACCTCCACCACCGCCAGTATTTGCTGTACCAACGACTGAATCAGTATTATTTTCTCTTGCTCCGGCTCCACCGCCGCCTGAACCACCTGCACCAACTGGGCCAGCAGTAGGACAGCCACCACCTCCACCTCCAGCATATGTAACTGAAGCACCTGTTATTGAATTTGCTGTTCCATCTCCTCCAGTTCCACCCATTGTATTTGTAGTAACGTTTTGACCAACAGCGTTTGCACCCCCACCACCAGCTCCTCCATTGTATGGACTACCAACCATAGATCCACCATTATTACCTTGACTTGGGACTGTTGCAGGAGTGTCTCCTGATCCACCTGCATTAGTACCATAAGCACCACTACCTCCACCAGAGCCACCATCTTTACCTAATTGACCAGCACCATTATTAGCTTGACCTGATCCACCACCGCCACCGCCAGTAGAAGTTACTGTTGATAATCCTGTACCAGAAATAGTAGAATCTCCTCCATTACCACCTTGACCCGGAGTTCCATTATTTCCAGCAGTTCCTACTGTTCCTCCAGCACCAACTGTAACTGTGTATGTAGCACCTCCAGTTAAAGTTACTGAACTAGCTGTTCTAAATCCACCAGCACCTCCGCCACCACCTCCGTGAGCAGAAGATTGACCACCAGCACCCCCACCAGCAACAACTAATAAGTCTGCATTATAATTTGGTGGAGTTTTATAAGCAACATCATCATCAACAGTTGGAATCCAACCTTTAGTTGATCCTGAATAAACTATGTCTACGGATTGTCCATTAGCGTTATAAATAGGATCAGGTGATGAGTTACCTTGAAAGTTTAAACTATTGGGATCTATTGTAACTGCATTCGTTCCCCAATTTCTAGCGTAGTCTGTAAAAATGATTTGATCTCCAACACTTGCCGCAGCTGGAAGTGTAACTGTACAAGCATTAGAAGATGTATCTATCCAATAACCCTTACCAGCAACAGCTGTTAAAGTTGCTGCGGTTACTATTGATGATTGCCATTCAATTCCAGCACCAACCAATGATGCCCCTGAAGCAACTTGTATTGTATCTCCAGATTTACCGATAGTAATAGTATTAGCATTTTCGTTGATAATATTATTACCGTCTACATCCTGAACTGTATTTACTTTTATTATACTACTCATTTAAATCCCATTGTTTTGTTTCTTCGTTCCAAGAATAAATTTTTCCATCATCTGGTTTTACCACCGGTGCTTCCCAAAGACAAGTTTCTTCATTTAATGTCCAAGATGCATAAGGTTTTTTAGGTATGAATGCATCTCTGTCTTCATCGTAAGTATATCCTATTGCTGCGTGGTTTTTTCTAAAAGGTGTTCCACCTAATAGGTGAACATTAGCAGCTGTATTATAAGATGTTTGTTTCCAAATAGCCCATCCTGTTAATTTTGTTAAAAAGTCTATTCCAATATTTTCTTGTTCAACACCATTAGCATCTTTTAATTCATTATCGTGAACTGATAAAACTTCTATTACTTTATTATTTAATCCTATTTTAGCAAAACTAGCCATTATGATGTGTAACTCCCTGTTGCTGTAAATGTTAAAACTGTTTTTCCTGTACCACCTGCATTTGTGGAAACTGTTGGAGAACCTGTTGTTGTTCCTGAGTAATTTGCATCTGGCATACTTAAAATAACTACGCCTTTACCACCCGCTCCTGAATTCTGCGAAGCTCCATTCCAGCCGCCGCCACCACCTCCACCACCTGTGTTAACAGTTCCTGCTGCACCTACACCGGTTGTTCCTCCATTACCACCACCACCACTTCCACCACTTCCAGCTGGTCCAGTATAAGCACCAGCACCACCTCCTCCAGCATAAGTTACTGAAGCACTAGTAATTGAAGAAGCTGTACCAACACCACCTGGTCCATTATATGGTGAAACTGAATTTGAGCCAGCTGTACCAACACCACCCGCTCCTCCACCACCACCACAAGGATAATATGCAGCACCAGCTATACCAGCACCGCCATCATTACCTTGACTTGGGGTTGTTGAGGGAGTGTTTCCTGAACCTGCTGTATTTGTAACATTATCTCCAGAACCACCTCCACCAGAACCTCCTGAATTTGCAACACCTTCTTCAACATTTCCAGCGTTACCAGCTCCTCCGCCAGTAGAAGTTATTGTTGTTAAACCTGAACCTGATATTGAAGAATCTGCACCATTATTTCCTTTTACTCTTGAAGTTTGTGCTGCACCACCATCTCCTACTGTCACTGTAATTGATGTTCCTACTGGTAGGTTTTGAGTAGAAGTTCTAAATCCTCCAGCTCCTCCACCAGCACCCCAACCGCCGCCACCACTTCCACCTCCAGCAACAACTAAAAAATCTGTTGGATAATTTGTATCTGCTTCTGATTGTAAACCATCATCTGTTACTAACCAACCTTGTGTTGAATCTATGAAAACTAATGTAACAGCAATACCTTCTGTATCTAATATAGCACTCTCTGCTGCACCACCAATTTTATCTGAACCATTTGGAACTAATGTTAAAGAGTCTGTTTGAAATGTACTTGCATAATCTTTAAAAGCTACAACTGTTCCAGCAGATCCTGCTGGAAGATTAACTGATATTGCTCCACCCGTTGTATTACAAAAATATCCTTCACCAGCGACCGCTGTAAAACCTGATGTCTTAACTGTTGTTGTCCAAGATGCTGAACCTGTTGCTCCAAATCCTGTGGCTGTTCCATTATTAGTTATAGTAGCTCCACTAGGTATAGTGATAGTATCTCCACTAGCTCCTATAGTTAAGGCTGTACCTGATTGTGGTTCTATTGCATCTACTTCTACTTTACTCATTTAAATCCCATTGTTGTGTTTCTTCGTTCCAAGAATAATAATTATAATTATCCATTTGTTCTTGTGTCAATTCTGGTTGAGCAACTGGTGCTTCCCAAAGACAAGTTGTTTCGTTTAATATCCAACTCTTAAAAGGTTTTGGTGGTATAAAAGCATCTCTACTTTGATCATATGTATAACCAACACCTGCATAATTTTTTCTAAGAGGTGTTCCACCTAATTTATGACCTCCACCAGAAGTATTATAAGAAGTTTGTTTCCAAACGTCTCTTGTTTTATATAAATTATTTAAAAAATCTATTCCTGCTTGTTCAGTTGTTGCAATATCATTAGATACTACTGCAACTCTTAAAACTTTATCACCAACTCCTAGTTTTGCAAAATGTGCCATTATCCTGTGTAACTCCCATCTCCATTAAAAACTATTACTGTATCTGATCCATCTGTTGTAACTGTTGGAGAGCCTGTTGTATTCCCTGAATATTTTGCAGTTGCCATTCTTAAAATAACAACTCCACTACCTCCTGTGCTATGAGGCAGACTAGAAAATTTACCACCTCCACCACCACCTGTGTTTGCAGTGCCATTACCACTTTGTACTACAGGAGATTGCTTTCCACCATCTCCTCCTCCACCTGAACCACCAGCTCCCGCTGTACCATTATATGTTGCACCACCACCACCGCCGCCTCTTGTGACAGATGCGCCTGTAATTGTAGAAGCTACACCAGTTCCACCATTTCCCGCATCGCCACTAGAATTATTTGCACCAACAGCACCAGCTCCTCCTCCACCACCACCAGCTTGACCAGCACTATCTGAATCTCCACCTTTATATCCTTGATTAGTTGTTCCAGAAGCACCGGTACCTAAATCAGCACCTCCACCAGAACCACCGGATGTACCAGTAGGAACAGCTGCAGGTTGTCCGGGAGATATATTATTTATACCTCCAACTCCGCCTCCAGCAGAAGTTATGGTTGTAAGACCTGAACCAGAAATAATACTATCTCCACCTGGACCCCCCATAGAACTATCGGCTGTACCAGCAGTCCCACCATCTCCAACAGTAACTGTATAAACTGTACCAGGAATTAAACTTAAAGCAGTTTCAGATGAACCACCTCCACCAGAAGTTTCTGAATTATAAGAAGCTCTATATCCACCAGCACCTGACCCACCAGCACCACCATCTCCTGAACCACCACCTCCACCAGCGATACATAAAAAATCGCAAGTGTAAGGTTCTTCTTGTAAAATATTTTGTAAACCATCATCTGTTACTAACCAACCTTGTGTTGAATCTATAAAAACTAAAGTAGCTGCAATTCCTTCGGTTCTTAATACTTTATCGTCGGTTGAACCACCTATTTTTTCTGAACCATTTGCTGATAGAGTTAAATTATCTGTATCAAATGTATTAGCATAATCTTTAACAGCCACAACATCTCCAGCAGTTCCTGCCGGAAGATTTACTGTAAAACCTCCTGCTGTTGTATTACAAAAATATCCTTCGCCTGCTGTTGCAGTAAATGTTGCAGTTTTAATTGAACCTGTAACCCAAGAAGCTGAACCTGTCGCACCAAAGTTTACGGCTGTACCACTATTAGTAATGGTTGCTCCTGATGCAATTGTTATTGCTCCACCGCTAGGAACTGTAAACGTATCGCCACTATCTCCTAGTGTAACATCTGTTCCTGATCTTGGACTAATTTTATTTACTTTTACTTCACTCATTAAACTATTACCAGTGTTCCTGTTACGGTAACAGTTGCTGGTATAACAATAGGTCCTGCAAGAACACCGTTCTCGACAGTTTGCGTTCCATCAATTGTTGCCGCTTGATTATTTATAAATTCATTTGGAGAAGTCTGCCCTCCAATATATTGGATTCCATTTATTACTGCCGTCATAATTCCTCCTACGAACTAATTTGACTAATGTATGACGTCACAATATCACAGCTTGAAGCTGTGTTTGAAACTGCCGTTAATACATCGCCTGATTTTAAAACAATTTTTGCTCCGCCTTGAATTAATTCGATTGCAGAATTTGGTGGGATAACAACACCTTTTGCAAGATATTTATTTCCACTGTTAATAATGTAAACATCAACTTCAATTGTAGAAGTTAAAATATTACATAATCTAATTCCTATGACCGCATCATAATTCGCTCCAGTTACAAGAGTTTGGCCTCCTGTTCCTACTGCTGATTGTAAATCGTTTCTAAAATTTTGTGCCATATTTTTTTCCTATTTATTTATAACGCCACGGCCATTGCTAATGCAAAGCCAGCTGACGCTGCTCCTACTGGAGTTCCAGTTGAATCTAAGTACACTGCCTTTCCTGCAGGTAATGTACAAAAAACATCCTTAGTACCCGCACCTAAAGTAATTGCAGAAGTATTACCATCAGAATTATCAAGAACTGTTGTTCTTTCTAAAGTAGTTGCGCCTGAAAGAGTTCCTAAACCAACTTCCCATTCTGCTGTTCCTTGATTATGAATAGCGTAATATGTAGTATTGGGAGTTCCAATACCAATATTAAAAGTTATAGTTCCTTCACCAGTAGGAACACCAGCCAAAGCTATGTTACCCGTTCCAGTAGTTGTACTAGTTTCTTTTACTCTATCATTTATAACCAATGCCATTTTTTACTCCTTTACTTACAATTAGTTGCTTTTTATACTTAACAATGCATCTGCACCTGTAGGTGTTCCAGAAGTCGGAGCAGGGAAAGTTACTGTGAACGTTCCATTAGAACAAGATTTTGTTCCACCGAAATCTAGGACAACAATCAATTTATTTGTTGCTGATGAATTGTAAATAGCTCCAAAAGCTGCACTAAAAGTTGCTGGTGTTGGGCTTCCCCAAACACTATCAGTAAAGTCTACAGTCGCATAGTTTGCACTATTCGATACTGCGTTTCCTGTTAATGTATTTCCTCCAGCTGAATACTCTGTTCCCGTTGTTTCACTTGCAACTACATAAATTGTACTTGCAGTGTTGTAAGGACTAGCAGTATAGAGCGCTAACTTAAATGTATCCGATGCAAAGTTGTGAGTTCCACTCAACAATTCTACAGGGAATGCATAAGGTACTTCGTTTGCCATATTTTATCTCCTATTTATTTCCATAACTTGATGGTGGTTTTACGTTGAGTTGAGCACGAACTTCACCATCTTGATATTCGTCTCTGCGTCTTTGACCGATTTGCTCGATCGCATACGATTCTAGAGCTTCGTTAAAAGCTTGAGTGTAGTATTGTAACATATCCTGCGGTCCTTTCAAGTACCCATATGCATTTACTAAAGAGGCATATAAAAGTACGTCGGCATATTTATTTGACAAATATGTTCCGGCAGTATCTGTAATAATACTAGTTGGTTCTTTATCATAACAAAGCGTAATTGCGTAAGTTTTATCTGGAGTTGGGGCCACCACCCAGTAAGTTTCGTCCCAGTTTCCATAATATTTAGGGATATCTACAGCTGAAGTTCCTGGTGTAGAATAGTACTCAGCCATAAAAGATGTGTCTCTTTGTTCTAAAAAATATTGATTTCCTGCCGCATCTTCTAATTGAGCATATCGGATCGCTCTCATATCACCTGGAATAGTTACATATCTATTTCCAATGACTAAGTTAGAAGTTGCATAGTAAACATTTTGATCTGTGTCGATTGATCTTAAAATTTTATTCTCTGCGTTTTGAATGATTCTCGCTAAAACAGAATCGGAAAGTACATTACTTCCAACTTCTGTATAGTTTCTAATATCGTCTCTTAAATTTGTTAAACTGTATGCCATTATCCGTTAACCACCTTTAATGTTACTGGACCCGCTGAACAATTAGATCCGCCTCCTGATGCATCTCCATCTGTAGCAGTTGAGGCACTGGTTATATAAAAATAATTTTCTGGAGAAGTTAAAGTTCCAGGAGCTGTCGTTACATTTCCTAGTGAATCTATTTTACCTAAAGCAATTGTAAATCCATTTGCATTATTTAAATCACTTACATTATCAAAAGTCGGAATCGTTGCATACTGTTGAAGATTATTTGCATCTGCTCCCCCAGTTCCTGCAGTAGTAACATCTGGTGGTCCTCTAAATCTTACAACGTCACCAGCTTTTCTTTGATGATCTAATGAATAAACATTTACATAAGTTGCTCCCCCATATTTTACACTTGTAAATGGATTAGCGTTTAATAAAATTAAACTTGCTGTTGAAGCTGGTTGTGGTCTTGGGTTCCATAAAGCTTGGGGATCAGAGCCAGCTGGTTTTGGATCCAACTGTGGTTGCTTAGGTTCATATTCTGAAGTGTGAACTAAAGCTCCATTCCATTCTCTTACCATTTCTGTGTAGGGAAATTTTAATCCCGATCTATCAGAA
>Ga0209756_1004594_pt1 | contig 10686 bp, 5 predicted proteins | sample ETNvirenome_6_85_FD_184071 | JGI IMG/M metagenome (GOLD analysis project Ga0209756, IMG submission 184071) | Marine viral communities from the Pacific Ocean - ETNP_6_85 (SPAdes) (version 3) | ecosystem: Environmental > Aquatic > Marine > Oceanic | place: Pacific Ocean | collected 2013-06-19
TTGAAGGTCGCACCCAAAGTTAAATGCTGCGAGTGTCGTACAGCAGAAGGATTTCGTAAGAATCCACCATGCATGCCCGGTATGCCCGGCTGTTTAGCTTAATGGGACTGTTAAGTACTGCCAGTAGATGTAGGTGCAATCCTGAAGAAGATTGCACTTGCGGCAGACGAGTCCTAGTAGATTATAAAGAATAGAAGAAGGCTTTTATAGGAGCCTATCCTATAGTAATGAACCGAAGAGGAGTGATAAAATGTTTAAGAACGAAGTATCAGAATTTATATATAAAAGAACGTATTCCAGATGGAGAGAAGAAGATAAGAGAAGAGAAGATTGGCCCGAGACAATAGAGAGATTTTTAGGTTTTATAATTTCAGAAAGACCTAAGATTCCCGAGAAGACCATTAATAAAATAAGGAAATATATGCTTGGATTCGCAGTCATGCCCTCCATGAGATTTTTATGGGCCGCAGGACCAGCAGCTAAGTTTGATAATACATGCATATATAACTGTGCATTTGGTAAGATTAACTCCGTCGAGGCTTTCGCCGAGTGTCTATATGTACTGATGTGTGGAACGGGGTTTGGCTTTTCAGTGGAACAAGAAGAAGTAATGAAATTACCTGAAGTGCCTGAAATAAAATCCGGTCAAGGTCTACCTACAATCACTATAGATGATTCCAAGGCTGGCTGGGCCGATTCAGTAAAGACACTTATGGGAAGCCTCTTTGACGGACAAAATATATACTTTGATTATAGTGAGATAAGACTAGAAGGTGCTCGGCTTCACACTATGGGAGGGCGAGCCTCTGGTCCCAATCCACTTATCAAACTGCATGACTTCATTCGTGAGACCATGCATAATTCCCAAGGTCGACAGCTTACTACGCTTGAAGCTCATGACATCTGTAACCAGATTGCTGAGATAGTCGTAGTAGGTGGAGTTCGTCGCAGCTCACAAATCTCTTTGAGTGACCTTGATGACAAAGAAATGCGACACGCAAAGGAGTGGCCTTTCCCTATTAAGCGGGCTATGGCAAACAATAGCGCTATCTTTAGAGATAAGCCCTCCGCTGCTCAATTTTTGAAGGAGTGGGCAGCACTAGCTTTATCAGGCACAGGAGAGAGAGGTATATTTAATCTCCAGTCTGCTCAAAACAAAGCTCCTTCAAGACGTTACGCTCCTTTAATACAGGGAACTAATCCCTGTGGAGAAATCATGTTGCGGGATATGCAATTCTGTAACCTTTCGGAAGTAGTAATACGAAAAGAAGATGACCTCGACTCGTTGCTTGACAAAGTTGAGACTGCCACATGGCTAGGTGTAATACAAAGTACGTTCACAGACTTTCCCTATCTGAGAAAAGACTGGAAAAAGAACTGTGACGTAGAACGCCTTCTAGGCGTCAGTTTGACGGGACAGATGGATAACCCCTCGGTACTGACTTCGGAGGGCTTAAAGGCCCTTAAAAGCCGTGTTTTGCGTATATCACGCAAGGCAGCAGGTATCCTAGGTATCAATGTACCAACAGCTACCACTTGTGTGAAGCCATCGGGGACCGTTTCCCAACTTGTTGATTCAGCGTCCGGTGTCCATCCAAGATACTCTCAGTACTACATTCGTCGTTACAGGATAGCAGCCCGTGACCCCCTTTTTAAAATGATGAAGGACTCAAAAATAAAATGTCATCCCGAAAATGGTCAGACAAAAAAGGACGCCTCTACATGGGTAGTAGAGTTTCCTGTTAAAGCTCCCGATGGATGCATTACACGTAAAGATGTTACAGCCTTAGAACAACTGAGTCATTATAAGAACCTACAACACAACTGGTGTGAGCACAATGCAAGCATGACAGTATACGTTAGAGAAGATGAATGGTTCGAGGTAGGCAACTGGGTCTTTAAGAACTGGGAAATCATCAACGGAGTATCCTTTTTACCCTATGACGGAGGTAAGTATGAGTTAGCTCCTTATGAGGAAATTGATGCTAGAACCTACGAAAGGCTTATAAAGAAGCTCCCCATAATTAACTATACGCAACTCTCCAAGTACGAGCTGGAAGACAACACTCAGGGAAAAGCTGAGTATGCTTGTGTAGGAGATAAGTGTGATATTTAATCATGGAATATGAAACAGATATAACTGGCTATGGTCGCAAGATGGGACTCGACGCCCGACTGACACCCGAAGGGAGACTCGACTGCGTCGTTAAACTTGGCGACGGAGATTTCGATGGGATGCAACCAGCTGGTACTGTTCAAGCACGAACGATGAATCCCGGTGGTTCTGAAGTAGCAGGTGGCGCTGCAATCGCAGGAGACTATGCGCCTAGCTATGGAAGAGAAGACGGTGTAACTGGTAATCCTCGTGGCCCACCAAATATGAACGAACTTTAATTGTCTTGTTGTTTGATGAACTCGGCCAACGTCGGGGGCTTCCTATTGATATTCAAACCAATATTAAATCCACCCGGAGTAAAAGCAATCTTTTTTCCGCGAACCCTATAATTACCAGAGAACTGAGGGTCATCGGTTTCAATCCTAATAACATCATTCTCAGCGAGATGTACTCCCTCAACTGTATCTATCCCATACTCAAACTGAGTCTCGAGATTAGCACGGAAAATCTTCTGAGCGAAATCCCGGCACGCCGCAGGAGATTCTAATGCTTCATTGGATACTTCTAAGTAATTCCTGTCGTAAGCTGCAATTGCACTATCATGCGAAAATGTTCCTTTTACTTCATCTTTACCATTCACTACTACAATCGTTGGAACCTTCCGATTAATTATCTTCAAAGAAGTTATATTGTCATATTCCGTAAAGGTATGTTTTGTCTCAGCTGAAGCCAAGTCACTTTCTAATTCTATCACCAACTGAGATTTATTACCATCATCTATCAACTTGGCTATATTAGGGCGCGGGAGTACTCCACTATCATCTATAGCTCTACTAAGCAATTTCTTAATTATATCTAAGACGCTTAATGTACCCCTTAAGGGGGGCCTAGAAGAGCTAATAGAAGGCGTAGTATCGCCTATACAATCAGTACCTATTCTTGTATTAAGCTGAGAAAGCACTAAAGCTTTACGTATAGCATTACCTACAGTAAGCCCATCGAGATTTATATCCTCCGTCAAAGTAATAACTGCTTTATCAGCGTTCCCAGCTAGCACCATATAACCCAGCACATCCTGTGCATAGACAGTTAGCTCATTAAAGGTTTCCTTTATTCTTTTAATATAACCCCTGAAAAGAGGAGTTCCCTCAAAATCATTAAAGAAAAGTAATACTTCCTTGTTCCACAATTGCTTATTCTTATTAATAGCAACTGGCAATCTAAGCTGCAAAGAGGCAGACGTGAGACCACCCGTGCTACTTAAAGCTCCTGAAAAAAAATCTACTTCGCGCCCATCAATAGTAATTCTAGGCGTAAGTTTTTTCATCCTCTATACCTCCTAGAGGGAATATATCAGTCATCAATTTACCATTGCTACCTAATACAGCTACTCCGTCGAGAACTAAAGTGAAAGTATACTGTACAACCCGGCGTGGTCCTCCGGTGCCAGAAGTTTCGTTCACGTTCTGGACTACCCCGAAAAGGCGCACGAAGGTTCCATCCTTCTGAGGCTCATCCCAGTATACCCTACAATCCTCAGCCTGTATTCTTCTGAGAGTATGTAAATGCCCATAAAGACTAGAAGGGCCATGGTCATCAAAGGCTGTAGAAGAAGATTCATCTCCCAAAGCTACACTACTAAATCCAACTTCCTGCATTATTATTCCTGTCTTAGTAATAATTATCTTTCCCTTACGAGTTATAGCCTTGAAATATTGTCCTGCCCTGCCTACATTAATGCTACTTGTAACAGCTAAAGAATTTAAATTAAAAGCTGAATCATCAAGAACTCTAATGACATTATGATATCCCTCACTAGCATCGAAAATATTCCATATGGAAGGGTATACATTAATAGGCGAAACATGTACTCCTGACTCTATCACCGCCGCTCCAGAGAGTGTAATTTTAACCGCATATTTATCTTGACCATACCATAAATGTTTAATGGCAGTACCAATACTCCCATCTCCTACATTAAAGGTATTGTCCCACCCAGCGACAGGATAAAAATCATCTACCATTGGAAGTTTATTAGCGGTTCCTCCACTAGGTAAATATACTCTACTAAATCCATCCACAGCCTCATATCCATTAATACGTTGAATTGTAAATTTCATATCACCAGCGAGTCGTTCCGCTCCGCTCCTAAACACACTCCCGGTATCACCAATATGGAAAAATAACTTACTATTAGCTTCTTCATAACCCGCTCCACCATCTTTAGTTATCCAGAAAGCATTCCCACTAGCTACATTCGGAATAAGGTAAGCTGTTGGGTCAGTACTCGCTTGTGTGATACGCACATTACTAGCATTAAATAAAAATAAATCAATATCCTCAGCGAAAGCATCTCCAGTTGTGAACTCCCCCCAGAAATGTGCTGTACCCGAAACCGAGTCTACTCTAAAAATCTTAGTCGATGAACCGTATGATGCATTATTAGTTATCTGATTTGTAGCAACAGGTGTAGTATCAAAATAAGCAGTAGCAATTTGAAGTTGATATTGACTTCCAGAATAAGGCAACGCTATAAATTTAAACGAATCTATATCTTCATCTGTAGCACCCGAAAGAGGAGCAGTTATATCAGTATCTGCACTGGTACCAGTAATTGTAAAATAATCACCATATAGGGTACCCGCAGTAGCAGTACCTGAGACAGTTCCACTTATCGGTCCAAATCCATAACTCCCTGATGTCTCCGATATTGCACTAGTAGCAAACCTCCCACCATATAAATTCTCGAATTTAATAGATTCCCAACCAGCAGGTGGGTCAAACGACACCACACCACTCTTAACCAAACTATAATTGTAAGTGTCATAAGTATCAGTTGTTGTATTCCTGCGTTCTCTTGAAACAGCTGTCCCATCCTCAAATTCAAGTGGTTCCCAATGAACACTCTGCATATTGGTGCCTGAATTTTCAATCATCAATACTGATACCCCACCTATACCCCATATAGGAGCAGTTGTGGTAGCGGATTGAATACCACTCGCATAATTACTCATATTAAAGAACAATTTATTGGGCTTTTTATCAAACAATAATAGTATATATTCTTCTAAATCAGTTGGTCGCTCAACATCTGCCATATCCCATTGGTCACCATAATTAGCGCCGGATAAATTCACCTCACTACCCGAAACATTCCTCATATTTTGAGTAGAAAAATCTTCAGAGTATGAGTTATTTGTACCACTATCTAGCAAAGTCGTGGGAAATAGTCTAGCATTAGCTGCGGATGCATCTCCTCCACCTGAGCCCTTTGACCAAGATTTAGCAGGAGTTATTCTAAACACAGCAGGGACATTAAGTAAACTCTTATAGCTAGTAGAAGAGCTAGGTTCCACTTGTAACCTTACTAAATGTTCTTGTGGTGCTAAGCGCCCGAAATCATCCAATAAGAATTGGTCCATAGCTATATTACCTGAGGTATATGTATTCGCTGCTGCGTTAGTTGTGGTCCATGGAGAATCATAAAGTGTACCTGTCTTCCATGGCATAGCTTTAGCTTGGTACGACATACCATAAGGGTCTACACTATAACTATAACTTATAGAACGCTGTTGATTTATTTGATAAGCCTTATCACTACCCCCTCCCTTGAATTGCCAATATTGCCTTTGTTGTGCTGAATTAAAATACATTCCCACTTTAACAGCAGACCCATCTGCATGAATAGCAGCAGTCGAATCACTATATCCTCGCGTACAATCTAGAAAGGATGTGGCAGTTATATTCGTATAATGAACAATTTCGTTCTCAATGTAAAAAGTACCACTAGCGGGAAAGTTAGCAGTAGAAACTACCGGAATAGTAGTAACGATAGCACTCACCTCTCCATCACTCGTAGTATCCCCACCAGCGAACGTAGTCCACGGGAAGCCCGGTGTGAAAAATGTTTTACCATTATCAAAGAAATAAGTACTCATACCTACATTGGCAGCAGCCGCTCTACTCTGTGAAAAATCCAGAATCAATTGTCTTTCCACATCCGAAGCTTTCTTAATCGGGTCTCCCGGAGTTATATAACACACAGGAAAACCAGTTAAATTATTATACCAGTAAGACGTTCCACCCGCTATAAAGAAACCTACCTTTAACCTATTATAAACCTCATTAGCTGTATAATCAGCATTTCCTGAAGCCCCCACATATTTAGGATTTTTATATTTAACTTCTAAAACTCTAGCTACAGTAGCTCCTGATAGCAAAGGGTTTCTATCATGAGTACCATCTGCTAAAACATCAAGTAACCTATTGTTAGCCGCAGCCGTCACTTTAGTACCAGATAAGACACAGGTAACAGTTTCTATACTACGCCCACCTCCACCATCGGAAGCAAGTGCAGTTGTGCTCGTGGAATTTCCAGAAAGTAGAGTATTATCTACCAATAATGTAAGGTCTATCTCGATAGGTAACGCATACTCAATCTCAGTATTAGTTAAAGTAGGGAATATAGATACATATAATCGTTGAGGACCGAATAAATCAAATATAGAATTGTCGATACCAGATTTTAAAGTCTTATTTTGAGTCCTAAGTACTGATGTAGCTGTAAAATCAGTCACTGGAAGAGAAGCTACATTGGTATCTTGGCTCCATGGAGTAACATCTGCTTCACTCGTGTTAGCACTATAAAAACGAGAAACAAAACCACGCGAATTAAATGTCTGTACAACAGGATAAAAAGTCCCAGTCTTGTTGTATGTGTGTTTTACATCAGTGGTAGATTTGGGTTCTGTAAATTGGACCCATTGATAATTAGCATCTTCCTTCTTATTGGAGTCTCCATCATCCCAATCTATATAAAGTCCTCTCACATCATTATTCTTAAAAGTAAACGTTCCCGTTACCTCAGTATTAACAGACCCAGTAGAAGTATTCCATGTAAGACTCATGATTCCTCCTCCTCTTCCTCTTCATAATAAAGATAAGTCCCATCAGTTCTAGGTAAGACATGTTTACAATGCCCCTCAGAAATTATATAATCTATACCACGCCCACTTTCATCACACCGGGGACATACACCCTCTTCTATAACTATTATTTCCATTATACCGTAGCCCTCCATGATATTTGATTAGTAGAGGATTGTGTTTGTGTAGACTTCCCTCTAATATTATGATAATCACATAAAAATAAACGCGTACTATGGGTGAGAAGATTACTCCCAGATAAATCTAATGTATCACTTGTGTTATAAATATACTCCCCACTATTTTCTGGAACTTCCAACACATGATTATAGAATACTACTTCTTCAATAGTTCCATTAAAGGCTTCAGTCTGACTAGGTCTCCCCACATCTGTTACCGTCAGAACCGCGCTTCCTCCCGCACCACCCATCTGTGAAGCTATAAAAGTAAGAGTATCGTCCACAGCATACCCACTTCCCCCTGAAAGGAGATAGAAGGTAGCCTTTCCATCAGATGCCACACTTATCCTGAACTTGGTGTTAGCGATTACACCAGACCCATCAGTTGCATTGGGAGCAATATTATCATATGTACCCTCAACTCGGGCCCCATCAGCTGCTGTGGGAGAGCCACTGTATTTCCATAAATTAGTAACATTTGTATCCAGAGCAGTCCCTATAAATAAATCCTTATCTGTAGTAGGTAATGCGGGCATCGTATCAGCATAGCCCTCTAAAACCCCATCAACATATAATTTTGCATCTGGCCCGGCAGCACTTCCACTATTATAAGTGTATATGATATTGAATGAGCTTCCATCATTTGGGAGAATACTATCAGCGTATAAGAAAGTTCCAGCATGACAAACCTGTACCTTGGGTGTATTACTATTAGCACCACTAACCGCTATAGATAAACCAGTCTGAGTAGGGGTTCCTGTATTAGCGTCGACTCCTTTAGATAAAATAAAGTTCCACTGTGAAGAAGTACCACTCACCATCTGACCATGAACCATTACACTGAATTTCTCAGTCTCTGCTGCATTTTGGAAAGGAAAGTCAAAGTTACCTCCACTAGGCAAATAAGCGAATGCATTCTCCCCACTACCACTACTAAAAATAGGAGCCCATCCTGCAATACCAGTCAAATCAGAACCAAGCGTACTTCTAAATTCTGATTGTGTTACCCCATCTACTGCTGTCCCAGTTGGACCACCAGCTCCATTAGTTAATGAGGTACTTGTACCACTCACAACATCATATACATTATAAGTCGTACTAAAGTTTGCTAAATTTTGGTCCTGAGGTTCTTCATTCAACGGTATCCACAAACGAGCACCATGATATTTATTAGCTACATTACCCGTACTCATTATCATATACCTATACCATATATCGTCCTCCGCTTCCGACCATGTAAATTTAACTGCACTCAAATTTTCTTTTGTAAGTTCGTACAAATCAACATCCTTTTCTACTAAATTAATCGCTGGCTCTACAAAGATTTCAGGAGAGGGAGGAGGTACATCCACATATTCCCAATAAAAACGAGGCTTTCTTTGAGTATCTGCACTAGCAGGGCTATACAAATCAATACCCGCATTGTCGTTCTTACCATTCATCTTCCAATACATAAGGAATGTTTGGTCTTCCTTAATAGTTTGTGTATCAATGGGGCCAGCTAAATTAAAATCAATATAACTACCAGACAATACTACCTTAGTATCTACTTCTCCACCAGTTTGAGTCTCCGCATCATAAGCTCCAAATCCCCAATCTTGACTCAATTCAAACACACTTTCTTCATCATCTAATTCAAAATCCCACATCCTATTAGACATAGAGGACAGCCCTACAGTACCTGTAGCTGCCGTATTATAACTATATAAATTTTCATTAAAAGTACTTCCCGTATAAGTAGATAAGGCGGAACTATCGGGGGTTCCATCTACAAACCCCAGACTAGAATAACTTCGCGGTGATAAAACTTTATCATTAGAAGAACCATATAAAGCATCGCCGGGATAAGTCATTGTAATCCAATATTTGCGTGGTGATATATAAATTTCACTATGGAACCTACTATCCATATAAGGTCCACCACTATCAGAAGAAACCACGCTTTTATTAAAAGTAATTACGTTATCCACTATCGCTCCCGATTCTCTTAGTCTTAGTCCTGTTAATCTAGTAGCGGTACTATTCGACGCATGGGCTCGATAAATAATAAATTCATCATTGATAAATTCATTAAAAATAGAAGTATCGGAAACCCTAACTTGGTTAGTTTTTAAGGAATTATCTCCTCTAGGATATCCTGTAACTTTAACCGATACCCCTGCGTGTTCGCGCTTCCCCCAGTTACCATAATCCACAGTAGTATCATCACCAGCATTTCCTGAGACACTCACGTGAGCAAATCCCTTCTGAGTAAATGCATCTGTAGATAAAAATGTATTAGCCCCTGACGCAATGGTCATCTTATTATCCTGAACAGTGCCAGTATCCACAATGGAATAAAGGGCGCCAGATAAATTATTAAAAGAACTTGAGGTCCCCATCTCTCCATACTGGACCTGTACAGTACCACTGATATAATGAGCGCCCATATATTGATGCCCTAATGTATCCACATCATTGGTCACCACGTTGGATGCCATACTCAAAAACCCTCCTTCTGCAAAATTAGTCCACATGGGGTAATTGAATTGATTTATATTATTAAAATCCAGAGTAGAGAAATCACCCAATAGACAATATCCCGTAGATAGATTAGTACCAGTGGCAGGTAAATCTGTTGGGTCATCCCACCCAAATATTAAATTCTGAGAAGGAAACAGGGTCCTATAACTAGCAACATTTTGCCCTCCTGCATTGGTTCCCGAAACAGCATTAAAAGAAATCAACCTTCTAGCGTTCTCAGTACCACTACCAGACCCTGTAATATTATATAATGGGGACTCGACACTAGCAGACCCAATGCGCCAAGTGTCAACCGCAGTATTAGTAGAAGTGTGATTATTAATCGAAGGGGTGAAGTTTTTAAATGAAATATTATCTATAAATACCTCTGTTTCCTGAGTACCTCCAACCGCCGAAACATCTCCATAGTAGTAATAATCATCGGTGCCGCCGTTTAACAACTCTGTCTCCCGGCGACTATTGTTTCCTCCTACAATATACCTATAATTATTTATCCATATAGTCATATGCCGAGGCCAGAGTTTTGCTGCATTAGCTTCACCCAAGTCGGCATTTAATTCTCCAGTTTCATTATCCAGACAAGACCAGAGTTTTGTAAGTTTAGTAAATTGAGCGGGGCTCCCAGTAGTGGTATCATCATCAGGGTTGCAGGGAAAAGGAATATCTATAAATTTATATTCATCAGTAGCAGATAGGTCTGGAGGACTATTCCCACCTTCCGTTTCAAGAAAGACCCTACAAATAGGACCCTGCGATGCATATTCATTAGTGGGTGCAGATGCATTTAGTACAGAATAGGGAGTATTACTAAATGAAGCGTCCGAATTAGACGCTAATATATCCCAGAAAAATCGAAGATTAAAGAAAGAATTAAAAGGAACCTTTTGCCATAAAGGAGGTCCAGCCCAAACATGGGCCCCCTCGGCACCTAACTGCGACTCAT
>Ga0209756_1004599_pt1 | contig 10684 bp, 27 predicted proteins | sample ETNvirenome_6_85_FD_184071 | JGI IMG/M metagenome (GOLD analysis project Ga0209756, IMG submission 184071) | Marine viral communities from the Pacific Ocean - ETNP_6_85 (SPAdes) (version 3) | ecosystem: Environmental > Aquatic > Marine > Oceanic | place: Pacific Ocean | collected 2013-06-19
CCTGTTCCTGCCGGTCCCTCTCAAGCACCTTCAGCTTGAGGAATTGAACTGGGTCCTCTCTTTCGAGACGATCCCAATCAAAGTCGGGTGGCTGGGCTGCAGACTCCATCTGCTGCCGGAGTTGTTCAAGCACACCGCTATATTCCTGACGCTCTTGCATCAGTGCATTTTGATGGGAACCGAAGGCTTCCACTTGCTGCTGGAACTGTGCCCTCTCCTCCCCTAACGCTGCGCTCTTCTTTGTGAATGTCGCTGTCCGATGGTATCCAGAGATGAGTTCATCCAGCGGGACTTCCATGTCTTCGCCATCTACTGTGATGCGGTAGACTGGGGCATCGCTGTCGAGGTGTTCTTCTTCCGGTCCTTCATCGTCCTGCTCATCCACCACCGAGTCATCGGCTAACTCGATATCCTGCTGCTCTTCAATTTCATCTGAAGAATCTGGCGAGGGATGCTCTTCCGTAGAAGAATCCTGTTCAGGGTGCTCTTCAGGCCCGACGAGCATTTCATTTAAGGCGTCGTGGATTTCTCCAGTTGTACGTCTGCGACCACCCTCTACCGGGGCGGTTACGGTTGTTTCACTCACTACTTTCTCCGTTTCTTAGATGTGCGTGTTTTCTCCATTGTCCAGTTGGCTACATGGGTACGCAACCCACGCACAACCTCATCCAGTCCACGAGACTGCATGAAAAGATCCTCACGCATACCCTTATCATTTAACTTGGTGAGGTGCCATTGGGCAACAATCTGTTCTCTTACGCCCGACACGACCGAGGCAAATACTTCATCCTCCAGTATCTCCTTCGCCCGCCGACCACGCTGTTCAGTTGTGAGACCCATTTATTTTTTTCTCTTGCTTTGGCCGTGTGAGCCTACGTTTATTTTCAGTGCCTTGAGGTGACGTATCGCTTTTGCCACCGAGGTGTGATTCTTGAGTGTGTGCCACGCACTGCCCCGCTGTACCTCGACCTTGGTTCCACGGCGACGGTACGGCATCAGCGTCTGCTCACTGATACACCGCGCCTTCTGAGTTCAGGTTCTATTTCCGAAAAAACTTTTTTAATTCCCTTTCCCATCGCTTTCTGGCGAGTAGTCTGGTGGGAGCGTGGACGTTCAAGGTACACCACCTCATCACAAGGCTTGCCTGCATTGCTGTTCATCCATTTACGCAATCCGTGTGCAGCCACGCACCCCTCGATTAGATAGGAGTCCTCGTCCATCCATGATGCTACACGAGATGTTCCCCTGCTGAAACTTTTTTCGTTTCTCACATCATCCGTGCATCTAGGCTTTCGACCCATCCGAGCCGCAATTGTAGACTTCCCAGTCTTTGGTGCTCCTACGATTACGGTTCTCTTCGCCATCTGGTTTCCTGAAGTACGGGTGGGCCATCAAGATTTCACCGCAGAAGACGCAGGTCAACCACTCTGATGTCATTTCCTGATATTGGCCGCAGGTGTCGCAATTTACATGACCCATAATCGCATCCTCCCAAGAGCAAGCGTATGTAGTTCATGTAGTATATTCTTTGTTATTGTCGCAAAGGTGTCCAGAGCCCCTGTACAAAGCTCTCATTTTTTTTTTGAGGAAGTCTATATACCGCAACAGTTTCCATGCTGCAGAAGGGTGTACCAAGCCCCTGTCGCAAGCCCCCCTACTTCGACGCTGCCACAGTCTTCGACTTCTTTTTCGCTTTCGGCTCTGGCTTCGATGGCCACTCTTCAAGTAGGTCCGCAGCCATAATCATTAGCTTACGGTCGAGGCCGAATGGCAGAAACTTTTTGCGTAGACGTAGCCGAGTAGCGAGTTCTGCTGCCGAGTCTCTTTTCTCTTCGCTCATAATTTTTTTTCGCAGGTGGGGGTTTTAGTCCGTGACGACTTGCGCCCGGAGGGCGCTTTTGTCAAGTCCTTTGGGGGGTTAATTTGAAAGTGTTGCCTAGACTACACAAGTCCCCCGCCCTGATGCAGGTCACTTTAGAGTCGGTGATCCCGTAAGTGCTTGAGGCACAATGACTTACCGCGAGCCGGCCTTTGGGACGACCTTGTATAATTATGCAGTGTGCGTGAATAAATATACATGCCGATTTTGAGCATGGTCCTGCTCCGCCAGTGAACTGGTTTGGTACCACACAAACCCGAACAGTTCCGGTTGGTTGCTAGTTTGTAAACTGTTGCAACACAACGACTTACGCCACTCACCCGCGCGTTAGCCTCACTAGTCGGTGACCTCCGGGCACCTTTGACACCCTACAACCTCATCCTTCCTGATATCCTCCATCAAACACAAATGTATATACTCTCACCTTCTGCCTAGATTCCCGGCTGATGGCTCTAACCGTCAAGCCTAAACAGCCCTGAAACAGTGATTGTCGCCTAGGCAACAGTTCCAGACTTGTTGTCCAGACAACTTGAATCGCACATTGACATTTAGCGATATTTATGCTCCCTACGGGGACCCCGAACGGGGCAGGCGCGGCCACTCAAGAGGAGCTACAAGATGGAAGTCCAAGACACAAACACCGCAGCAGCAGAAGGACTGAGGATCGACACTGGAGCCAGCACAGACTGGTTCGTACAGCCCACCAAGAATGAGCTTAGAGGCATCACCGTTAGTGATCTGGATCTCCGCTGGGAAGCGTTGAGAGATGATGCACTTACGATCGACCCCAACTATTTCAGCGTGGAGATCAACTAATGGCCAAACGTAGACACTACATCGCCAAGACCAAGGATGGCCGATACGGCCTGACCTCAGACGGTGAACTCTGGAAGCTGGCGGGACGCAACAGCTACATGGCCGGATACGTCATGGACCGTGAGAACATCGAATACGCAGCCTATGAGGCAGACTACGAGATGAGAAGCTTGATAGCAGAAGAGAATGCTGAATTTGGAGAAGACAAATGACCGACCTAGAAAGACGAGCGATCAAGCAACTACGGAACGCCCAGCAAAACCTTGAAGCAGCGGCCTGCATCTGTGGTAACATTTACCGCCCGAACACTGCTGAAGCCAAAGCGTCAAAGATCCTCACGGTGCTTGCCAATAGCATGGAGTTCCACGGTTCCTCTAATCGCGGTCAGGTTGAAGCCGCAGTTGCAGACTACTTCGACTTCATACAGGAGAGCAACTAATGACGATTTCAGAGATAAGAGCCGCCGTGGACGCTGGCCTCTCAGTGAAGTACGAAACCGACAATTATGAGGTCCGAGCAACTGGGTACGGAGAATACCGAATCTTTAACCTGAGAAGTGGATTGTTAGTCTCAATGAACATCCACAATGCCGATCCAGTTGAGTTCTTCGTTGAGTTCAGTAGCCCAAGACTCGCTGACTCATCAGACCGCCTAGCTTGGAGGAATCTAGAAGACATCCACCTACCTTCGCTCACTGAAGATGACGCTAAATCAGTCGAGACGTGCTACATGTACCTTCGCCTAATGGCTCACCAGGATGAGGTTCTTCAGAGAGAGATCGCAGAAGAGGAGAGCAACTGATGAGGTTCTACAAAGTTGACAAACAATCGTTCACTGATTCTTCACATGGTTTTGATTGGTTCACCACTAAGGCCGATGCTGAGAAGGCAGGGCACCGTTGGGAGGCCCAGGGTGGAGAGTCAGATGAGTATGCCATCATATCAGTAATCAACATAGAGCCAAACAAGGCAGGAATCTTGGATGCTCTCAACTCACATGCCCGCCACCCCGACAACGGTTAGGAGCAACTGATGAGGTTTTATAAGGTTCACCTTCGAAATACAATGGACCGTTCTTGCGGATTTCAGTTTTTCACGAACGTAGCCGATGTCAATTCCTGCGTGAAAAAATGGGAGACAAGATCTCACGGTGAAGAGTACAATTCTCATTATACCCAAGTAGAAGCGTTCGACACAGAGCCAAACAAGACAGGGATCTTGAAGGCTCTCAACTTTCATGCTGCTCACCCAGACAACGGCTAGGAGCCACAGACTATGACGATTCCACAACTGATAACGAGAGATAGCGAGCGGGTCGAGGCAAGAGTCCGGGCCATGTTCGATGGTCATGCAGACTATGCGGACGGCCACTACTACTTCCCAGGTGGTGATGAATACTCTAGGGACTTCGTTGACTTCACGGAGAGGCAACGAGAGATGATAGTCTTGATACTCGCCCAAGCATACACTGAAGGTGGTGATGTGATGCGTGAGCAAATGCTGACGAGGAGCAACTGATGAGCGATTCCAGACAATTTGAGATAGAGAGCTTTGAACGTCACCGCAACGGAATATGCGGATACCCGTTCCATGTTGGTCTCATCACCGATGAGGATGGCAGCCGTAAGGTGTTCGTACATTTTGAAGAGACCGAAAGAGAGGTAGAAGAGCACGGCTGGCAGAACCCACGCACGGCCATCCTAGACATCGACAAACTGGATGATGGCGTGATCGACTTCGGTATAAACAGTTACAGGGGAGATCACTACACGGATAAGATTGAGGCCCACATCAAGTCTGAAGACTCCGTGGCGATGCTGAAGATGAAGAAGGCCGATCCCAAGATGTACAAAATGTTCAAGCAATGGCAAATCGAAGAACTAGAGGAGAGCAACTGATGAGCCACCTAGGAAATGATGCAGTGATAGAACAGATCAGAGATCAGGTCGCAGAGATGTCTCGACAAGAAAAGCTCGACACCGTACTCGCCCATAATCCGCACTGGATCTCTAGGCGGCCTTGGATGTTCGGTAGAAACCTCGACATAGCGGCAACAGATGTCCTGATCGAAACGTGGCCAGAGGGAGGTGACGAGTGACCAGCCAGAGTGAGCACGACAAGCGCCACAAGAAAGAATTGAAGGCGCTGAAAAAAGAGGTCAACGCTATGGATTTTCCAGAGCTTCTACTGCTCGTTCAGGAGGTCACAGAGGATCGCTATCACTTCCTGTGTGGCTACTTCGGACGCCCCGATTCAGAGGGTGTGCTTCACGACCTGAAGAAGAACGTAAACCTGAGAGAGATCGCTACCGTCGCCTTACGTCTTGAGAGGGGGATCTACTAATGGGAAGTGGACTGTATCACGCAATGGTATGCGATCACTGCGAGGGAGTTGGGCAGTATCCCTACAACGATGGCCACCTTGAAATCTGCGAGGATTGCTCAGGGACCGGCTCGATTGATGAGGAGACTGGTGAGGGTGTGGAGTCGTGGGCAACCGATGGCCACAGCCATGAGTGCATGTCTGGCCCCTGCTACTGCTAAGGAGATCAACTGATGTTCCAAGGATACAGTGAAGCTGAGTATTACGAGAGGATGGAAGATGGAGCACCGGCACCTAGCTTGAGGTCGCAGGTGAGTGACTGGGTGATCGAAGCAGGTGCAGCGAGCCCACACATTGAGTACCTCACCTCACCTCTCGACAGCCAAGAGCGCAATCCATTCTTCAGCAAAGAAGCTCTGGACAAGTGGCGTCGGGAACAGGCGGAGGCAATGGCAGCTTGGAAGCGATCACAGGAGACCCCAGTCGAGCCCAAGCCCATGACCAGAGCAGAGGAGCTTCGGGCTGGTCGGGCATACAATCGAATGAACGACACAGAGTGCGGGGGAGACGATTCGGATCGGGACCCAACGGGTGAAGCGGGCTGGACTCGCATGACCAGCGTGTGTGATATCCGAGCCTGCTCAGGTGAGCAGTCCTACGAGAGCTACCTCAACGAGTTGGTGTCGGACGTTCTGTCCAACTACCCAGAGGAGGAAAACTGATGGCTTGCATGACTCACGACTGTGGTGTCTGTGGACACATGTGGTTCAATAACTCTTCTGCTTGGTCCTGCGAAAAATGTGGGAGTGGCAGAGTAAGCAGTTTCTACGATGAAGAAGGCATGGAGTACATGGAGTGGGAAAGCGATTCAGATGAAGAGTCAGAGGAGGATTGATGGATCGGATGGAGAGGGCTGAGAGGAGACGCAAAGCCAAGTGGGACCGCAAGGCCAAGGTCCATGAGTGCGAGTGCTGTGGTTCGGGCTCCGATGCCTACTTGGAGCACAGGACCAAGCACCGTGCTGCGCTGCGTCTACGTCGGGAAGAAGTTGAACGGAAGAAGGATCTCATCAAGGACATCACTGCTGATGAGCTAGAGAAGATCATAGCACACTGGAGCTATGGTAAGAGGACCTACACGGAGGAGGATTAGCCCATGCTTATGGGAAGAAAGAAGTACACTGTAGACGAGATGGAGCTACACGAGATTCCGACACCAGAGCCAACCCGAACGCATCACCCTGTACCTCATGGGGTCTTCGCGTCGGAGGTCGAGAGGGTGATCGAACACAACGGGTTCAGTATCAATCGAAAAGAGTACGCAATTTTTCGGGACGGTATGCGGATGCTCGGGATCTTCTCCATAGACCAAGCCGACTGGACGGCTCGGGACTATCAGATGACGGTGGGTCTGCGGAATTCGCACGACAAGTCTGTGGCTGCAGGCTTAGTGCTTGGTACGAACGTCATCGTGTGCTCCAACGGAATGTTCTTCGGGCAATCTTCATTCCGCACACTGCATACCCCGAAGATTTTGTCGAGGCTTCCGTACCTGATCAATAAGAGCTTCGGGAACATATTGCCGATGCAGAAGCGCATGGATCAGAGCATTGAGATCTACAAGAACCATCGGACCCAAGACACCGAGATCCATGACTTCCTGATCAAGAGTGTTGATCGGGGCGTGATCCCGAACAGCTTCATTCCGCATGTGCTCAAGGAGTATCGGGCACCGAGGCATGACGAGTTCGTAAAGCGTATGGAGCACAGTGATCGGGTAATCAGAACAGGCTGGACTCTGATGAACGCATACTCGGAGACACTCAAGCGCGTCAATCCACTCACGCTGCCTACACGCACCATCAAGCTCCATGAGATGCTGGATGAGTTGTGTCAGGTGCCCAGCCTCAACTGACCATGACATACTCGACAACGATCTGGCCAGCCACCGAGTTGGCCAAGCCTCGGGTAACGATGCGTGATATGATCGGGACATGGTGCGTCACGCTCCGATTCGGTCGGGATCAAATCACCATGCACCTGACCCCAGGCCAACTGGAGGCCCTGTGCGCTGAGTGGCAACTCCAGTCGAGGAACGCAGAAGCCATTGACTTCGGAAAGAGAGGAGCAAAGTGAGTGTAACAGAACAGGAGTTTATGAAGATCGTGGACAGCTATGCCACGCAGAAGTTTATCGAGGGGACCTTCATGCAGAAGAGCATCCACGCTCGCCAGACTGATCCAGAGGGTGCGGAGGATGCCAGCCGCAAACGAGAGAAGGTCTACAAGATTGCAGAGGAGCGCAGGGAGGCTGTCAGGAATGCGTTCGATGACATCATCGACATCGTCAGGGCTACCCACGAATGAGCGACCAGATACCCTTCGACTTCGAGAAAAGAGATGGGTTCTATGAAATGGACCCACTCTATGTCGTGAGGCAGGAGTTCGAGAGAAGGCTCACGGACGGTCTCCGCTGTCCGTGTTGTGATCGGTGGTCGAAGATTTACAAGCGTACCCTGAACAACACGATGATCCGCGCACTCCAGTGGATGGCATCCGAAACATTATTTCGGGGAGATGCGATCAACGTACCCATAAGAGCCCGCAAGAATCGGAGCGGGTACGACTTTGGGAAACAATACTCGACACTCAAATGGTGGGGGCTGATCTCGCCAGCCAAGGGAAGCGGGAACTGGGAGGTCACCGACAAGGGGTACGACTTCCTGACAGGGGTTGGGACTGCACCGCAGTGGGTGCATACCAACAACGGTGGTGTCGTAAACTCGGGTCCAGAGATTCACATCTCAGATGTCTATACCGACTACGATCACGAGGAAACGATGGCACCGATACGAGGGAGTCGTGACGGCTATGACCCCAACCAATAGACCCAGCTTACAGGATCGGAAGGACCTGATTGAAGAGCTTTCGCAGAAGGTGCTGCGGCTCATTGACCAGAACCGCAGGCTCAGAGACTTGGTGGAGATCGCCCTCGAAAGGCGATGTAAAAATTGTAGGTCTGAGGAGCAGTTAGATGCACTGGTAATAAAATTTCAAATGGGAGAAGGTTGGGATAATGACTAAACAGAAGTGGAGCCTCGGGGATTATGTAGAGGTGAAGGACAGACTGCGGGCGTTCTGGATGGACTTCCCAGACGGTCGGGTCATAACGGAAGTAGTCGAGACACACTGGGATGCTGACCCAGCGATCTGTCTCATCAAGGCGGAGATCTATACCGACTCCAGCGACCAGAGACCCAGAGCAGTCGGGTGGGCATACGAGAAGGAAGTCGGGCAGGTGAACCGCACCTCGTTCATAGAGAACGGAGAGACCTCGGCCATCGGTCGGGCGATAGCCAACATGGGCATCCAAGGTGGACACCACCGTCCTTCTCGGGAGGAGATGGAGAGTGTGAAGGCATCGGAGGAAGCCATAGCTGATGCCAAGATCAACTTGAACGGCTTCATCAAGATAGCAGAAGAGGCCGCTGCCAACGGCTCGGAGATCGAAGCTCGGATCATCAAGCGAGCGAGAGAAGTCAGTCGGGAGGCGTCCGACTTGAACACCATGAACAAAGCAATTAAGACGTTGGGCAAACTACTCGATCTAGAAGGAGTACCGTCGTGAAATCATTAAATCAGGTAACGCTACTCGGGAACCTCGGGCGCGATGTAGAGGTCAGGAACGCAGGCGCATCGAAGCTCGCAGTGTTCAGCCTAGCCACCACGCGCCGGAAGAAAGACGAGGACGGCAACTGGGGTGAGGTCACGGACTGGCACAACTGTGAGGGGCCGTGGGACAAGGGAGCCGAGATCCTCGGGGAGTACGCCAAGAAGGGACACCAACTTCTCGTGACCGGCAGCATCAGGACAGACGAGTGGGAGAAGGATGGCGTGAAGCAACGTCGGGCTGTCGTAGCCGTGCAGGATTTTGTGCTCCAACCTCGGGGCGCATCGACATCCACCCCCAACCTCACGGAGACCGACGATGACATGCCCTTCTAACCTAGAGTCGGATGTGTACGACTCGGTGACTCGTTCGATGGTCAACGTGAGGAGCATGCTTCGGGGTGCTGAGTCGAGCCTGCAGGAGATCCCTGCCTCACTCATAGAGAACGGTGCAGCTAGGGGCATCGGGACCGTGATCCATCTCATCAATCGAGCCGACACGGGATGTGTCGAGGTTATGCGCTCACTCCATAATCAGTTCCCTTCGGGTATCGGAAAGGGGGAAGAGCTATGAGCGATCCACTCGAAAGGATGATGAAGAGAAAAGAAGACATGAAGCGTGGTGCCCTGAAGGGACTCCATAAAGATCTCAAGAACTCTATCGAGCAAGACGACGAGTTAGTGTGGCCGGAAATCTACAGCTTTCTATTGGCTGACATAGCTCTAACCCTAAGAGCAATCGAATTAAACTCACGGCTGATATAATGAGCGATAGAGAAAAAGTAGTGATCCGCTTAGACAATGTTATGCCCGGACTCAAGATGCGTATTCCCAAGGATACTTGGGAGGAACAAAAATCTTATGGACAACTAATGCTCAAAGCCAAGGCAGAGGGCACACTTGATGATATGGAAATGCCATCGGTCGATTCAGAAGGTCGGTTGTACTACGATGGATCGGGTAGGACATGGGGTGAGTGGTATAAAACTCTTGGTGGCTGAGTATCAGATAGTTCTCCCGTGGGACGGTCTCGTTCCTGACAACCGTCGCTTTATGGGTGGTAGAGGACATATACTGACCAAGCGGTATCGGGCCGGTAAAGAACTCTGCCATACACTGGCGATGACACAGGTTCGGGACCGTCCGACGTACCCCGAGGGTCCGGTGTGGATGCGCTTGGATTTTCACATGCCGGATCGTAGGCGTCGGGACCCGAACAATCTCCTCAAAGGCATAGCCGATGCCCTAGAGGGGGTGGTCTACACGGATGACAAGCAGATCACAAAGCTGTCATGGGAGAATGTCGGGGTTGATCGGAAGCATCCTAGAGTCGAGATCAGTTACGGGGAGGTACGAGTCGATGGCTAAAATCAACGGAGGGTTCGTACTGGTCGCTCGCAAGATGAAGGACTCGCCGGTGTGGGGGTGGTCGAGCGATATGCTGCGGTTGTGGGTGTGGATTCTATTGTCGGTAAATTGGCGTGACGATTATGAGCGTGACTTCGGGGGTGGGGTGGTGGTCAGGAAAGGTCAGATGATTAAATCCGTGCGAGCCATCGGGGAGCAGGCAGCAGGATTTGAGTCCAACAATCGGATCGTGACATGGAGCCCCGGTACTGTCGGGCGATGGCTGAAAAAATTTGAAGAGGAGGGCATGATTACCTGTGAGACCACTAGGCTTGGGACACTCATCACCGTCTGTAACACCAGCTATCAAGCCTTTTCTAGTTATAAGACCTCGGAGCTTGCGACACCTGCGGTACAGTCGGGGGACAGCCAAGCGACAATAACAAAGCATATTCCATTAGAAGATTACAACATACGGGCAACGTGGGATGTCTACATCGAAGAGCTAGGAAACCCACAGGGCAGGAAGCAGTACAAGCTGACCGATACACGCCGAAGGATTCTAAAGGCTCTGTGGTCGGAGCACTTGGCAGACTCGGACAATCCTCTGGACCTGTTCAGGTCTGTGTGTCGGAAGGTGAAGGCAAGCGAGTG
>Ga0209756_1004606_pt1 | contig 10669 bp, 7 predicted proteins | sample ETNvirenome_6_85_FD_184071 | JGI IMG/M metagenome (GOLD analysis project Ga0209756, IMG submission 184071) | Marine viral communities from the Pacific Ocean - ETNP_6_85 (SPAdes) (version 3) | ecosystem: Environmental > Aquatic > Marine > Oceanic | place: Pacific Ocean | collected 2013-06-19
AAACCCTGAAGTTACGCCTAATTCTTCTGTGCCGACGGCACATCAGCCAGCACCGCTGGCATTTTCTGCTCCTACGGAGTTCGTTATACTTCCGTCGAGGGGTGAGTTTTATTCGGAAGATCACCCTCTTTATAAACAAGAAACTATCGAAATACGTTTTATGACCGCCAAGGACGAGGATATATTAACGTCCGAAGCTCTCCTCAAAAAGAATCTGGCCCTTGACAGATTGCTCGATAGTCTGATCGTAGTTGAGGTCGACGCGTCAAGTTTGCTTCTTGGTGACAGGAATGCAATATTAATCTCAGCCAGAGCATCTGCTTATGGTAGTGACTACCCTGTGACTCTTCGTTGCGAAAAATGCGCTTCAACTACTGAAGCAGAATATGATTTAAGAAGCGTTCAAACACAAGAAAATTGTTTTGATAAGCAATTTTTAAGAGAAAAAGGTGTTAGATACGACAGGCAAACAATGACGTTTGACGTAACTCTTCCTTCTTCCGGTGTTGAAGTCGGCGTACAACTAATAGACGGTAAAAAAGAGAAAAAGATCTTAGAGCGAGAGAATAAAAATTTAATTACTGGAATATTATCTTCTTTTTTGGTTAAAGTCAACGGTGATACAAACTATGATCGTGTTATGGACTTTCTTGATTTAATGCCGGCGTCTGACTCTAAATTTTTAAGAGATCTTTTCCCTTTGCTAGCACCAAACGTCAAATTGACGATGATGCACCGGTGTGAAGCGTGTTTTCACATCAAAGAGCAGGAGGTGCCGCTCTCCGCGGGATTTTTTTGGCCTGACTGAAGAATATATGCAAGACATATATGAACAGTTTTTCTTCATGCAATATAAGGGGCGTTGGAGCTTTATCGAAGCGTACAACCTTCCAATTGGACTTCGAAGATGGTTTGTATTCAAACTAGTAGAGCAGCTTCAAGCAGAAAAAGAAGCTCTGGAACAGTAAAGCCGGCCAAGCGCCGGCTTTTATTTTTGTTATGTCACTATTTACTAGATAGGAGGTCAGGCCTTTATGACAACTGTAGACCAGCTCGAAAAAGCAAAAAAACTAGCCAAAGAACTGCTTGAACTAAAGAAACAAGGCCTCGCGCTTGATTTAGAAAGTAAAGAAGGTTTGACCGCTTTGCAAGGCCTCCTGCGGTCTAGTGTCGGAGAAAGAGAAAATGAACTAGCTATCTTGCAGAGAAAACTGAAACTGGCGAAGGAGGCCGCCGACGTCGATAAGAATCGGACTGATAGCGAAAATAAGGATTTAGAGCGGCAAGAAAAATTAATTTCTGAGACAAAAAAGTTAATACAAATACAAAAATCCGCCGCAATCACGGAGCTGCAAGGTCGAAAAGACATAAGAAAAGAAATCGATGAAATGTTCGCGAAGCAACGCAAGGCCGCGGCCGAAAAGTATAAAGAACAGAAAAGAGAGTTTAAACACGTAAAAGATGTGGTCCTCAAGAGGCAAGAAGAATTTAATATTACAAAAGCAATAGCTGGGGTCGCAGCGACGTTCGGCGCTGCTGGTGTAATGGGAGAAAAGATTGTAGCCAGCGGCATGGATATAGTTACAGCAAAACTGTTTGGCTTTAATGTCGGTTTAGACAACATGGTGGACGGCATGAAAAAATTGCCGTCTGATATCGACATCGCGGTCGCTTCAATGGCTAAAAACACCGGTCTTTCTTTAGGTAGCATGCAGTCGGCTATGATCGCTGCCCTTAATCCGGCCGGTGCACAGTTTGCGATCGGCAACATGAGAGAACAATTTCAAGCTTTAGGAAGAGAAGGGGCCGATGTTGGCGGGATGCTTGAAAGAGTTTTGTCACTCGAAGAGGTAAAGAGTTCTTTCAGCGCCTTAATAAAACAGTCGGCTTTATTCAGGCAAGGCTTTCTAAACGCCCAGCCTGCGGCTGCTAGTTTTATAACAAATTTGGTGGGCGGCCTAGAGCGAATAGGAGTTGCAACTAGTGATTCTGCAGAAATATTTGATTTTTACAACAAGGCTATGAGAAAGTCACCAGTTGAAGCCGGTAAAGCGTTATTGACTTTAGCCAGTATTTCAAAAACTCTGGGGATAGAGACTTCGACGTCTTTTACTAATTTTAGGGCTGTTATGGACAACCTGTCTCAATACGGCGATAAAGCGACCACTGTCTTTGCGAAGCTTCAGGCAAGATCTGCAATAACGGGTGTAGAACTTAGCAAGTTGGCTAGCATCGCCGAAGGTATGGACGATTTTGCTACTGCAGGAAAAGCCGCCCAGACTCTAAACGCTATTTTGGGCGATACATTTATAAATGTCACAGATCTAGCCTTGGCTGAGCCCGAAGATAAAATTAAAATGTTCATAGATGCGATATTAGAAGCCGGCCCGGGATTTGAAGGTTTAAATCGCCAGTACAAAGATATCATTGCTACTGCAGCAGGCTTCGATAATGTCGGAGATTTACAAAGACAACTCGCCAACGTAGAAGAAATCAACGCCGCGACCGCCGCGTTGGATCTCAATGCCATGTCGATGAAAGATTTAAACGAACAGGCTGTTGCTGGCCTTAATGTTACTGAAAAACAACAAAGAGCCATAGCTGCCACCGCAGCCGTGGCCACCAGCGGCCTCCAGTCAGCCCGGGCCGCGGCGGACGTTACAAGCGACGCATTTGCGGGTTTTGTTTCGGATACTACAAATATAACAAAAGATCCGGTTCAAACCTTCTTGGCTACAAAACTTGGTGTAGAGGGCTTCGCGAAGGCAGAGGCTGCTCTTTTTGATACTAGCGAATTAACGGGTGGGCTGAAGGAAGGCGCTAGCGCCGCCCTAGCCGTCGGAGTTGCCGGCGGTACAGTCAAAGCTTTGATTGATAAGGCAATGGGAAAAGGCGTACAAAACGTCTTCAAAAAGCCCACGGACACGACTCCCCCACCAGTTCAAGCCCCGCAATCTTCACCCGGGATGACGGAACGGACCAACATGGAAATTGTAGCGATAAACATGGAGGCCGGCCTCGCAACCCTCCGGTGGACTGAGCAAGTCGTACGCGATACCGTCAGCAAGATGGCCCGGGCAGCCGGCAGCCCGTAGGAGAATAAGACAATGCCAAAATTTTTTCAAGTAGAAAAAGCAGCTTATGCAGGGGATAAAGACCAGTTCTCTAACGTAAAATTCAAGAAGAGGTCCTTAGAGAACAGCCGAGCCGCAGAGGCCGGCACTGTGTTGGAAATTATACCTTTACACATAAAAAATCCACCAGTTATACAATTTATAGCCTACTTGTCTAGCCTTAGTGATCAGTTCACATCGGCGCAAACTCCTCAACAGCCGTTTGGGCGCCCTGACCCTTATTACATGTGGAAATCTAACAACAGGAAAATAACTGTTAATTTTAACATTCCTTCGTCTTCGGTAACGTCTGGTTTAGATAACTTAAACAGCTTAAGTTGGTTCTTGGCTTCTTTATATCCGACTTACAAAGATACACGATCAGCCAATTCAATAGCCGCATCACCCATGTTTCGAGTCAGATTCGCGAATTTAATCTGCTCTTCAACGAACGATGGCCAAGGTCTACTAGGGGTAATACAAAATGTGGGCGTAACTCATGACATCAACGCTGGATTTATAGGAGGCAAGATCGACAACCTTGGCACTTCTTTCTCTTCTCAAATAGCCAGCGTTATAAAAGCTGCCGGTTTTGAAAACACAGTCCGCGGCGGCAAAAATATATTAATTCCAAAATTGATGGAAATAAACTTTACGCTAGATGTCGTGCATGACCACAGGGTTGGTTGGGATAAAGACTCCGGAGATTTCAGAGGAGGCCTCGCAGCCCCCCGATTCCCTTACGACTTTGGCCTGTTACGAGATACAGCCGATACTCCTAAAGTCGGTCCAACAATGAGCAATGATACAATGGGCGAAAGTGCTGCAGCAAATCCGCCAGGATCCGTCAAGGAACTCCATAACAATGACACGACCCTGAACCCCGGAGACGCAGGAGCCGCCGGCGAGGTCCTCTTCGGGGAAACAAATAACAACAAATAACACGGAATAAGACATGAGATACAAAAACCAACAAATCTTTACAAACGCCAGCGAGCAATACAAGACTTATCTAGAAAGAACTAGAGGCTTGAAAGAAATAAAGCAATTTGACACTCACAAGTTGAATTATCCAACTCGCGCCGAAACTGCAAATTTTAACACGATAGCGCATATTTGGTCGACTGGAGACAGATACTTTAAATTGGCAGATGACTATTATGAAAATCCAGAGCTCTGGTGGGTGATAGCTTTCTACAATCAGGCTCCAACAGAGTTTCATCTAAAACTTGGAGATGTAATCTATATACCCGTCCCTCTAGAAACGGTATTATACTACATGGGATACTAAAATGGCAACAATAGAAAAAAAAGCAAATCTTAATAGAGAGCTGCCCAGCGCCAATGTTGAACAAGAGTTTTTAACTAGCAATATAAAAAAAATTGCAGCGTACACAACTGCAAATCCTGATTTTTTTAATTATGGCGCTATTAGGCTTGTGAATGGCGACGGATCTCAAATTGTTAACCGCTTGCGAGGGATCAATAATTTAGAAGTTTTCCATAAATTGAAAAACTCTGTTCTTTCGCTTTTGCAACCAAAAGTAAGAATTTATAAAGTTGTACAAGAGTTACCTTCAACCATGGAGAACGGCGGAATTGATTTTGGAAAAAGTGTCAATAATCGCGGAGAAAAATATAGAGAGATCAAGTTTTCCGACACTATAGGGGTCGAAAGAGTGGCCACCGTGCAAGATTATTTAAAGTATGAAGGCTCGAAGCCAAGCTGGCGAAACGTCGGCCTTAAAAGATTTGAATTTCAGAACGATGGCAGCGGCCACATCGGCATGGAACAAAATATTGAATGTACTTTAGACATTACTTTAAAAAGCCTAAAAGATATAGAAGCCCAACCTCCCGGCGAACCTCCTCCTGAACAAGGAGGGGTGAGATACGCTGATCTGATTGTATATGCCAACTCGCGCAAAACTAGGCAGGCTGATGTTTATAATCCAAGATATTATAGAATCAAGGCTTTTATTGGCTATACAGCACCTGATATAGATTCTTTGAGGGCTTTAAACTTAAGCAAAGCAGAAATCAACGCGGTTCGAGATATAGAAAAGTTCAATATCGTCGTTTCTCTGGACATGCTTGATTATAAATTTAACATTGGCGAGGACGGCCTAGTCAACTTATCAATTACGTATAGGGGTGCTGTCGAAAACACTTTTTCAAACAATCAGGCAAGTGTTTTCTCAAACATTGTCACCCGCGGCGTCGCCCGTTCTGGTAACGCTGTTTTTAACGCCAGAAACAATGAACATCAATCAAACGTTCTAGAGACAAGAAGCACGGTCGAACATGTTCTAAACGAGATCAGAGACCCAGCATGCAAAGACGACACTTGTGAAGCGATAGTAGCTTTAAGGAATTTGATAGAAGAAAACACATTTTTCGCAGAAGTTTTAAAAGACAAATATCCAAAACTCAAAACTAACAGAGAATTTGCCGGCATGAAGATGCTCGCCAACAAACTGAAAGTTGTTAATCCGGGCAAAGCTCATAAATATTTTAAACACCCAAGAATGCAAACAACTATTAAAGAGGCAATAAAAGAAAGAGTGGGAGACTATAAAAAACAGATTTATAAAAGCTTTTTAAGCGGGATGATAGACGGAAACCCAGATGGATCCGGATCTCGTTTATTTTGCCTTGAGGCTGATTTTAAAGAATTTCAGGCCGAGAATGCATCTGCCGCGGTGAACATTGGTGATCCAACTTCTTATTCTGTTAAAGTTCTAAAAGTCGAATCTGGCACTAATGATGATGAAATTTTAAAGAAAGCTGCGGAAGCAGATGCAGACTATCAGGCAGAATCAAGCTCAAAAAATAAAAAAGTGGGAGAGATTTCAGAAGATATTCCTAAAGTTGTTAGTTCTGATAAGAGCAAATATAGATTCTTCTTCATGTACTTGGGGGATATAATTGAGCTAGCTTGTAAAAATGCTGGTTTGTCGAAAATCGATTTTGGATCCGACGGTAGTTTAATTTTTAGAGAAGATACGTATTTTAGCGAAGATAAAGCAAAGGACAAATACCCCTTTCAGGGCTCTAGGGTGCTTGTCGGTCCGATAGAATATCGTAACTCCTTGGGCGGAACCAGTGTTGTTAACCTCGCAAAAGTGCCTATTTCTTTCAATTTGTTCAGAGCGTGGTTCATTAAAAGAGTAGTACGTGCTCAAAAATTAAACTTTCCGTTAGGATTTTTTCTAAATGCCCTGATAAAAGAGTTAGTAATGCCCGGCTTTGAGGAGGCTATGAGTATGGTCTACAGGGCTGGAATAACTAGGCCTAATTTTGTTACTTTAACTCTTCCTGGCAAGCGCGTCAACGGCAAGTTAGAAGAACTGTTACCAAAAGAACAAGTTTTAGATACAGACAGTCCCTCTTTCCGCATAAAATATATTGAAGAAATGAATAAAATGGGCTATTCGTCCGAAAGCATGGTAAAAAATTCTTTCGATTACTTCTATATGTATGTTACTTCGAACAAGGATATAACCAAAAGAAGAGGAGACCCCGTGGTAGATGCTAAAGAGGGCATATACCATTTTAATATTGGCTCTGATGTCGGTTTGTTAAAAAACGTTTCGTTTAGCAGGGTTGCGATCCCTAACCTGGCCGCGGCCCGGGCCGGGGACAACGCAAACCTGGGAGTTGATTCCTTAAATCAACTTAAAATTCCACATAACGCCGCCCTAACGTTAGTTGGAAACACCTTGTTTTCACCAGGAATGTATTATTATGTCAATCCCGGGCTTGCCGGCTTGGGTTCGATCGAAGATTCAACTTCGATGGCATATAAAATGCAGCTTGGTGGTTATCACGTGGTTCTAAAGATAAGAATAACAATATCCCCAGGTTTTTTCGAAACTTCTATAGAAGGGCAACAACAAGGCATCAACAGGAAAAGAAAATAAATGGCAAAAAGTATTGTAAAAGACACTTTCGTTTCTAAAAATATTTTAAACGATTTTTATCCACAATTTGCGGGAGTCAAAGTTTTTGATTTACAGAAGAAGCATCTTCTATATGGCCGGATCGACATGCAAGGTGACGCGGTCTATGTAAATACTGGTGTGTTGAGACAGGTTGTCGATATCGAGGGCGGTCCACACTTGGCTGTAGACTTTGTGGCCGCCGCTTTTTCCGATATGAGAAAAAATATAAAATCGGCAGCAAACAAAGGTTTTGTTTCAAAAGACAGCCTGTATCCATCAAACTTGACAGTTCATAAGTCATGGTCCACGGGAGATCTTGAATATTCATACGACAAACATTTGGAAAAAATTTATACCACATTTGTTGATTCGTATTTATCGGAAAATGGCCGATCCGGACAAATAAAAAATAAAAAAGATTTCATAAAAAGCTTTATTACTTTTGCTTTGACAACAGCCAGACACTTTCCTCTAACAAAAACCGGTTTTATAACTTCTAGTCATTGTTCATCTTTCATTTCCGGATTGATGTTAGAAATCGCCAACGAGTCGCACGATTTTACGCAGCAAGCTAAAGTGTATGAATATATAAAAGATAAAAGCTTCACCTTCTTCGTGAATGAGGTCCAAAAATTTGGCTTTATGGTAGACAAGAATGCCCCATGGAGAATCGTGTTCAACTTGGCCTCTGGTCTCGGAACCCCTGGAGACAAATTAAAAGGCGGCCGTTTTTACATGGACCGAGCCGCCACCAGCTATGAAACTGTTTTTAAGTCTTACTTCAGAAAGGCGTACTTGGACGAACACATAAATTTAAAGAAAAAGCTTTATTCACTTTACGAGGCGTTCTATCTGCAATTTAACACCTACACAACAGACAAATATATAAAATGCTTTAAAAATCAAGATTCTTATGATCTGAGGGTTTTGAGCGAGAGAAAAGACAGAGAAATACCAGGCACTGTCATATTCAGTAGCGAGAAAGAAGAAAATGAATATTTCTTAAAGATAATCCTAAAATTGAGATTAACTGAAACAGGCAAGTTGCACACACCGCAAGAGTTTGAATTTCATGCGAAAGAAGCTACAAAGAGATCTAGACTATTTGAATTTGACGCTGGATTAAATTATATAAACGAGTTGACAAAGGGTATACATGTTACTAAGTTTCTTAGGAAAGGTAGCTACTGGCACGGTACTACTGAAGAAGAGTACCAGCGGAGAAAACTGGAAATAATGAAAACAATCGACAATCCTTCTAAAGTTGACTACTCAATTACTGGTACCAAAAATATTAAATGAGGCATAATTGATTTTTCAACTCCTAGACACGAAACAAGAGTGTTACAAAATATTTTGCGAAGGTAAGTTATTCGACGATTATAATAACGACAGTCTTTCTCATACATGGGCCCCGTCTTCGCATATGTCGGCTGAACGTATTGAATATGCGCAGATTTGGTGTAATGGAAAAACGCTTGCAGAGGTTTGTCCGGACGCCCTTAAAGAGCGTTTTACTTTACTTAACAATAAAGCCAAAATGTATTTGCGCACGTTTCATAATGCAAAGATAAATTTGCAGGATGTTTGTTTTTACGACTTGGTACCTGAAAAATTTTTATTGGATTTTTATGAGGTAAAAAATGAGATAACGCGATTCGTGTTTGAAAATTATCAAAAACCTAAAAATTATGAATTCATCAAAGACCTGCTTTTCTTCTTAAAGAGAATAGAAGAAAGAGATCTTAATTTAGACCTAGACTTTTCTAAGTTAGACGTAAGTAGCGGAATACTAAAGTTAGATAACTGTGGCGCTAAAATCCTATATAATCCATGGGGAACTGTCACTGGCCGATTAACGACACACAAAAGCAGTTTTCCAATTTTAACTTTAAACAAAAATTTGCGTGGCTGCGTAAAACCACAAAATGATGCTTTCGTGGAACTAGACTTTAACGCTGCCGAGTTGCGAGTTTTGCTTGGCCTCCTCGGCGAAGAACAGCCTGATGAGGATATTCATGTGTGGCTGGCCAAAAATGTCTTTAACGACAAATTCAGCAGAGAAGAGGTCAAAAAGAAAGTTTTTGCTTGGCTATATAATCCAAACGCAAAGAACAAGAAATTGAATGAGTTTTTAAATCGTGATAAATTGTATGAAAAATATTTTCATAATGATTACGTGTCAACGCCGTTTTACAGAATAATTCCGGTGGAAAAAGAGAAGGCAGTTAATTATCTGATACAGAGCACTTCTAGCGACATGTTATTAACTTCCGCCATGAAAGTTGATAAAATCTTACAAAGCAAGAAATCGTTTGTTAGTTTTTGTATCCACGACAGCATTGTTGTCGACCTGTCTCTTGAAGACAGAGATATGATTGATCTGTTGAGAGATGAGTTTTCCAAAACAGCGTTTGGAGATCTCAAAACAAACTTGAGCTTGGGAAAAGATTTCGGGAGTATGAAAAAAGTTTCATGAATATACTAGGCTTGGGAACGGCCGGCTGCAAAATAGCCAAAAAACTAGATAATTATTCTCAGTACAACGCTTTCTTTATCGACGTACGGAACGATGGAGAGTATAAAAACTTTTTTAAGATCGAGGAACAATCAACGCATGAGGATTATGAATCGAACTATAAGCCCATTAATTTACAAGATATTGTAGGCGAAACAACACTAGTGACTGCCGGATCCGGAAAGATAACTGGTCTTTTGTTGAGACTTGTGGAGCAACTTAAAAATGATAAATTAACAGTATTGTATATTAAGCCAGACATGTCAACGGCGTCAGAAGATGCTATTTTAAGAGAGAAAGTAGTTTTTGGCATCCTGCAGCAATATGTGAGATCAAGCTTGTTATCTAGATTATATATTATTTCCAATATCGCTACTGAAGCCGTATTAGAGAAAGTATCTGTTGTGAATTATTGGGACGATATCAACGATGTTATATCCAGCACTTTTCATATGCTCAACGTGTTTGAAAACACCGAGCCTCTTCTGTCAACGTTCACAGATGTGAAAAAGACAAACCAAATTGCCACATTGGGTGTTGTGGGCTATAAAAACCTGGACGAAAAGATTTTTTATGATTTGCAAAAACCAAGATTAAAAAAATACTTCTTCGGTATATCAGAAAAAACTTTGAATGAAGAAAAAGATTTACTTCAAAAGATAAGATCCTATGTTAAGGACAAATCAGAAGAGAGGTGCAGCGCATGCTTTGCGATATACTCAACAAACTACGAACAAGATTACGTTTATGTAGCACAGTATGCGTCACTTATTCAAGAACAAAACCTTGACTCTTGAAGTTCTGTTCTTATTTTATTAACTAGCCGACTGGGATATTTACCAGTCGTACTATAGCTAAAAACAAAAGGAGAAATACTATGGGTATTGATTTAGCAAAAATGAAGGCGAAGCGCGACGCCTTAGAAAATCGTGGCAATGGAAAGAACGCTTTTTGGCGTCCAGATGACGGAGAGACGGTTATCCGTATTCTACCAACTTCTGACGGAGATCCGTTCAAAGAGTTTTGGTTTCATTATAACTTAGGAAAGAATCCTGGGTTTTTGAGCCCGAAGAAGAACTTTGGAGAGGATGATC
>Ga0209756_1004607_pt1 | contig 10669 bp, 12 predicted proteins | sample ETNvirenome_6_85_FD_184071 | JGI IMG/M metagenome (GOLD analysis project Ga0209756, IMG submission 184071) | Marine viral communities from the Pacific Ocean - ETNP_6_85 (SPAdes) (version 3) | ecosystem: Environmental > Aquatic > Marine > Oceanic | place: Pacific Ocean | collected 2013-06-19
TATAAAAAATATTTGGATTTATAAAAAAATAGTTTATATCTTTGCATAAAAATATATAGACTATGAAATTTAAACCAAGCGGATCGTGGGTTGTCCTTCCAGACCCAGTAATTACAAAAACAGAATCAGGTATTATATTAGATGAAGCAACTGCTTTAGAGAACTCTAAAAGATCTAACGTATTAGAGGCATTAGCAGTTGGTCCTAGTTGTCACTTTGTGGAAAAAGGAGATATTGTTATGGTAGATCCTAGATCAGAAGCTGCAAGAACAGAAATTGATGGAGAAACGTATTTAATTATTTCAGAACATCAAATACTAGGAAAGTGGTAAACGGATCTGTTACTATATCTATTGAAGATTTTCAAGCTTTATTAGATGCTAAAGTTATAGCTGAAGAGGTAAAAGACGCAACTAAATTAGCAGCTAAAGAACTTCAAGTGTTCTTATCATATTTATGTGATAAAGAAGATATATCTAAATATATAGAGGAGTTTAATAGGCAATCTAAAACATCTACTATTGTTATAACTAGTGGTAGAGCTCAAATAAAATTTAATGAGAAAGGTTAGGTATATACTACATAGACTAGGATTTCATAATTCTAAATGTAGGAGAAGATTATTTACTACTAAGGATAGATACATTTGTTTAATAACGGGTAACCCCCACAAAAAATTTAAATTATGAGTTTTTTAAAGACATTTTTAAAGACAGATACATATCCATTAAGAAGATGGATTGTTAAAAGAGATAAAGAAGGATTACTTAGAGAAGTTAAATGTATATTTAATCCTGATGTATATGCTAAAACAGAAAATGCTAGGCCTATGTACGGTGACAGAAAATTAAAAGAGATATTATTAAAAGATAAAGAAAAAAGAAATGAAAAAGAAAAAAATAACAGTTAATATAAACAGTACATATAAATATGTACAATTATGGAATGGAATATTTAAATTAACAGATAAAGAATTAAGTATTTTATCTGCATTTATAGATGTAAATAATATTACAGAAGAAGTAAATTTATGCAGTGTTAAAAATAAAAAAGATGTAGCTAGAATAGTAGGGATAAAAGATTATAATACTTTAAATAATTATGTTAAAAGTTTTAAAGATAAAGGTGTAATGTTAAAAAATGATAATACATATAAATTAAATCCTTTTCTACACCCAGATACAGATGTAGTAGAAATAAATATAAATAGAGATTAATGTATTTCGGATTAGTCTTTACTTTCTTTGAAGCAGATCCTTATATAATAATAATAATTCAAGATAAAAAAGGTAAATTAGTAAATTTAAAAGTAGAACAAATAGATGAGTAAAATATATCCCTCAGTATTTAAAATGATAAGTAATTTTTCTAAAGAATTAGGAACATATATAGCTCAAGGAGCACCTAATGTAACAGAAGAAGATTATAAAGAAAGATTAGAAACATGTTTAAAATGTCCATCTTTAAAAAGAAATGTTATGAGGTGTACAACATGTGGATGTAAATTAGAACAGAAAGCTAAATGGAAAACTGCTGATTGTCCTGAAAATAAATGGAAATCTCAAAATGAAAAAAAATAAAAAAGAGATAATATATAGTTTAGCTAATAAATATAATTTATCTTTGAAAAAAATAGAAGAGATTGTTAATTATCAGTTTAAATATACAACTAAAATAATGAAAGCAGGTAAGTTTGAAATTATACGTCTCCCATATTTTGGGAAATTCTCTGTTAACCCTAAAAGAATTGAACATATAAATAGATTAAAAAATGAGTCTAAATAACGATTTAATATATATTGATAATAATAAAGCTATACCTAGTGCATATTCTTTATCTATAGACGAATTTAAAGATTTATCTTTAGAAGAATTATCTTTTGTATACTTTATGATAGATCATAGATCACCATTTTCAGTATATGAATGGAAACAACGTAATATTGAAGTAAAAAATAGTATATTTGGAGAAAAAAAGAAATGGTCTCCATCCCCTAAAGTATTAGGTGCGTGTGATAAATATGAAAAGTTAATTGAAACCTCAGCAGTAAGATTATTAAAAGCCGCTAGAGAATCAGTAGTTAAATTAGAAAAATATTTTAGAGATATAGATTTAACTATGATGGATGATCATGGTAAACCTATATTTCATGCTAAAGATTTAATAGCTAATTTATCTAATATGGGGAAGGTAGTAGATGGACTAAGTAGATTAGAAGAAATAGTTAAAAAAGAAGAACAAGCCGCCAATACAAATAGAGGTGGAGTAGAAGTAAATAAATATAGTATGTAATGGAATTTTTAGAAGATTTAGAGATGTATGAACAAGCTATGGAAAATGCCTATGCTTTAATAACAAAAAGAAAGTCTTTAGACGATATTTATGAAAGTTTTGAGAAAGAAGGAATTGTAGATAAGTTTTATTTACCATTTGACCCTATATCAGAAGATGGTAGAACTGCAGATATAATTGATATGGTAATAGAATATTATACAAACACAGAAGAATATGAAAAATGCTCTGAACTTTTAAAAATTAAGAATCAATGTCTAAATTCAAAGATATAAATAGAATAAGACCTGCAGCACTTACATTTTTAAAGCATGGTCATTATACAAAAGCTCTTCCAGGAACAAGAGAATATTATGACTTTTGGGATGAAGAAAAGAAGAGATGTATGTATGGATATACTGTAGATGAATTATCTATTACTGGATTTCATTACTTTTATTTAAATTATTGTCCTATTGATAGGGCTATAGACGAAGAACTACCAGATGGTACAATACAATCTAGACGTGAGCGTAGTTTCCCTAGATTTTATGATGGAGATTGGGAGTATTTCCAAGAAATAGATAAAGCTAGAGCAGAGAATAGGCACATGATTGTCCTTAAAGCTAGGAGAAAGGGATATTCATATAAAGCAGGATCTATGCTTGCTCGTAATTATTTCTTTGTAAAAAATTCTAAAAACTTTGTATTTGCTGCACAAAAAGAATACTTAATTGGGGATGGACTTTTATCTAAAGCCTGGGAGTTCTTATCTTTTATAGATGATCATACCGCATGGGCTCAACCAAGACTTCGTGATAGAGAAATGACTAAAATGTCTGGATATAAAAAGAAAATTAATGGTATAGAAATTGAAATGGGGATGAAGTCTCAAATTATGGGGGTAAGTTTAAAAGATAATCCAGATAAGGTAAGGGGAAAAGCAGGGGAATTAGTTTTCTTTGAAGAAGCTGGATCTTTCCCAGGATTATTAAAAGCTTGGGAGGTAACTATGCCTACAATGAGACAGGGAGCCAAGACATTAGGAATGATGATTGCATTTGGAACAGGAGGTACAGAAGGAGCTGACTTCGAAGCAATGGAAGAGATATTTTATAATCCTGCGGCATATGATTGTATGGATTATGAAAATATATGGGATGAAGGAGCTTTTGGTACTAGATGTGGGTACTTTATTCCTATACAAACTAATTTAGATGGATTTATAGACGAGCAAGGTAATTCTATAAAAGAAAAAGCTACAGAGTATGAGAAAGAAATGAGGGAAAAGAAAAAAGGTGCTGCAGATGCTAAATCGTTAGACCAATATATAGCAGAGCATCCTTTTTCTCCTCAAGAAGCTACTTTACAAGTAACAGCAAATTTATTTGATGTAGCATCTTTACAAGAACAATATAATATTGTAAAAGCCAGGGGGCTTCAAGCTATAGGAACGGTAGGAAGATTATATAATGATTCAGAAGGTAAAGTTAAATTTACTGTAGATGGAGATTTAAAACAAATAGTTAAATATCCTCATAGAAAAGATGATGATAAGACAGGGGCTGTAGTTATATATGAAGCACCATATAAAAATGAAAAACAACAAGTTCCAAGAAATTTATATGTTATTTGTCATGACCCTTATGGACAAAATCAATCAGCAGATTCTTCATCTTTAGGATCTGCTTATGTATTAAAAAGACCAAATAATTTATCACAGCCTGATGATATTATTGTAGCATCTTATGTAGGGAGGCCTCATACACAAGATGATTATAATAGAAATCTATTTTTATTGGCTGATTACTATGGATGTAAGATAGGATTTGAGAATGACAGGGGTGAGGTTATAGCATACGCTAAAAGATTTAGAAAGTTACACAAACTTCAAGAGGAATTTGAAATGTTAGATAAAAGAGAACTTAGAAGTAAGACTGTAAAACGTCAATATGGTATGCATATGACAGACGCTAGAAAGCGTCAAGGTGAAATATATATAAGAGATTGGTTAAATACTGTAAGAAGTAAGGACGAATCTGGAAAACAATTACTAAATTTGCATAAAATTTATGATCCAGCATTATTAACGGAATTAATTAAATTCAATCATGTAGGAAACTTTGACCGTGTTATGTCGTTAATGATTGGAATGTATCATACTAGAGAATTGTATAATGCGGAAGTAAAAGATGTATTAGAAGATAGAGCTGCAGATAAATGGTTTGACCAAAATTATTATTAAATGGAAAAATGTAAAGATAAAGAACCTTATAACCCTCTACCGGAGTACTTAGCAATAGGACCATCAGACATTCATGGAGCAGGGATCCTCGCACAAGAAGATATTCCGGGAGAGGTAGTTATAGGTATAACGCATATTTATGATCCTAATTTTCAACATAATTATATTAGAACACCTTTAGGAGGATTTATAAATCATTCAGAAGATCCTAATTGTGAACTTATAGAAGATGAAGGAGATGATGACTATAGGAGATTAAAAACATTAAAGAAAATAGAACAAGGAGAAGAACTAACATTAAAATACGGTTTATATGATATATGTGATTATCTCTAGTGGTATATTTATAATAGGTATTCATAAATATTTTAAGGTTAAATATAATATAAAAAAAATAGTTAAATTTGTAGATTATGGGATATGATAAAATACCTAGGCAAAAACTGCCTATTAGCAAAAAAAATAAAAAGTGGGGAGAAGAGTGTGTTGAAGCATTTATAGATCTCTCTGACGCAGGTTCAGGATACTCTCAAAGGAGAGATGAATTAAAAATTTTATATGATTACTATAATGGTATAATTGATGAGGCGGATTATAATTATGTATTAAAGCCTTACGGAAAATCTCGTAAGAACTTTCCTTCAGAGATGCGTAATTACCCCATTATCAAACCCATAATTGATCTTCTTCTAGGGGAAAAATCTAAAAGACCTCTCAATTATACCGTTACAGTACAAAATTCTGATACTACTTCTGTTAAAGAACAGGCTAAAAGTGAAGCAATCTTTAAAAATCTACAGTTACATTTTATGCAGGCTGTTCAGGGCCAAGGTCAAGATATGGGGATGAGTCCAGAACAACAAGAACAAGAAAACCCAATGCCTGCACATATAGCAGAGATGTTTGAGGCTAGTTATGTTGATCAAAGAGCTATTTTAGGTCAAAAATCTTTAAATTTTATATTTCAAGATCAAGAAGTATATGATAAAATACAAAAAGCATGGTTTCATTATTTAGTTAGTGGAGAAACTTATACCCATAGAGGAGTTAGAAATGGTGAGCCTTTTTACGAAGTACTTAATCCAATAGATGTAGATTATGATCTTGATCCAGATTTAGAATTTGTAGAAGATGGGGATTGGGCTTTAACTAGAAAGTATGTTCATGCATCTAGTGTAATTGATATGTATTATGATGATTTATCAGAACAACAAATATTAGAATTAGAAGAACCTAGACATTCTGAAGCAGATGTTTCTTTTTTATATGCACATTCATCTAATAAAGATGTTAATGCACATAGAAATAGATTACTTGAGGTTATAAATGTTTATTGGAAATCTAGAAAAAGAATAGGATTTTTAACTTATTTAGATCCTCAAACGGGATCTATAGAAGAGCAAGAGGTTGCAGATGGATTTAGATTACCTAAAGAAATGAAAGAACAAGGAGCAGTTCTTGAATGGAAATGGGTTAATGAAGTATGGGAAGGAACAAGAATAGATGGGAGAATATATATTAATATTAATCCTATTTCAAATCAAAGATTGTCTTTAGATAATCCTTCTAAATGTAAACTTCCTATTAATGGGAGAAAATATTCAGATATTAATGCATCTAATCTTTCACTAGTTAAGTTAGGGATACCTTATCAATTAAATTATAACATATATAAATATAGATTAGAATTATCTATAGCAAAGTCAAAAGATATTATTGGTTCTTTTGATATTAATATGATTCCTAAGAAATGGGATATGGATAAATTTATGTACTATGTAGAGGGAACTGGAATTGCTTGGGTAGATTATAATAAAGAAGGAGTACAATTAAATCCACAACATCAATCTGTTATGGATATGTCTATTAAAACTATTGCTCAGTATATACAATTATTAGAATCTATTCTGGTTGAATGGGAAAAAATATCTGGAGTAAGTAGACAAAGACAAGGTGAAATTGGAGCATATGAAGGTAAGGCATCTTCTCAACAGGCTATTTTACAATCATCACATATTACTGAAGATTTATTTAGAAAGTTTGAAAGAATGGAACAAAGAGATTTTCAAGCATTACTAGATTATTCTAAAGAAGCATGGTTAACAGGTAAAAAAGGTACGTATGTTATGCCTGATGGTACAACTGATTTTTTAGATATAGATAGTATGGGGCATATGGAAACTAATTATGGAATATTTGTTTCTGATGCAGGTAAAGACGCTGAGAAGTTACAAAATATTAAAGGATTAACTCAAGCTATGATGCAGAATGGAGCTAAACCAGGAGATATTGCTGAGATGTTAGATTCAGACAGTTTTACACAAATTAAAGACAGTCTTAAAAAAGCTGATAAAGCTTCTGCTGAATTAGAACAAGCTCAACAACAGGCTCAAGCTGAAGCTCAACAACAAATGCAACAGATGGAAGCTATGAAATTAGAAGCAGAGAACCTTGAAAATGAAAAAGAAAGACAAAAAGATATTGAAATAGCTTTAATTAATGCTGAATCTAAACAACAATCAGCAAGCGGTATAGAGTCTTTACAATTAGAAAAAATGATCAGAGAATATGACATTAAGGAAAAAGAATTAGAATTAAAAGAATTAGAATTAATGGAAAAAAGTAGAGGTGATCAATCTAAAGAAGAAATAAGTAGAGAGGTTAATCAAATTTCTAGGGAATTAAATGAGATGAAACGAGAAAGTGATATAGAAAGTAATGCAGCTAAAAGAGAAAGTGAATATATTAAAAGAGATACAGCAAATAGAGATATTAAAGCAAAAAAAGATATAGCAGATAAACAAGCAAAAGCAAAATCTAAGGATGCCAACAAATCAGACTAGAAGACAATTATTAGAACGGATTAAAACTTCAAGTTTCCCAGGAAGTATAATTGATGTGTTTAAAGCAGCAGATCAAGGTGTAGATCTTATATCTCAATTCGAACAACAACAACAACAAGAGCAGGCACAACAACAAATGCAGCAAGAACAAATGCAACAAGATCAAGGTATGCAGGTTGCTAATACTCCAGAAGAACAAGAAATAGGTTTAAGAGAACAGCATGCTATGGGAAATACTGATGCATCTATGGCTTTCCCTAATGTACAACCTGGACAATCTTTTAATACGGTTGGTATGAAGGCTCCTATTGATATTCAAAAAATAGACAGCCAAGGACATTTAGTAGAGAGTTATAAAAATGTACCTCCAGGAATACAAGATTTACCAACTGGTCCTTATGAGGGAACTATAATAGAATCACCAGCGGCATATCAAAAAGGAGGAGTAAGAAAATATCAAAAAGCAGGAAAACACCTCAAGGAGGTAACTCTACAGAAAGAAGATGATGTTTATCAGGGAATGAATAATATATATGCAGGAGCAAACTTTATGAGAAGATGGCAACTTAGTGATAGATATAATGACCTAGTTACTAAAGAAATAAAAAAAGATCAAAAGGGTAATGGACCATTTTCTGACTGGTCAGTAGAGAAATTTAATAGATATAGAAATGCTAATCTTATGAGTAATGGTACATTTGATTATAGTTTTGATATTAGTAGTAAAGATAATAATAATATGATAAGTGCTTCAACAGATCCTACAACTGGAAAGATTACATTTTATAGACCAAGAACTGAAGAAGGTATACAATTTGTAGGAAAGATTCCTACACTTGGTTCTACAATGGCACATGAAAAAACACATCAGAGAGATAGAGGATTTTTTAAACCAAAAATTAAATCACAGGAAGGTTCAGTACTATCAGGACTTATGAGTCGTACTATGTTAGGAAATACAGTTTTTGATTCTAGTAATAAAGATTTTAAAATACCTTTCTTAGTACCACAATCAAGTGTAAATCTAATAGACAAATATCTTACATTAAATAAAGATTTTGATGAAGGACAGAAAGTTCCTGGAAATATGTTTGGTATTCCTTTAGAGTCAGCAGATCCAACAAAATATTTTTATTTAACTAATAAAAATATACGATACGATGAAATAGTAGCTAGACTAAATGCAATTAGACATGAAGTAGATAAATACGGATTATTTGATGTATTTAATGAAGAGGTAACTGAAGAAAATTATAATTTAATATTAGAGCATTTTGAAAAGTTTGGAGATAAGAGTAATGGACTCTTTGGTGAATATGGAAAAAGTGGATCAAGTTTGAGGGACTTACAACAGCTTTTTCAAGATAAGCAAATACGAGATTTATTAAATAAAGTTTCAGATAAAGGAGATCCAAGTGGAGTAGATTTTATTGGAGAAGATTTAAATGAAAATACAAAAGTTGTTAAAAAAGGAGGAATAAGAAAAATGCAATATGGAGGTGTTCCATTAAAAAATACTACTGGAATGCCTTTAGCAAATGATGTATCTGGTGAATTACAATCAATAGGTTCTCCAGGAATGATAAAAGCTGCTATAGGTAATACATTAGCTTTTAATCCTAATCATCAGGGTATAAGAAGAATGATAGCTCCAACTGATAATTCTTATTTATTTCCAGATGGACGTACTGGAACTCATTATATAGGAAGTTTTGGTAATATAGTTATTCCAGAAATACAAAATGTAGATGGAGAATTAAAATTTACCGGTCCAACAAATAATCCAAATGAATATATTAAATTTCATGGTCCTCTTGCTAAAGAAAATGCTAGATATTTTGCTGAAAATTATAAAGATGTAGCTCCTGCATTTCAAAAAAGAGGTGGAATAAGAAAGTATCAAGATGGAGGAACTACGGAAACAGAAGGATATTTTGATGAGTGGGGAATTTTTCATCCTAATAACACATCAACAATGGGTAATACATCATCTAATAATATGTATGATAATATGAATTGGGGATTTGGATGGAATACACAAGGAAATCCTGGGTTAGGAATTAAAACTCCATTTGGAAGTTTGAATACATCTGGGTATCCTACAAATTGGAAAGAAGCAGGGAATAAAATACTTGGAGCTTTTGGTGGTATGTATGGAGCTGGAAAGAAATTAATTCCTGGAGTACAAAACTTGGAGACAGCAGGATTAGGAAAACTGAAGAATGTTGCACTTGGGTTATCAGATACAGTGGGTGGATGGTTTAATCAAAAAGGCGGATTAAGAAAGTATCAGAATGGAGGAGGTGGTGAGATTAGTGAAGATAATCAATCAGTATTAAATTGGTTTGAGGATTATAAAAAAGGTGAATATTTTAATACTATAACAGGTAATTATCCTAGTTTATCATTTGAGGGTCAAGATTATACTCCTCAAGCTCTTGAACAAATAACAGAGTTTGGAACAAAAGGCCAAAACCAATGGAATTCTACAAATCTTCTTCAAAATCCAAGTCAATATGGAGCTTATTATCACAAAGGAAAAATAAATATGCCTCCAGGAATGAGATCTAGTGTTTTAGCTCATGAATTAGGACATACTGATAATAATTGGTTATCATTACCTTTTCAGAATTGGGTTGGAGATCATAATTTAAAACTTCAATCAGGAGATATTCAAGAAGGGAGTCATGACGCACAAGCACATGAAACTAGAGGAGATTTAATTAGATTAAGATATATGATGCAGAATGCTAATATATTTAATTCAACAGGAGATTTTAAAACATTTACTGCTGAAGATTATGATAAAGCTTATGGACAATTTGGAAAATTAAAAAGTACAGATAGTAGAATATTTAGAATGTACAATAAAGAAGATGTTATATGGTTAATGAATAATATGGCAAATAAAACACCTCAAGGAGGTAATTCTTTTGAAATAACAGATGATTTAGGAGGAGAATCTCAATATATGTCTAAAAAAGGTGGACTTAGAAAATATCAATTCGGAGGAGAAAAGGGATTTGGTCTTAAAGCTTCAGCTTTATATGATAGAACTTTAGGTGGTAATACAGGTATTAATGCATCTTTTTCTCCTACCCTTAGATTCTCTAAACCTAATTTAGACATTGGAGCTATTCGTGGAACAAGAGGTTGGGAAAACGATAGAAATATATTTACTGGAGCTAATATGGATTATAGGTTTGGAACTCCTCAGTGGAAAATTAATAATATGAGGGATTATGATACTAGATTTATGGGATCACTTCAAGGAGAATTAGGACATGGATATAAAGCAAATTATACAGA